>Ga0153918_1000232_pt1 | contig 33024 bp, 32 predicted proteins | sample TSFL002MetaG_FD_104687 | JGI IMG/M metagenome (GOLD analysis project Ga0153918, IMG submission 104687) | Attine ant fungus gardens microbial communities from Florida, USA - TSFL002 MetaG | ecosystem: Host-associated > Fungi > Mycelium > Unclassified | place: USA: Florida, Paynes Creek Historic... | reverse complement strand
GCATGGCGCGCGTCGACGTCTTCCTGACCGAGGCGGGCGAGATTATCGTCAACGAGGTCAATACCCTGCCCGGCTTCACCAATATCAGCATGTATCCCAAGCTGTGGCAGGCGGCGGGCGTCAGCTATCGCGATCTGATTAGTCGACTGATCGAACTGGCGCTGGAGCGTCATCAGCAGAGCAGCCAGCTAAAAAGCAGCGTGTAGCCGCTAGGCTACCTCGCCCGCCAGCGTCAGCGTGCGGAAGGCGGGCGAGGTCTGGTTACGCCCGTTGCGCTTGGAGAGATAGAGATTTTTATCCGCGGCGGAGACCAGCTGGTTAACCACGCTGTGCCAGTCGCGCTCCTCGCCCGCGTGCCCTTGCGCCAGTCCCAGGCTGACGGTCACGGTCACCGTGTTGCCCTGCAGCCAGAACTTCTCTTTGCCTATCGCCTGACGCACCGCCTCCGCCAGCTGAAACAGCTGCGCGGCGTGGGCGTCGAACAGCACGATGGCGAACTCCTCGCCGCCGAACCGGCAGATGCGTCCCTGGTTGCCCACCACTTTTTGCATCCGCAGCGCAATCTCCTCCAGCACGCCGTCGCCCGCATCGTGGCCGAAGTTGTCGTTAATCGCCTTGAAGTAGTCGACGTCGATCAGGATCACGCCGACGCTGCGCTGGGCAGAGAACGGCTCCTCTTTCAGGCTTTCGTACAGGCCGGAACGCGACAGCAGCTGCGTGAGAAAATCGTAGTTGGCGCGCAGCGCGAGCCGCTGGTTGAGCTGGCGCACCGCATCCATACTGACGGCGACGATCAGCGGGCTAATCGCCACGGTGGCGACGCCGAGACGCGCCGAGGTGAGATGGCTTAACGGCAGCAGGTTGTCATTGCCCTGAATGTTCATCACGCCGTGCGAGACCAGCACAATTTCGGTGATGCCGGTCAGCAGGATCACCAGACTGGTTACCGGGATCGGCAGGACGATGGCGCACCAGATCAGCGCCGGCACCGGAAACGTCAGGCTGCCCGCGCCGCCGATCATCGCGCCCACCACCAGCGACAGCAGCACGCTGAGCACCGGCAGCCATTTGCCCGGCGCCAGCAGCGCGGCGAACGACAGGCTGCGCCAGCCGCGCGCCAGCAGGAACGGCAGCAGCATCAGCCCGGTGGAGAACTGTTCGCTAAACCAGTCGCCCCAGGCGGTAGCGAAGCGGACGTCAAAGCTCATATCCTGCGCCAGTCCGCCCCAGGTGGCGCAGGCAAAGGCGGCCAGCAAACAGGCGGGAAAGATGCGCAGCGCATTGCCGAGCTGGGTGCGGCTGGAATCGCGCAGGTAGTGCCTGACCAGCATCGAGACGGAAATAATGATAAACAGCAGGTTGGCGATATTGAGCGTGACCGCAGGCCAGGCCCAGCCGGAGAAAACCGTGTCGTTCACCACCATCGCGGCGAAACTGGCAAGGTAGTAGCGGATGCGGTGAAGATAAGGGTGTCGCACGATAACCGCGGCGACGATGGCGTTTACTGGCCAGAACAGCGACAGCTCGGCGGGAATACGCAGATGGCTGCCTAAAAAGCAGAACAGCAGCGTCAACAGAAACAGCGAGAGGGCATTTTTTTTAGTCTGGTGCTCTGCAAACAGCTTAACGCGCATAGGTCTGAACCCTGTAGCCTGTAAATTCCCCGCTCCCTGCCCGTTCTGGACGATCGCCGCACGCCATTAAACCGCACTTGCCGTTCGGGCAATCAGGTGAATAAACGGCAGGGATCGACGCTACTCGCGATGTGGGTAGCGCCGTCTGGCTTTGGGCGCGCCAATTATGCCCTAAACAGGAAAAAACCGGCTATCCGAGATATCTGATTTTTAATACAGCCGGCCAGGGTGCGACGGCGGGTGGCAAGGCCCGATCGCAAAGACGCAAAAAACGGCATCCTTGCCAGCTCGGCCCGCAACATCCCTGTTGCGGGACGCTTTGCTCTTCGTGCCCTGCCACCCGCCTGGTTGAACGCTGTGCGGCCTGAAAAAGCGAAACAGCGCTACTTCACCGCCACCGGCCACTGGCTCAGGCGAATGCCGCGCTGATCGGCGCTGTCGCCGAAATCTTTCAGCACCGCCTTTACGTCGGGATCGAGATAGTGCGCGTTGTCATGATCGACAATCACCACGCTGTTCTCCGGGATCTCCGCCAGCAGCCCCTGCAGTTTCGGGTTGTGCAAGAAAGTGAGGTTCTGCTGAAAGCGCAGCACATAGTGATCGTCGTAGCGCGTCAGCTGCAGCGCGTTACGGTGGCTCTTATAGAGGCTGAACAGCATCTGCGTCGCCAGGCCGATGCCGATGCCCGTCAGCATGCCGAACAGGATAATGCCGCCGATGGTGGCGAGAAACGGCACAGACTGCTGCGCGCCCAGCCGGAACTGCTCGACGAACAGCCGCGGCGGCGCCAGCTTATAGCCGGTGTAGAGCAGCACCGCCGCCAGGCTGGCCAGCGGAATGGCGTTCAGCAGATCGCTAAACCAGAGTCCGCAGATCAACAGCAGCACGCCGTGGATCAAGATCGAGAGTTTGGTCTGCGCGCCGGTGCTGACGTTCACCGAGCTGCGCACGATCACCGCAGTAATCGGCATGGCGCCCAGCAGACCGGCGCTAAGGTTGCCGATGCCCTGGGCGAACATCTCGCGATTGGGCGACGGCGGCGGATTCTGCGGGCGCAGCTTCTTCAGCGCCTCCTGGCTCAGCAGCGTCTCCAGACTGGCGACCAGCGCCAGCGTCACCGCCACCACCCAGACCGCAGGGTTTTGCCACGCGTTCCAGGCTGGACGCTCCAGCTGCGCCGCCAGCGCGGAGAGGCTGTCGAACGCCGGCAGCGCGATGCGCGCCAGCTGGTCCGCCATCTCCGGCATTACGCGCCCGCCGAAAACGGTAGCGGCGCAGCCGAACAGCACCGCGACTAGCGGGCCGGGCACCCAGGCCAGCGCACCGACGCGCTTCACCAGCGGCGTGGTCCAGAGCCAGAGGATCGCCAGACTGCCGCCCGCCACCAGCATCGCCGGCGCCGAGAAGGTGGTGGCGCCGCTGGCGAAGCCGGCCAGTCCGGCGTCGCCCTCAACGCCAAACGCCACCGGGATCTGCTGGATAATCAGCAGAATGCCGATAGCCGCCAGCATTCCCTTAATCACGCTGCCGGGCACCAGCGAAATAAAACGGCCCGCGCGCAGCAGGCCGAGACCGCACTGCATCAGGCCTGCCAGCACCAGCGCGGTCAGGAAGGCGCTAAAGCTGCCGAGGGTCTCGATCGAGGCGACGACAATCGTCACCAGCCCCGCCGCCGGGCCGCTGACGGCAAAGCGCGACGGGCTTAACGCGGTGACCAGCAGCCCGCCGATCACCCCGGTCAGCAGCCCGGCGAACGGCGGCAGCCCGCTCGCCTGCGCGATACCCAGACAAAGCGGCAGCGCCACCAGAAACACCACCAGACCGGCGGGAATATCCTGACGAAGCGTATTCACATTCATGGCGAAGATTCCTCTGCGGATTGCTGAATTAACTCTTTAAGATGGCCCGACTGCAGATCGTACACGCAGCCGAACAGGTCTAGTGGCTGACCCGCGCGCCAGGCGTCGCGCACCGGCGCGGTGGCGGCCAGGTGGGAAAACTGTGCCAGCACGTTGACCTCCACCAGGCGGTTCAGGGTTTCGGCCGACGCCGCCTGCTCGCTGGGGACCTCCGCGCCCAGCGCCTGGCGCAGCGCGGCGATGCGGCGCGCCAGCGCCGAGCTTTCCTGCGCCAGCGGCGTGTTCGGCAGATCGAGCGCCGCCTGAACGCCGCCGCAGCCGTAATGGCCGCACAGCACGATGCGTTTTACGCCGAGATAGAGAATGGCGTACTGCAGCACGCTCATCAGGTTATCGTCGCCGTCCACCACCATGTTGGCGATATTGCGATGGACGAAAAGTTCACCGGGATGCGATCCGGTCAGGACCTCGGCCGGCACGCGGCTGTCGGAACAGCCTATCCAGAGGGAGTGCGGTTTTTGTTGATGGAGATATTGTTCAAAATAGTCAGGATTACGCTCGCGGCGCTGAAGCGCCCAGCTGCGATTTTTCGCTAATAAAGGTTTCAGTGTCGTCACAATCGTCTCTCTCAACAATCGGGCAGAAGGTATCCAGGCAACAGAGGCAGTGAATCGGCTCACAGATAAACGTGAGCGGTTGGCGAATTAACGCAGCAGGTCACAGAAAACGTTTATAGACGTTTATGAATCAAGACGCACCCGCAATTTTATTGCAGGCCAGAGAGGCACGCTTTTTGTCAGTTATTATTCAAGACAGGTAAATATCAGGTAAAGCTAATATATAGGAGTCAGCCGTCGAATAGCAGTCATTAAAAATAAAAATTATATTTATCAATAAAATAAATAAATCACGAAAAAACAAAGCCTTCTTTCCTGACAAATATTTACAACAGGCTGCGTGAGCAGACTAGCCATATTGATTTACAAACGGCCCTTATATACAGAATAGTCCGAATTGCATTCTTAACCATTAGCGTTAAAAACTGGCATTCGGGCAAAAAGGCAGTGCGATCCGCTTAATAACAGCGGGTTTAAAAGTAAGAGATAATAAAATTAATTCGCAGGGATATAATTACCTGGAAACGTAAATATCGGCGCGCAAAATAAAGAGCCTGCTGGCGCAGGCTCTTTCGCTTGACGAATTATTTACCGTTCCAGGCTTTCAGCTGCGCGTCGCGCGTGGAGAGCTGCTGCTGCGGCGTCAGCTTGTTGTAGTTTTCCGCCATGCCGCTCTCCCAGTCGCCATACAGCGGATTGGGCAGCACGATAAACTGGGTGCCGAATCGCTGGTGATTCTGGCTGACAAAGGCGCGACGCTGCGCGTTGCCCTGATGCCAGGTCGCCGCGCCAAAGTCATTCAGGTTGTCGCCGACGTAGAGCACCACGTTATAGCCCGCCGCCTGGATGGCGTCGAAGCGCGCCTGCTTGTTGGAGCTGCCGGTGCTGAGACGCACCGTCTGCGCGTTGGCCTGCGGGAAGCCGAGCTGCGTCAGGTTCGCCACCGTGGCGTCAAAATCTTTCTGGTCGCGGTTCGACACGTAAAACAGCGTGCCGCCGTGCGAAGTGACGTAGCGGGCGAAATCGACCGCGCCGGGCACCGCCAGCGCCTGCTTCGCCTGGGTCCACGTCGACCAGCTCTGCGCGCTGAACGGCTGGCCGTTTTTCGCCTGCCAGGCGCTGTAGGCGCTGTTATCGATCATCGTCTCATCGAGATCGACAATCACCGCTTTGGGCTTGCCGGTCAGCGAGGGCGCGGCGTCGAAGGCGAGGCGCGCGCCGTTAAAGGCCTGCCACGTCAGCGCCTGGTACTCGCCGGACTGCTGAAACCAGTTCAGCGCCAGCACCGACTGCTGGCCCAGCTGCTGCTGCGCCTTCTGCGCCGACTGCGAGGCGCAGCCCGACAGCATCAGCGCCATCAGTCCGCTGGTCAGCAGCGTTGCGGTCATTTTCATGTTGTTGTCCTTAAGCCGGAAAGTGGGAAGAGGTAACGCTTTCAAAATGTAGCAGTTAACCTAAGATGAATGCAGCCTAACGCCTCAGAGGAGATTCATATGGGAATCCGCGTACGCTCTACCCTGCTTGATGCGCTGGAGTGGGTTGAATATGCTTTCCAGCCTGCAGGCGAAGCGCCGCCCGACGATGTCGCCTATGGCCATCAGCGCCACAGCGCCATCGTGGTGGATGACGAAGCCAACGTGCCGCCGAAAAGCTGCGAGTCAGACGGTATTATCGGTCTGGGCGCGCGCCCGGTGGCGGTCTACACCGCCGACTGTTTGCCGGTGCTGATCGCTGACAGGCAGCAGCGGCGCGTGGCGGCGGTGCATGCGGGCCTGAAAGGCACGCTGGCGGGCGTGCTGGATCGCGCCGTGGCGCGGCTGTGCGAAGCGGGCAGCACGCCGGATGCGCTCGTCGTCGCCATCGGTCCGGCGATCGCGCCCTGCTGTTACGAGCTGGGCGAAGAGATGCTGACCCCCATCGCGCAGCGCCTCTCTGGCCCGCTGGCGCACTGCTGGCACCGCGAGCAGCCGCGCAATGCGCTGGCCGTCAGGCCGCAGGCAATCGGCACGCAGCACGGCATCTGGTTTAACCTGCCGCAGCTGGCGACAGCGATCCTGACAGAGGCCGGCGTGCCGGCGGCGAATATCGAAAACGTCGGCTTTTGCACCTACTGCATGGCAGAAGCGGGCTCGAGTTATCGGCGCAACACCCACTTTAACAGCGGCTATCAGTCGCGCTTTTCCTGGATACGTCGTCGGGGCGACAACGCGCTTTTTTGATGCGCCTCACAGCGCGGTAAACTTTCACTTTTTTTTAACATCACCGCGGCTACAGTACACTCATCCGACCACTTACTCTGAGTGATGCCGCCGTGAAGAGTCACGCCTACCCTGCCCTGTTCGCCCCGCTCGATCTGGGCTTTACCCAGCTGCGCAACCGCTTCCTGATGGGTTCGATGCACACCGGACTGGAAGAGCACCCTGATGGCGCGCAGCGCCTCGCCGCGTTTTACGGCGAGCGCGCACGCGAAGGGGTGGCGCTGATCGTCACCGGCGGCGTGGCGCCCGACGCGCACGGCGTGGCGATGAAGCATGGCGCCACGCTCACTTCGCCCGAGCAGTGCGGCTGGCATCGCCCGATCACCGACGCTGTGCATGCGGAAGGCGGCAAAATCGCCCTGCAGATCCTGCACACCGGCCGCTACAGCTACCAGCAAGATCTGGTGGCGCCCTCGGCGATCCAGGCGCCGATTAATCCTTATCTGCCGCAGGAGATGAGCGAGCAGGCGATCCTGCAAACCATCAGCGACTTTGCCCGCTGCGCGCGGCTGGCGCAGCAGGCAGGCTACGACGGCGTAGAGATTATGGGCTCGGAAGGCTACCTGATTAACCAGTTTTTAGCGCCGCGCACCAACCGCCGCAGCGACCGCTGGGGCGGCGACGCGACGCGACGGCAGGCGTTCGCACTGGCCGTCACCCGCGCGGTGCGCGAAGCGGTCGGCCGCGACTTTATCGTGATTTTTCGCCTGTCGATGCTGGATCTGGTGGAAGACGGCAGCTCGCTGGAGGAGACGCTCACGCTGGCGACCGGGCTGGAGAAGAGCGGCGTCACGCTGTTCAATACCGGCATTGGCTGGCACGAAGCGCGCGTGCCCACCATCGCCACCTCGGTGCCGCGCGCGGCCTTCGCCGCAGCGGCGCGCCGCCTGCGCCAGCACGTTGCGGTGCCGGTGATCGCCACCAACCGCATCAATCATCCGCAGGTCGCCGAAGATCTGTTACAGAGCGGCTGCGCGGACATGGTGTCGCTGGCGCGCCCGTTTCTCGCCGACGCCGCCTTCGTCAGCAAAGCGGCGCGCGGCGCGGCAGAGAGCATCAATACCTGCATCGCCTGCAACCAGGCGTGCCTTGACCAGATTTTCGTCGGCAAGGTGACCTCTTGCCTGGTGAACCCGCGCGCCTGCCACGAAACCCTGATGCCGGTGACGCCGTGCGCCGTGCCAAAGCGGATTGCGGTGGTCGGCGCCGGTCCGGCGGGCATGGCGTTTGCGCTGCAGGCAGCGCAGCGCGGTCATCGGGTGCGGCTCTATGAGGCTGATGAAACGATTGGCGGCCAGTTCAATATCGCGCGTCAGATCCCAGGCAAAGCGGAGTTCAGCGAAACCCTGCGCTACTTTAACCATCAGCTCGCCGCCGCTGGTGTGGAGGTGCGAACCCGCTGGCGGGCGACGCTGGCGGATCTGGACGAGGCGGATGAGGTGGTGCTGGCAAGCGGCATTCAGCCGCGCACGCCGCCGATCCCGGGCATCGAGCACCCCAGCGTGCTCAGCTATCTCGAGGTGCTGCGCGACAAAAAAGCGGTGGGTCGACGCGTCGCCATTATCGGCGCGGGCGGCATCGGCTTCGACACCGCGATGTATCTCTCTCAGGCTGCGCAAGAGAACGACCTTGACCATTTTTGCCGCGAATGGGGCATCGACCTGACGCTGTCGCAGCGCGGCGGCCTGCTGCCCGCGCAGCCGCAGCCCGCCGCGCGCGATATCTGGCTGCTGCAGCGCAAGCCGGGCAAACCCGGCGCGGGATTAGGCAAAACCACCGGCTGGATCCACCGCGCCACGCTGCAGGCGCGCGGCGTACGCATGTGGGGCGGCGTGGAATATCTGGCGATTGACGATCGCGGGCTGCATCTGCGCCGCGACGGCGAGGTGGACATCCTGGCGGTGGATAATGTGATTATCTGCGCCGGTCAGGAGCCGCAGCGCGAGCTGGATGCCGCGCTGCGCGCGCGCGGCAAAGTGCTACATCTTATCGGCGGCGCCGACGTGGCGCTGGAGCTGGACGCGCGTCGGGCGATTGCCCAGGCGGTGCAGCTGGCGCTGACGATCTGATCAGCGCATCTTCACCGCACGCAGCACCACGAACTTCTGGTTCGAGGCCACCAGCGTGCAGTTGCCGAACAGCTTTTTCAGCTTGTGGTGATAGTCGAGGTGGCGGTTGCCGACGATGCGCAGCTCGCCGCCGTACTGCAGGCAGCGTTTGGCGTCGCGGAACATCTGCCACGCCAGATGATCGGTGACCGCGTGCTGCTGATGGAACGGCGGGTTGCAGAGCACGGCGTGCAGGCGATCCGACGGATAGCCGCTCAGCACGTTGTTGACGCGAAACACACAGCGCGCCAGATCCTGCGGCCGGTTCAGCTCGACGTTCAGCTGGCTCGACGCCACCGCCATATAGGATTCATCGAGAAAATGCACTTCCGCCTGTGGATTGCTCTCCAGCGCCATCAGGCCGATGACGCCGTTGCCGCAGCCGAGATCGACGATCTCGCCTTCGATATTTTCCGGCAGATGCTGCATAAAGAAACGCGCGCCGATATCCAGCGAGGCGCGGGAGAAGACGTTGGCGTGGTTATGGATCTGATACGACGTCTCATCCAGCGGCCAGACGGTGGTGGCCGGCTGCGGCGCCAGCGCGGGCGCGCTGAAGTGGGTGTAGATCAGACGCGCCTTTTTCCACGCCAGCGAGGTGCGGGTGTCGCCGAGGATCTTCTCAAACAGCTGCAGCGTAGAGTTGTGGATCTCTTTGGCGCGCGCCGCCGCCAGGATCACCGTCTCGGCGGTTACCACTTCGCGCAGGGCGCGCAGCTGCTGTTCCAGCAGCGCCAGGGTTTTCGGCACCTTGATCAGCACCGCGGCCGGCGCGGCGGGCAGCGCGTCGAGGCTGCTGAGGAAATGCACTTCGCCGTCGTCGAGTTCATTGAGGCGCAGGTTTTGCCGCGTCGCCTGCTGGCTGAGCCAGGAGTCGCTGACGTGCCAGACCGGGCGCGGATTAAGCGCACAGGTGAGCGCGCCAAAGCTGTCGTTGAACACCAGCGTCGGCCCTTCCGGCAGCGTCTGTTGCAGCAGATATTCATCCGCCGCATCCCACGCCTGAAGCGGACTCTCTTCGCGCATTTGCGGGAAACGATGCAGGATCAGGGTGCGATCCACTAGTTCAAGTTGGCTCATGAATTCTCCGGCTGGTACAATCTGGCTGTTTTACGCCCCAAAAGGGGGGCGCAGTATACTGTCTTTCGCCGGGAATCCCTAATGTCCTCACTTATCTATCTGCAGGGTTATCCTGAGAATATCCTGCAGCAGGTTCAGACGCTGATTGACCACCAGAAGCTGGGCGCTTTTCTGCAGCAGCGCTATCCCGACACCCACGATATCGTCAGCGATAAAGCGTTATATGACTATACCCAGGCGCTGAAAAATCGCTTTATGCGCAACGCGCCTCCCATCAGTAAAGTGATCTGGGATAATAAAATCAAGGTGATGAAGCATGCGCTGGGGCTGCACACGGCGGTGTCGCGCGTGCAGGGCGGCAACCTGAAGGCGAAAGCGGAGATCCGCGTCTCGACCTTTTTCCGCCTCGCGCCGGAGCCGTTTCTGCGCATGATCGTGGTGCACGAGCTGGCGCATCTGAAAGAGAAAGAGCACGACAAAGCCTTCTATCAGCTCTGCTGCCATATGGAGCCGGACTACCATCAGCTGGAGTTTGACGCCCGGCTCTGGATGACGGATCAGGCGATGCGCGGCAACGCGGCCTAGAGAAACTCCTGCGCTTTCTGGATCAGGCTGGTTTTGGTCAGCGCGCCGAGAAAACGCTTCTCCTGCGGATTGTTCAGCACCGGCAGACGCTCCAGCGTGACGCGGGCAAACGCCTCCCACCCTTCGCGCATGCTCTGGTTCTGGTAGACAAAGGGAAAGTTGTCATCCATTACCGTGGCGACCGGCGAATCCAGCGTGATCTCCTGCGCCAGCACCTTACGCGCGATGTCGTGGATCGACACTACGCCGAGAAAGGCGCCCGCCGCGTTAATCACGTAAACGTAGCGCTCGCGCTTGAGCGAGCTGACCGCCAGCGCCTGCCCTACCGACTCCTGCGGCTGTAGCGCCGCGCCCGGAATAATCAGCTGCGACACGCGCATATTGTCGAAGTCATATTTCGCCTCCGAGCGGTTGAAGTGGTTGCCCACCACCGGATAGGTGCTGGCGGACTGCAGCCGATAGACCACCATCGACGCCAGCACCGCAGCGATCATCACCGGAAAGAGCAGCGAGCTGTTGAGGGTCATCTCCAGCACCATCAGCATCGCCATCAGCGGCGCCTGACTGACGGCGGCCAGCACCGCCGCCATGCCGATGGCCGCGTAGAGTAGCACGTTGCCGAGCGGCAGATGCAGCGCCGCGCCCAGCGTCGCCAGCGCCACCCCGAGCAGCGCGCCGATCAACAGCGACGGCGTAAACAGGCCGCCCACCGCATTGGAGCCGACCGACAGCGTGGTCGCCAGCGTCTTTAGCAGCAACAGCAGCAGCAGGCCCGGCAGCAGATAGTCGCCCGCCATGATTTTGACGATCACTTCGTAGCCGTTGCCCAGGATATCGGTGGAGATCAGCGCCAGCAGCCCCACCGCCACTCCGCCCGCGCCCAGCCGCAGCGGCAGCGAACGGATATGGCCGAACAGCGCTTTGCTGCGCGCGATAAGCTTAATCAGCAGCCAGCCCGCCAGTCCGGCGGCCAGGCCAATGACAACCGTTAGCAGCAGGCTGCTTACGTCCATCTGAAAGCTGGCCTCCGCCAGCGGATAGAGCGCGCTGCGAAAGCCGAGCGACCACATGGTCATCACGGCGACGGAGGAGGCGATCACCAGCGGGATCAAACGCTGCAGCGCTGAGATGCCGAAGGCAATTTCGGCGACGAAGATCGCCGACGCCAGCGGCGCGTGGTAGACCGAGGAGAGCCCGGCGGCGGCGGCCATCGCCACCACGTCGCTGTTTTTCAGGTTGAGCGAGGCGGGTAGCCAGCGGCCCAGCACGCTGCCGCACAGCGCGGAGAGCTGCACCATCGGCCCCTCTTTACCGATCGAGGCGCCCGATCCGATGCTGGCGATGGAAGAGAGCGCGCGAAACAGCGAGGTGCGCGTCGGCACCGCGTCGAGCCGCGCGTTAATCACTTCCAGATAGTCGGTTTTGACCGTCTGCTGCTGTTCGATGCTCACCGCATAGCGCAGGAAAAAGCCCGCCAGCACGCCGCCCGCGCCGACCAGCAGCGGCCAGAAGATCCACGGCCAGACGTGCATTGCCACGGTGATCTCGCTGTCGCTGTTGAACAGCAGGCGGTTAATCAGTTCGATCACGCCGCGAAACGCCAGCGTCACCAGCGACGCCGCCAGGCCGACCGGGATCGCTACCAGCAGCGTGGTCCAGTTCAAAGCGTGTTTACTTCCTTTCAAGCGTTTCTCCACTTTTTTCAGCCAGTCGCCGTTACTATGGCGCGATTCCCGCTTGCGGGATATATACCATAAAACGGAACAAGGAAGCTGGCGGAAGCCTGAAAGGCGACAGGCATGAAAGGGCTGGATAGAGGTCGCAGCGAATTTCTATGCGATACGCCTCTTGTTTTTATAAGCTGTAGCTTATAGAATTTTTATTAGCTACAGCTTATAAGGATATTCTATGTGGACTGTGCTTTTCGGCGAGATATTCGATGCGTGGTTCGAAGAACAGGAAGAGGCTTTGCAGGAAAAAATCCTTGCCGACCTCATCAACCTCAGCACGTATGGACCCACGCTGTCTCGGCCTTATGCGGATACGGTTAAAGGGTCGCGACACAAAAATATGAAAGAACTTCGTATTCAATACGCAGGAAAGCCGGTACGCGCCTTTTTCGCGTTTGATCCCGTGCGCAGAGCGGTCATTCTTTGCGCAGGTGATAAAAGCAATGATAAAAATTTTTACCCGCGCATGATACGTATCGCCGACGATGCATTTACGGCGCACCTGAACAATATGAAGGGGAAACTATGAGAACACTCGATGACGCTATTGCCGCACGCTCTGCGGAAAGCCAGCAGCGCATACGCGATATGGCAGACGAGATGGTGCTCGAAACCGGCCTGCAGATGATGCGAGAAGAGCTGCAACTGTCGCAAAAAAACGTTGCGGAAGCGATGGGCATCAGCCAGCCCGCGATTACGCAGCTAGAGCAACGCGGCAACGAGCTGAAAATTGCGACGCTTAAGCGCTACATTGAGGCAATGGGAGGTAAGCTCAGCCTGGATGTGGAATTGCCTTCCGGCAAACGCATCGCTTTTCACCTCTGAACAGCATGGGTTATTTCTCTCCCGGAACCTGTCGTCTGTGCCTGACTGGAAGGCGGATCGCATAATCAATTTGCCTTTACTATCAGCGCTTGCGCCCGGTGCCCGGCGTGCTACTCTGCCGCTATTTGCCGCAGGAGAGCCGACGTGATCCGTTTTGCTATTGTGGGAACCAACTGGATAACGCGCCAGTTTATCGATGCCGCGCACGAAACCGGCCATCTGCGCCTGAACGCCATCTATTCGCGTTCGCAGCAGCAGGCGGAAAGCTTCGCCGGGGACTATCCCTGTCAGCATCTCTTTACCTCGCTGGAGGCGCTGGCCGCCTCCGATCTTATCGATGCGGTTTACCTGGCGAGTCCCAACGCCCTGCACTGCGAGCAGGCGCTGCTGTTTATGTCGCACGGCAAGCACGTTATCTGCGAAAAACCGCTCGCCTCCAACCTGCGCGAGGCGGAGAGCATGATCGCCTGCGCCCGGCAGCACCAGGTGATCCTGTTCGAGGCGTTTAAAACCGCCAGCCTGCCCAACTTCATGCAGCTGCAGCAGGCGCTGCCTGCCATCGGCCCACTGCGTAAGGCGCTGTTTAGCTACTGTCAGTACTCGTCGCGCTATCAGCGCTATCTCGACGGCGAGAACCCCAATACTTTTGATCCGCGCTGGTCCAACGGCTCAATCATGGATATCGGCTACTACTGTCTGGCAACGGCGGTGGCGCTATGGGGCGCGCCACAGGCGGTAAGCGCACGCGCGACGCTGCTGGCGAGCGGCGTCGACGGCCACGGTAGCGTGCTGCTCGACTATGGCGACTTCGACGTCACGCTGCTGCACTCCAAGGTCAGCGATTCGCGCATTCCCAGCGAAATTCAGGGCGAAGCGGGCTCGCTGCTGATCGAAAAAGTGTCGGAGATGCAGGCGATCAGCCTGGTGCCGCGCCACAGCGCCACTCAGGTGCAGGATCTCAGCCAGCCGCAGCATATCAACACCATGCTCTATGAAGCCCAGCATTTTGTGCAGCTGGTGCGCCAGCGCCATGTCGATCATCCGGGGCTGGAAACCGCGCGCATCACCGCCGCGCTGCTGACCGAAATCCGCCGCCAGACCGGCGTGGTTTTCCCGGCTGACGGCCGCGCTGTGTAAATATGTCTAAATATGAATGGCCCGCTCTTGCCTCTTTCCCGGCCTGCGCCTATCTTAACGGACAGCAAAGGGGAGTAACTTGTAAGCTGCACGATCGTCATTACGATGCGTAAGCATCCGGTCGTCAGGCAACCCGGAATCTGATTCTGCGTTGTAAGTGAGACCTTGCCGGAAGGCGAGGTTTGCTTACAACCCTGTAAAGCGGCTGACGTCTTCTGACTTCAGCCGTTTTTTATTTCAGGGCAGGAAACGCTATGCAGACAGTAGGAACGCCTCTTCTCTGGGGCAGCTTCGCGGTGGTAGTGCTTATTATGCTGGCGATCGATCTCTTGTTACAGGGACGTCGCGGCGCGCAGACCATGAGCTTTAAACAGGCGGCCGTCTGGTCGCTGGTGTGGGTATCGGTGTCGCTGCTGTTCAGCGCCGCTTTCTGGTGGTATCTCGAGGGCAGCGCCGGGCGCGAAGTCGCCACCACGCAAACCCTGGCCTTTTTAACCGGCTATGTGCTGGAAAAAGCGCTGGCAGTCGATAACGTCTTTGTCTGGCTGATGCTCTTCAGCTACTTCTCTATCCCCGCCGCGCTGCAGCGCCGCGTGCTGATCTACGGCGTGCTGGGCGCGATTGTGCTGCGCACCATTATGATCTTCGCCGGCAGCTGGCTGGTAACGCAGTTTAGCTGGATCCTCTATCTGTTCGGCGCCTTCCTGCTGCTCACCGGACTGAAGATGGCCTTCTCGAAAGAGGATGACGAAAACGCGGTGGGCGATAAGCCGGTGGTGCGCTGGCTGCGCAAACACCTGCGTATGACCGACGCGCTGGAGGGCGAGAAGTTTTTCACCCGCAAGAACGGCGTGCTGTTTGCCACGCCGCTGCTGCTGGTGCTGATTATGGTCGAGCTGAGCGACGTCATCTTTGCGGTCGACAGCATTCCGGCGATTTTCGCCGTGACCACCGATCCCTTTATCGTGCTGACCTCTAACCTGTTCGCCATCCTCGGCCTGCGCGCGATGTACTTTCTGCTGGCCAACGTCGCCGAGCGCTTCTCGATGCTCAAATATGGTCTGGCGGTGGTGCTGGTGTTTATCGGCGTGAAGATGCTGATCGTCGAGTTTTACCATATCCCGGTCTCCTTCTCGCTGGGCGTGGTGGGCGCGATCCTGGGGTCGACGCTGTTGATCAACGCCTGGGTGAATCGCAAAAGCGACCAGAAAAAGATCTCGCAATAATCCGCTACAGGGGCAGGTAATGCCCCTGTTTTATTTTGCCAGTCACCAATGCGACATTTCATCCCTCTGTCACATCTTCTTCATGCAGCATAATAGAAATCCGATCTGCCTCGCACCGACAGAATTATCTCTTTCTTCGTCCGATCTTTTCCTTATACTCCGCCGGGCAAACCGCTTCAGGCGCGTTAATCGACGCCCTCTGAAGCCACATCCCGCTACAACGTAAAGCACAATTATGCAGAACTCATTTTCCGGTCGTCTGGGCGCGCTACTCGCAGGAAGCCTGGTGAAACAAATCATGATAGGGCTGGTGGCCGGCGTGGCGCTGGCCTGGGTCTCGAAGGATGCCGCGCTGGCCGTCGGCCTGCTGGGCGAGCTTTTCGTCAGCGCGCTGAAGGCTGTTGCGCCGCTGCTGGTGCTGGTGCTGGTGATCGCCTCGATCGCTAACCATCAGCAGGGGCAGAAGAGCAATATCAAACCCATTATCGCGCTCTACTTGTTGAGCACCTTTTTCGCGGCGGTGGTCGCGGTGGTGTTTAGTCATCTGCTGCCGCAGACGCTGACGCTGGCAGTCGGCACAACGGAAATTACGCCGCCGTCGGGCATTACCGAGGTGTTGCGCGGCCTGCTGATGAGCATGGTGGCGAACCCGGTCACCGCGCTGATGCAGGCGAATTACATCGGCATTCTGGTATGGGCAATTGGCCTCGGCCTGGCGTTCCGCCATAGCGCGCAGAGCACGCGCGACCTGCTCAATGACGCCTCGAACGCCGTGACCTGGCTGGTGCGCTGCGTGATCCGCTGCGCGCCGATCGGCATTTTCGGCCTGGTGGCATCAATTCTGGCGTCGACCGGCTTTGGCGCGCTGTGGCAGTACGCCCATCTGCTGGCGCTGCTGCTGGGCTGCATGGCGCTGATGGCGCTGGTGGTGAACCCGCTGCTGGTTTACAGCAAGATCCGTCGCAACCCCTACCCGCTGGTGTTTACCTGCCTGCGCGAGAGCGGCGTGACCGCCTTCTTTACCCGCAGCTCGGCGGCCAATATTCCGGTGAATATGGCGCTGGCGAAACGCCTGAACCTGGATGAGGATACCTATTCGGTGTCGATTCCGCTGGGCGCGACCATCAGCATGGCGGGCGCTTCTATTACCATTACCGTGCTGACGCTGGCGGCGGTGCATACGCTGGGGATCAGCGTCGACGTGCCGACGGCGATTCTGCTGAGCCTGGTGGCCTCGCTGTGCGCCTGCGGCGCATCCGGCGTGGCGGGCGGTTCGCTGCTGCTGATCCCGGTCGCCTGCAATATGTTTGGCATTCCCAACGATCTGGCGATGCAGGTGGTGGCGGTCGGTTTTATTATCGGCGTGCTGCAGGACTCTGCCGAAACTGCGCTGAACTCCTCGACCGATATTCTGTTTACCGCTGCGGTGTGTCAGGCGGAAGCCGAGCGCGAAACCAGCCGGGCTTGATCGTTCAGATAGCTCAGTAGCCTAAAGAGCGGGTGGCAGGGTCCGAAGAGCAAAGCGTCCCGCGCCAGGGAAGGCGCGGGCCGAGCGAGCAGGGATGCGTTAAGCGACTTTGCGATCGGACCCAGCCACCCGCGAAGGGCTCAAGACTAACAGACAGCAATGGCGACCTTCAGGTCGCCATTTTTTTGCCCGACAAACTATAACGTCACGCCGCTTTTAAAAATCGCCAGCTCGCGGAAATCGTTCTTCTCGTTGTTGGTCAGCTCGCCGCTGGCAATCGCCACGATGGTGTCGACAAAATCCGCCAGCAGCGCCTCCATGCTCATCCCTTCCAGCAGACGACCGGCGTTAAAGTCGATCCAGTGCGGCTTCTTCTCCGCCAGCGGCGAGTTGGTCGCCAGCTTCACCGTCGGCACAAAGCCGCCGTAAGGCGTGCCGCGCCCGGTGCTGAACAGCACCATATGACAGCCCGCGCCCGCCAGCGCGCTGGTGGCGACCGCGTCGTTGCCCGGCGCGCTCAGCAGATTCAGACCCGGCGTTTTCAGCCGCTCGCCATACTTCAGCACGTCCACCACCTGGCTGGAGCCCGCTTTCTGCGTGCAGCCCAGTGACTTCTCCTCCAGCGTGGTAATGCCGCCCGCTTTATTACCCGGCGACGGGTTCTCGTAAATCGGCTGCTGATGGTCGATAAAGTAGCGCTTGAAGTCGTTAATCATCGCCACGGTCTTGTCGAACGTCGATTCGTCGCGGCAGCGGCTCATCAGGATGCGCTCCGCGCCGAACATCTCCGGCACCTCGGTCAGCACCGTGGTGCCGCCGTTGGCGATCATCTGATCGGAGAAGCGTCCCAGCAGCGGGTTGGCGGTAATGCCGGAGAAGCCGTCAGAGCCGCCGCATTCCAGACCAAACTTCAGCTCGCTCAGCCTGCCCGGCTGGCGCCTGTCGTGACGCATCACCTCATACAGCGCGCGCAGACGTTCCAGCCCCGCCTCTACTTCATCGTCGTGCTGCTGGCACACCATAAACTGAATGCGGTCGCTCTCCGGCAGGCCCAGCGTCTCGCGGAAGGCGTCCACCTGATTGTTCTCGCAGCCGAGGCCGATCACCAGCACCGCGCCGGCATTGGGATGACGCACCATATTTTGCAGCATGGTGCGCGTATTTTCATGATCCTGGCCCAGCTGCGAGCAGCCGAAGGTGTGGCTAAAGAGAAAGGCGCCGTCGGTGCCCGCCGCGTTGTCGGTCTCTTTGAGAAAACGCTGCAGGATCTGACGTGCGATGCCGTTGACGCAGCCCACGGTCGGCAGGATCCACAGCTCGTTGCGGATGCCGACGTCGCCGTTGGCGCGGCGATAGATCTGCACCTCGCGATCGCCCGGCTGCGGCGGCACCTCAACAAACTCCGGCTGATAGTCGTACTCATCCAGATCGCTCAGGTTGGTGCGCGCGTTGCTGGAGTGGATCACCTCGCCGGCCGCGATCGGCTGCGTGGCGTGGGCGATCGGCAGCCCATACTTGATTACCAGCTCGCCCTCGGCGATGGGCCGCAGCGCGAACTTATGGCCGCGCGTCACCGCCTGCTGCAGCTGCACCGATGCCTGCTGCAGATCGATGGTCTGCCCTGCTTCTAAGTCACGCAGCGCCACGGCGACGTTGTCCTGAGAGTGAATCTTAATCGCGTCTTGCATAGCTTTATCCCAGTGTGCTCAACGCCTCACGCATGTCGTGGGCGATGATATTTTGCAGGTGTCGGCTGACCTCGGCCACCAGCTGCGGCTGCCGGGTCAAATCTTCTCCCCAGTGCTGCGCGTCGCTTAACACCTCGCGCACCAGCTGTTCCGTGGAGATCTGGTCGTTATTAAGGGCGTGCCAGTTTTTTTCAAAGCGCGCCAGCCAGTGCGCGTCATCCTGCAGCGGCCAGCTTTTTTCCGCCGACGCGCCGCGATAGAAGGCGATCAGCGCCGCGAGCGCGAAGGTCAGGCGCGGCGGCCAGACGCCGCGCTGCGCGTGCGACGCCAGCAGCGGCGTCAGCAGACGCGTGCGGAACTTGGTCATGCCGTTGAGCGCGATTGAGAGCAGCGCATGGCGGATAAAGGGATTGCGGAAGCGTCGCTCGACCGCATCGGCGAAGGCGTGCAGCTCGCTGCGCGGCAGATCCAGCGTCGGGATGATCTCTTCGCGCAGCAGGCGATCGACGAAGCCGGCGATGGCCGGATCCGCCATCGCGTCGCCGACGCTCTCCAGGCCCGCCTGAAACGCCACCGGCACCATCGCGGTGTGCGCACCGTTGAGGATCGCCACCTTCTGCGCCTTCCACGGCGCGATATCCTCGACCTGACGCACCTGCGGCGCCAGCGCGTCGAGCTTCAGCTCGTCGAACAGCGCGCGCGGCCCCTGCAGAATGAACTGGTAGTAGACCTCGCCCGCCACCAGAAAACGATCCTCATAGCCGAGCTGGGCGGCGAGCGCCTCGCCTTCCTGCGGAAAGCCGGTCACGATGCGGTCCACCAGCGTGTTGTAGAACACGCAGTGCTGCGTCACCCAGGCGGCGAAGCGTTCCGGCAGCTGCCAGTGGCGCGCATAGCGCAGCACCAGCTCGCGCAGGGCGTCGCCGTTATGGTCGATCAGCTCGCAGGGCACAATCAGCCAGCCTTTGTCGGCGGCGCCGCTGAAGTGCTCGAAGCGGGTCCACAGCAGCTGCGTCAGCTTGCCGGGAAAACTGGATGCGGGCGCATCCGCCAGCTGGTCACCTTGCGCGAAGGCGATGCCCGCTTCGGTGGTGTTAGAGAAGACGAAGCGCATCTGCGGCGCGCGCGCCAGCGCCAGAAAGTCGTCATGCTGGGTATAGGGCTGGATCTCGCGGTTCAGACTGCGGATCAGGCGCGTTTCGCTGACGCGCTCGCCCTGCTCGTTCAGCCCGCGGATCAGCGTGGTATAGAGCCCGTCCTGCTGGTTCAGGCTGTCGCTGACGGCGCGGTTGCGCGGCCGCACCACCACGATGCCCGCGTCGGTGCCCTGGTGCTGGTTCAGCCAGTCGAGCTGCCAGTCGATAAAGGCGCGCAAAAAGTTGCCTTCGCCGAACTGGATCACGCGCTCGCTGTAGATCGCGCCGGGGAAATCGTGACGGTTTAGCCGCTGCATGATCAGGCTCCCAGCTCGATGCCGAAATAGTCGCGCGCGTTGTTGAAGCAGATGTTTTGCACCATCTGTCCCAGCAGCGCTTCGTCGCCCGGCGCTTCGCCGTTTTCTACCCAGCGGCCGATCATCTGGCACAGCAGACGACGGAAATATTCGTGGCGCGTATAGGAGAGGAAGCTGCGGCTGTCGGTCAGCATGCCGACAAAGCGGCTGAGCAGGCCAATCTGCGCCAGCTGCGTCATCTGACGCTGCATGCCGTCGAGCTGATCGTTGAACCACCATGCGGAGCCGAACTGCATTTTGCCCGCCTCGCCTTCGCCCTGGAAATTGCCCGCCATGGTCGCCAGCACTTCGTTGTCGCGCGGGTTCAGGCAGTAGAGGATGGTTTTCGGCAGGGCGTTGTGCAGATTCTGCGCGCCCAGCAGCTTCGCCAGCGGTTCCGCCAGCGGCTGATCGTTAATGGAGTCGAAGCCGACGTCCGGTCCCAGCAGCTCGAACTGGCGACGGTTAGTGTTGCGCAGCGCGCCGATGTGGTACTGCTGCACCCAGCCGCGACGGGCGTATTCGCCGCCCAGCCAGACCAGCACGGCGGTTTTGAACTGCGCGATCGCCTGCGCGTCCGGCGCGTTGCCGGCACGGCGCGCGGCCAGTATGGCATCCAGCGTCGCGTCGTCCGCGTCGGCGTAGAGCACCACGTCGAGCGCGTGGTCCGACACCTTGCAGCCGTGATCGGCGAAGTAGTCGAGACGCTTGCTCAGGGCGCTGCGCAGATCGTCGAAGCGGCGCACGCTGATATCGGTCAGCGACTCCAGCTTCTCGATCCACGGCAGGAAGCTTTCCGCTTCGATATTAAAGGCTTTGTCTGGACGCCAGCTCGGCAGCACTTTGACGCTGAAGCTACCGTCCTGCGCCAGCGCGCGGTGGTGCTGCAGATCGTCCAGCGGGTCGTCGGTGGTGCCGACCATCTTCACGTTCATCTGCTGCATAATGCCGCGCGCGGTAAACGCATCCTGCGCCAGCAGGTCGTTGCAGCGATCCCAGATGCTGTCGGCGGTTTTTTCTGAGAGCAGGATGTCGGTAATGCCGAAAGGACGGCGCAGCTCAAGGTGGGTCCAGTGGTAGAGCGGGTTGCCGATGGTGTGCGGCACGGTGCGCGCCCAGGCGTTGAATTTCTCGCGGTCGCTGGCGTCGCCGGTGCAGAAGGCTTCCGGCACGCCGTTGGCTCGCATGGCGCGCCACTTATAGTGATCGCCCTTCAGCCAGATATCATAGAGGTTGGTAAAGCGGTAATTTTCGGCAATCTGCTGCGGGGGAAGATGGCAGTGATAGTCGAAAATCGGCTGATCCTTCGCATAGTCGTGATAAAGGCGACGGGCAAATTCAGTATCCAGCAAAAAATCCTCGGTCATAAAACGCGACATACGTGCTTCCTCTTGGATAGAGCCTTAATGCGCTCAAAGTTATCATACCAATTTTAGCCCACTACAGAATTCTTTGAGATCTCGCTCACATTTCCGGCAGCAATTCCCTGGTCTTATGGACGTTTTTGCTCTCTGCAGCGTGCTAAATGGCTGTCCTGACGCAGGTTTAAAGTATCCCACATTGCAAACGAGGCTTTTGTGATGGCTCTCAACTTTTAAAGTTGTATAACAAGTTACGCTCTCGCTCCGTAATGGCAAGGTAAACAGGGGTCGCTTTTGCGCGGCCTGCGGGCGTGAACGAGTCAGATCACGGGTGTCCCGCTCCAGATAACAACAGCGGCAAGACCGCAGACAGAACACTGGAAGAGGTAAATGATGCGTAAGATTAAAGGGCTACGCTGGTATATGATCGGGCTGGTGACGCTGGGCACCGTGCTGGGTTATCTCACCCGCAATACCATTGCCGTCGCGGCGCCGACGCTACAAACCGATTTGCATATCACCACCCAACAGTACTCCTACATCGTGGCGGCCTACTCCGCCTGTTATACCGTGATGCAGCCGGTGGCGGGCTACGTGCTCGACCTGCTCGGCACCAAAGTCGGCTATGCCGTGTTTGCCGTGCTGTGGGCGATTTTCTGCGCCGCGACGGCGATGGCGGGCAGCTGGGGCGGCTTTGCGCTGGCGCGCGGCGCGGTCGGCGCGGCAGAAGCGGCGATGATCCCCGCGGGCCTGAAAGCGAGCAGCGAATGGTTCCCGGCGAAAGAGCGCTCGGTCGCCGTCGGCTACTTCAACGTCGGCTCCTCTATCGGCGCCATGCTGGCGCCGCCGCTGGTGGTGTGGGCGATCGTGGCGCACAGCTGGCAGATGGCGTTTATCATCACCGGCGTGCTGAGCCTGGTCTGGGCGATCTGCTGGCTCATCTTCTATAAGCATCCGAAGCAGCAAACCAAACTCAGCGAGGAAGAGCGTCAGTACATTATTTCCGGTCAGGAAGCGCAGCATCAGACCGGTAACACCAAAAAAATGTCGGCGCGTCAGATCCTGCGCAACCGCCAGTTCTGGGGCATCGCGCTGCCGCGCTTTCTGGCGGAACCGGCCTGGGGCACCTTTAACGCCTGGATCCCGCTGTTTATGTTCAAGGTTTATGGCTTTAACCTGAAAGAGATCGCGCTGTTTGCCTGGATGCCGATGCTGTTCGCCGACCTGGGCTGCATCCTCGGCGGCTACCTGCCGCCGCTGTTCCAGCGCTGGTTCGGCGTCAATCTGATCGTGTCGCGCAAACTGGTGGTCACTATGGGCGCGGTGCTGATGATTGGCCCCGGCACCATCGGCCTGTTCACCAGTCCTTATGTCGCTATCGGTCTGCTCTGCGTCGGCGGCTTCGCCCACCAGGCGCTCTCCGGCGCGCTGATCACCCTCTCTTCCGACGTCTTTGGCCGTAACGAAGTCGCCACTGCCAACGGCCTGACCGGCATGGCGGCGTGGACCGCCAGCACCATGTTCGCGCTGGTGGTCGGGGCGCTGGCCGATACCCTGGGCTTCAGCCCGCTGTTCGCCGCGCTGGCGGTGTTCGACCTGCTGGGCGCGGTGGTGATCTGGACGGTCTTGCGCAATAAGCCCGTCTCCGAGCTGGAAAAAGAGGTGGCGGTGCCGCAGGCCGCGGCGGTGCGCGGTTAAGGCAACGTGCCGTTTATTGCCCGCGCCCTTGCGGCGCGCGGCAGCCTGACTGAAAAACGACATGTCCCGCACCATGATGGCGCGGGACATTTTCTTTCACGCCCGCAGAGTGGTATAACAACTTTATTTGCGACACGGGAATGCGCTATGGAACTGACCGAACCTCGCCGACTTTATCAGCAGCTTGCCAGCGATCTAAAAAGCCGTATTGAATCAGGCGTTTATCCAGTGGGCGACAAACTGCCCGCCGAACGGCTGATTGCGGAAGAGATGAACGTCAGCCGCACGGTGGTGCGCGAGGCGATCATTATGCTGGAAGTGGAAGGTTACGTTGAGGTGCGCAAAGGTTCCGGCATTCACGTTATCGCCAGCCAGCAGCAAAACCGCGTCACCACTTCGAGCCAGCTCGAATTCGCCAGCTTCGGCCCCTTCGAACTGCTGCAGGCGCGCCAGCTGATTGAAAGCAACGTTGCTGAATTCGCCGCAACCCAGGTAACGCGGCAGGATATTATCGAGCTGATGGCGATTCAGGAGAAAGCGCGTCAGGAAGATCACTTCCGCGATTCACAGTGGGACATGCAGTTCCACGTGCGTATTGCGCAGTCCACGCAAAACAGCGCGCTGGCAGCCATCGTCGAAAAAATGTGGCTGCACCGTCTGCACAACCCCTACTGGCTCAAACTCCATGAGCATATCGACCAGCGCAGCATTCTCAGCTGGTGTGACGACCACGATCAAATCCTTAAAGCGCTGATGCGCAAAGATCCTGCCGCCTGCAAACTGGCGATGTGGCAACATCTGGAAAATACTAAGCAGATGCTTTTCAACGCGACCGCCGACGACTTCGAATTTAACGTGGATCGGTACATGTTTGCTGAAAACCCCGTCATCCTGCCGGAAGGCTCCAGCAATCTGCCTTGATTCCGCTGCGTTTTTGCGCAACAAAGTCAGTTAATCTGGAATAGTGTCAGGTCGTGTAAAACTCCTTTTGACGGACCGTGTCAAAAGGTAAAACTCCTGTGCGGCGGGCACATTCCCCTGTCTCAGACCTGTGATTTTTGTTACAGTTATCGACCCTTTCTTACCCTTTGCGACAGGGTTTAAAAAGTTGCTGATTTAACAATCAATTCTGGAAGGATCCGGAAAATCCTGCTCAGGCTGTGCTCCTAAAACAGATAACCAACCGCCGGTCTGCGCTTATGTCCTTTGAGACGCGTTAAACAATGATGTTCAGGAATGATTGATGGATATTTTGCATGCGTTGCTGCAGGCGTTGTGGCAACAGGACTACGAGACTCTCTCCGATCCGACGCTGGTATGGGCCATTTACGGCGTGTTGTTCATGATCCTGTTTCTGGAAAATGGCCTGCTCCCCGCCGCATTTTTGCCCGGCGACAGCCTGCTGATTCTGGTGGGCGTGCTGATCGCCAAAGGCACCATGAGCTTTCCGCTCACCGTTCTGGTGCTGACCACCGGCGCCAGCCTCGGCTGCTGGGTCAGCTATATTCAGGGCCGCTGGCTCGGCAATACGCCGACGGTACAGAAGTGGCTTTCGCACCTGCCGGCGCAGTATCACGCCCGCGCGCACAGCCTGTTTCACCGCCACGGGCTGTCGGCGCTGCTGATCGGCCGCTTTATCGCCTTTGTGCGCACCCTGCTGCCGACCATTGCCGGCCTCTCCGGCCTGAATAACGCCCGCTTCCAGTTTTTCAACTGGGTCAGCGCGCTGCTCTGGGTGCTGATCCTCACCGTTCTCGGCTTCGCGCTGGGCAAAACGCCCCTCTTCCGCCGCTATGAAGACGAACTGATGTTCTGTCTGATGCTGCTGCCGCTGGTGCTGCTGGTTATCGGCCTCGCCGGCTCGCTGCTGGTGCTGTGGCGCAAACGCCAGGCGAACCGGCACGGCAAGGGGGAGTTATGAAAATTTATGGCCCCGTTCCCCGTCGCATGCTGCCCTGGCTGGCGATCGCCACGCTGCTGCTGCTGGCGATCTGCCTGACGCCGACGCTGCTGCGCCATGAAACCGTGGTGCAGATCCGCGTCTCCCATGCCGGCGGACCGCTGCCGGACGGCTTTTATCTCTATCAGCAGCTGACGGCGCAGGGCATCCGCATTAAAAGCATTACGCCGTCAGGCGACGCGCTGATTATCCATTTTGAAAATGAAGAGCAGAGCCTCGCCGCGCAGAAAGTGCTGCGCCGCCTGCTGCCGGACGGCTTTGTGGTCGCCCGTCATCTCGATTCCGCCTCTGCCGCTTCCGCCACGCTGAATATCTCCTGACGCGCCGTTGCCGTCCCGCCCGCGCGGGACGGCACGGAATAATCTGTATCCCCTCGTCTTTTTTGAACTTTTTACAGGCGCTGTCTATGCTTTAAGGACGGCTCAGTCATCTGACACGCCAGGACATGACGCTGTCTGGTCACGGCAGGTCAGTAACAAAGGAAGGTAACAAGCCTGATGAAACATCAATTACTTCTTGGCCTCGCGCTGTTTTCTCTCTCGGGTTCGCTGATGGCGGCGGAATCGCTCTGTCAGCAAAAAGAGCAGGATATTCAGCATGAAATTGCGATGGCGAAACAGCATAACAATCAGCGTCGCGTCAATGGACTGGAGCGGGCGTTAACCGAAGTGCGCGCCAACTGTAGCGACGACAAACTGAAAACGGCCCATCAGGCGCGCATCAAAGAGCAGCGGGAAAAAGTCGCTGAACGCGAGCGCGAACTGAAAGAGGAACGTCAGGAGGGCGATGACAAGGAGAAGATCGCCAAACGTGAACGTAAAGTGGAAGAAGCACGCCAGGAGCTGAAAAAGTTACAGGCGGAGCCTTATTAATCCGGACTTAATCACTGAAGCTAAAAGGAACATTACATGTCTAAAGACACTTCATCAGAAAATTTGCGTGCTGAACTGAAAAACCTGGCGGACACCCTGGAAGAAGTGCTGAGCACCACCACGGACAAGTCGAAAGGCGAGCTGGATAAGCTGCGTCAGAAAGCGCGCGTGGCGCTCGACAGCTCACGCGAGAAGCTGGGTGACTCCGGCGAATATCTGGCGCAAACCACGCGCGAAGCGGCGCAGAAAGCGGACGGCTACGTGCGCGATAATCCCTGGCATGGCGTAGGCATCGGTGCGGCAATTGGCGTGGCGATCGGCATGCTAATTTCACGGCGTTAATTATGGCGGATTCACAGCAGAGCCACGGCCCCGGCAAAGGGGTCATCAACATTGGTCAGCGCATCGTCACCACGCTGGTCAGCATGGTCGAGACCCGCGTTCGTCTGGCGGTGGTCGAGCTGGAAGCGGAAAAGGCTAATCTGATCCAGCTGCTGCTGATGGTCGGCCTGACTATGTTGTTCACCGCGTTCGGGCTGATGAGCCTGATGGTGCTGATTATCTGGGCCGTCGACGCGCAGTATCGTCTGATGGCGATTGGCATTACCACCGGCGTGCTGTTTCTCCTGGCGATTATTTTCGGCCTGTGGAGCCTGCGCAAATCGCGTCAGTCCACGCTGCTGCATCATACCCGCAAAGAGCTGGAGACAGACCGCAAGCTGCTGGAGGATGACCGCGCATGAGCAGCAAACTGGAACGTGAAGCGCGCATTCATGAGCTGCTGAGCGAAGTGCAGCAGCAGCGGCTGGATCTCAGCGCGGGTCGCCGTGATTTTCTGCAAAGCACGGCGCAGTACGATCGCGGCTGGCTGACGTTCCTCAGCATGCGCCGCTATCTGGCTATCGGCAGCAGCGCGCTGGCCATCTGGTCGGTGCGCAGCCCCAACAAAATCATGCGTCTGCTTAAGCGCGGCTTCGGCGTCTGGAGCACCTGGCGCATGCTGAAATCGGCGCTGCCGCAGCGTTAATCTCTCTCTGATCTCAGCCGGTGCGAAATCCCCGGCTTTGCTTTATCAGATTTCCTGAATAAGACCCACAGAATATCTCGCTTACAACCTTTCCCCGCCGCGACTATCATCTCCAGCTATCAGCTCAGCAAACGGCAATATCGCCTCTTGCTGGGAATTATCCAACGCAGGCGCGATTGCCCTGCCGAAAACCTGGTCTGGAGTCAATGATGAAAAAATTCGAAGATACTGGTCTGCTGCTGGCGCGTATTTTAATGCCTGTTCTGTTTATCACGGCCGGCTGGGGCAAGATTACCGGCTACGCCGGCACCCAGCAGTATATGGAAGCGATGGGCGTGCCCGGCTTCATGCTGCCGCTGGTGATCCTGCTGGAGTTCGGCGGCGGCCTGGCGATTCTGTTCGGCTTCCTGACCCGTTTCACCGCGCTGTTTACCGCCGCCTTCACCATCCTGACGGCGTTCCTGTTCCACAGCAACTTCGCGGAAGGCGTTAACCAGCTGATGTTTATGAAAAATCTCTCTATCGCTGGCGGTTTCCTGGTGCTGGGCCTGGTCGGTCCTGGCGCGTACAGCATTGACCGTCTGCTGCGTAAAAAAGCACAGCCAGCTGCGGCGCTGCGCTAAGCACACATCTGGCGTAATGCCACATATACTTAGCAGGGCGAGGATACTCCTCGCCCTGTTTGCATTGGAGGCGATATGGGCCAACTGATCGAGGGTGTCTGGCACGACACCTGGTATGACACCAAATCCACCGGCGGACGCTTTAAGCGCTCTGATGCGGTCTGGCGCAACTGGGTGACGGCGGACGGCAGCGCCGGGCCGACCGGCAGCGCTGGCTTTAAAGCCGAACGCGACCGCTATCATCTGTATGTTTCTCTCGCCTGCCCCTGGGCGCATCGCACGCTGCTGATGCGTCAGCTCAAAGGGCTGGAGTCGATGATTGACGTCTCCGTGGTGCATCCGTTAATGCTGGAAAACGGCTGGACCTTTGACGACGATTTTCCCGACGCCACCGGCGATAAGCTCTATCAGAACGAATTTCTCTACCAGCTCTATCTGCATGCCGATCCGCACTACACCGGACGTGTGACCGTGCCGGTGCTGTGGGATAAACAGCAGAACACCATCGTCAGCAATGAGTCGGCGGATATTATCCGCATGTTCAACAGCGCTTTCGACGCCGTTGGCGCACGCGCCGGCGACTACTATCCTCCTGCGCTGCGCGAGAAGATCGACGAGCTGAACGGCTGGATTTACGACACGGTCAACAACGGGGTCTACAAGTCGGGCTTCGCCACCTCGCAGGCAGCCTATGACGAGTCGGTGACCGCGCTGTTCCATTCGCTGTCGCGGCTGGAGCAGATTCTGGGGCAGCATCGCTATCTCACCGGCGATCAGCTCACCGAGGCGGATTTACGCCTCTGGACCACGCTGGTGCGTTTCGATCCGGTCTACGTGACGCATTTTAAATGCGACCGCCACCGCATCGGCGACTACCTGAATCTGAGCGGCTTCCTGCGCGATATCTATCAGATGCCGGGCATCGCCGACACCGTGAATCTGCCGCATATTCGCCATCACTACTACGTCAGTCATAAAACCATCAACCCGAACGGCGTGATTTCGCTGGGTCCGGCGTTTGACTGGGATGAACCGCACGGTCGCGGCTGACCGCAGGCGCCGTCTCTTCGCGGGGACGGCGCGCGGAGCAACTGTTATAACTATTCTGCGCGTTTCTGTGTCTCCTTTGCCTCACTGTTATCTGTTTTACTGAGCAGAAAAGTAACGGTGAGGTGAACAATGGACGCCATTAAACAAATCTTGATCGACGAAATCGCCACGCTGAACCGCGAAGAGCGCCGCGACAACCGGCCACGTTTCAGCTTCTCCTTCCTGAAAACCCATCCTGGGCTGTGGGCGATTATGTATCTCTGCTATGCGCTGTGCGTGGCGCTGATCTTTTCCACCGAGATGCTCGGCTGGCCCGCCTTCTGGTTCGCCACCCTTTTCGTGCTGGTGATGAGCTTTCTGATGCTGCTGGATATCAACCCGAAATATCGCTTCGAGGATATCGACGCGCTGGATCTGCGCGTCTGCTATAACGGCGAGTGGTATTACGTGCAGCCGGTTTCGGAAGGCGGTGTGAAGAAGATCCTGAATCTGCCGGATGCGCCGGAGCAGGTGAAAAGCGGCATCCATCGCCTGCTGCAGCAGAAAGGCGAGGTGGATTTCTATGACGTCTACTATCTGACCTGGGGCCACCAGCAGGCGGCGCGCATTTAACGACCGCGCTGGTCGGCAATCAGGCCGCCCAGCGTGTCGATCGCCGCTTCGGCGCGCGTGTCCCACGGCCAGGCGGCGTTGACGCGAAAACAGTGGGTAAACTCCTCGCCTGCGGAAAAGAGCCGCCCCGGCGCGATGCTGATCCCCTGCTGTAAGGCCTGCTGATAGAGTCGCGTGGTGTCATAGCCGCGCGGCAGCGTTATCCACAAAAAGAACCCGCCCGGCGAATCGCTTACGCTGGCTTCCGCCGGCAGCGCGCGGCTGAGCGCCTGGCGCACCCACTCTTTGCGCCGCGCCAGCGTCTGGCGCAGCTTTTTAAGATGGGTGTCGTAGCGGCGCGTGGCGAGAAAATCCGCCAGCGCCAGCTGCATCGGCGCGCTGGTGGAGAGCGTGCTCATTAGCTGCAGGCGCTGGATGCGCTGCGCGTGCTCTCCCGCCGCGACCCAGCCGACGCGAAACCCCGCCACCAGACATTTGGAAAACGAGCCGCAGTGCAGCACGCCGCCGCTGCGATCCCAGTATTTCGCCGGATGGGGCGGCTCGCCGCCGCTCCAGAGTTCGGCGTAGACGTCATCTTCGATCAGCGGTACCTGATAGCGCGCCAGCAGCGCCACCAGCTGCGCTTTGCGCGCGGGCGACAGCGTGACGCCGAGCGGGTTTTGCAGCGTGGTCATCAGCCAGCACGCTTTCACCGGCCAGCGCTGCAGCGTCTCTTCCAGCTGCTGCATGTCGATGCCCTGCTGCGGGTCGCTCGGCACCGCCAGCGCTTTCAGCTTCAGGCGCTCGATCGCCTGCAGCGCGCCATAGAAGGTCGGCTGCTCGATCACCACATAGTCGCCGGGCTCGGTCAGCGCCTGCAGGCTGAGGTTCAGCGCTTCCAGCGCGCCGTTGGTAATCACGATTTCATCCGGCGACAGGGTAATACCCTGACGCGCGTAGCGCTGCGCCAGCATCTGCCGCAGCGCCGCGTTGCCGGGCGGAAGGTTGTTGAGCGCGTCGAGCGGCGTCAGCTGGTGGGAGACGTTGGAGAGAGAGCGCATCAGCTGACGCTGCGGAAAGAGTTCGGGGTCAGGAAAGGCGGAGCCGAACGGCACAATCGCCGGTTCGCGTATCGCCTGCAGCACGTCGAAGACGAAGTTGTTGATATCCACCTGCTCGCTGAGCGCCACCTGCGCGGGCGCGGTTTGCAGCGCGCGCGGCGCGACATAGTAGCCGGACTGCGGCCGCGAGACGATCCAGCCCTGGCTTTCCAGCACCTCATAGGCGTGCATTACCGTCATCAGGCTCAGCCCATGCTGCGCCACCTGCTGACGCAGCGACGGCAGCTTCGTGCCCGGCGGCCAGATGCCCGCCTCAATCTGCTGCTGAATCTCATCCGTCAGTTGCTGGTATTTCGCCACGGGCTGCTCCTTTCGTTGCCGGCGCGCAGTTTAGCATGGCGGGCAGCCGAGACGGCAATAAGGGCTAGATGATGAAGCGATACGCTTCAAGCGCCTTAACCGTCATGGGCAATCCCAGCTTCAATAAAGCCGCCAGATAATCGCTTGCCTCGACCGGCGGCGATTTAAGGCTGATGCGCTGCGCGTGCACCGCCTTTAGCACCTGCGCCTGATTAAGATCGAGCAAATCTGAAATAAACGCGTCTGGATACATAGCTTCAATATCAAACTCAGCCATGTTCAGCCGGGGAAAATCTTGCAGATTAAAGGTCACGATGACTTCAGCCTTACATCTTATCGCCGCAGCGACGACATGCCGATCGTCGATATCAGGTAACAATACGCTGGAAATGAGCGGCTCGAATCCTGTTACCAGCGCATCAGGCAGCGCCTTATTCATCAACAGCTCAATGTGCTTGAGTTTTTCGCGGCTAATGTCAGGCCTGTTTTTATGCAAATTCCGTTGCCATTCATCCTGGATGGTCGCCGTCCATTTGGGCTGGTATAGCCTGCTTTTCCCAAGCCACATCAATAAATCGCGCAGCAAATTTGGGTAGAGCACACAGGCGTCAAGCACCACAGGATAGGGCGAGTGATTCATCAGTACAAACCCAGTTTCTGGCTGATGTCGGCCAGCTCATGCATGGCGTCATCACTCTCTTTTTCACGCTGAGCCTTGTATTGCATTAGATCGGCAAATAGCACGCGTCGGTGACGACCGGTTTTATGAAACGGCAGCTTCCCCTCCTCTAACAGCTTCACCATATGCGGGCGTGAAACATTTAAAATATTGGCCGCTTCCTGCGTCGTTAATTCCGCATGTACCGGTACAACCTGCACGGCGTTTCCTGCCGCCAGCTCGCCCAAAATGTTCATAAGCAACGTTAAAGCAGAGGTAGGCAACTCAATGTGGTGAGTTTGGTCATTTGCGTCCTGAATCGATATTTTTTGCGTTTCTAGCCTGGTGGAGAGAAATGTCGCCAGCTCTCGCTGTCCACGTAAAGCGACTTCAATTTCCTTTTGAGCCGGCAGGTTTAAGCTGTCCAGAATGGCGTTAGTCATGGGGTTTCCCGTGCGAATAGTTGGCAGTGATTGGTAAGTTAACCTGGCAGGGAAATGCCCTGCAGAGCAAATCGTTGCTCTAACTTAAACGAAATAATCGAAATGCACAATAAACGAAATAAACGAAAAAGAGGCTTTTGCTGCTTAGGCGCGTTTTAGAAAGGTAAACATGTCAGAGGGGATACCAGGCGCCAGAAAGCAAAAACCCCGCTTGCGCGGGGTTTTCACCTGAAAAGTCGAAACTGACCGATAAGCCGGGTTCTGTCGTGGACAGTCATTCATCTAGGCCAGCAATCGCTCACTGGCTCAAGCAGCCTACCCGGGTTCAGTACGGGCCGTACCATGCGAACCCCTATTTGGCCTTGCTCCGGGTGGAGTTTACCGTGCCGCGAACTGTTGCCAGACGCGCGGTGCGCTCTTACCGCACCCTTTCACCCTTACCTGATCCCATAAATGGGCCATCGGCGGTTTGCTCTCTGTTGCACTGGTCGTAGGCTTGCGCCCCCCAGGCGTTACCTGGCACCCTGCCCTATGGAGCCCGGACTTTCCTCCCCTCTGCCCGTCTCCCTACAAGAGGGACGACGACAAAGCGGCGACTGTCTGGTCAGCTTCGGCGCGAGATATTAGGGCATTCGACCGCGTTTGTCACGCCTCTTGCTGATCGAGCGCGAAGCGATAGAGCGCATTTTTCTTCACGCCGTGGATTTCCGCCGTCAGCGCCGCCGCCTTTTTTAACGGCAATTCTTTTTGCAGCAGCGCCAGCGTGCGCAGCGCGTCGGCGGGCAGCGCCTCTTCATCCGCCTTATGCCCTTCGACGATCAGCGCCATCTCCCCTTTGCGACGATTCTCATCCTCTTTGATCCAGGCGAGCAGCTCGCCCACCGGCGCGCCGTGAATCGACTCCCAGGTTTTGGTCAGCTCGCGCGCCAGCACCACATAGCGATTGGCGCCCAGCTCCTTCACCATATCTTCCAGGCTGTCGAGCAGACGGTGGGTCGACTCATAAAAAATCAGGGTGCGCGGCTCCTGCGCCAGCGCACGCAGCGCATCGCAGCGCGCCTTGGTTTTGGCGGGCAGAAACCCTTCGTAACAGAAACGATCGGACGGTAACCCGGCGGCGCTTAATGCTGTGACGGCGGCGCAGGCGCCAGGCAGCGGCACCACGCGGATGCCCGCCTCGCGGCAGCGGCGCACCAGATGGTAGCCCGGATCGTTGATCAGCGGCGTGCCGGCATCGGAAACCAGCGCAATGCTCTGCCCTTCCTGCAGCTTCGCCAGCAGCAATTCCGCCTTCTGCTGTTCGTTGTGGTCGTGAAGTGCGAAGAGCCGCGCAGCGATGGCGAAATGTTGTAGCAACAGTCCGGTATGACGTGTATCTTCCGCTGCGACCAGATCGACGCCCGAAAGCACCGTCAGCGCCCGCTGGGTGATATCACCCAAATTACCAATCGGGGTTGGAACGATGTAGAGCGTGCTGGCAGAAATCTCTGCCCGATCGAGTTGTTTCATTGTTTCATCCGAATTGCCGATTTAATATTGAGCATCTTGAAAAAAACATCACTGGATACAGTATGCTTCCTTCAAAAGTCGTTCGTCATAAAGCAGGACGCTTT
>Ga0153918_1000231_pt1 | contig 33285 bp, 29 predicted proteins | sample TSFL002MetaG_FD_104687 | JGI IMG/M metagenome (GOLD analysis project Ga0153918, IMG submission 104687) | Attine ant fungus gardens microbial communities from Florida, USA - TSFL002 MetaG | ecosystem: Host-associated > Fungi > Mycelium > Unclassified | place: USA: Florida, Paynes Creek Historic... | reverse complement strand
TTTGTTTTGTACCAACCGTAACATCTCTGTACAAAATCTATTGATCTCATTGGTTAATAACTATATTAGGACCATCAAATTGAACTATAGACCAAAGAAAAATGAAAAAACTGTTTAAAGTACTCACGGTATCGGCCATAGCGTGCGCTCCGCTGATGCGTGCACAGGCGCAAACCGTAACGCTCGATTACTTTTTCAACCACGAAGTGCACAAAGGTGCCGATGGTAAAGAAGAGCGTTTCCACTACATGTGGGAAGAGAAAGACCTGAATGGTTACTCTAACTGGGGCGATGCCTTTACCAAAGCCGGTGCTAAAATCAAATCGCTGGACGCCGCACCAACCACTGCTAATTTGAAGGGTACTGATGTTTACATCATTGTAGATCCGGATACCAAAAAAGAAAGCCCAAACCCTAACTATATCACTGCTAAAGATGCCGATGCCATTGCCGAATACGTAAAAAATGGTGGCGTACTGGTCATGATGGCTAATGATAGTGCCAACGTTGAGTTACCGCACTTCAACACGCTGGCTGCTAAATTTGGCATGCACTTTACCGATGAACTGCATAACCACGTAGTAAGTAAAGATATTGAGCACGGCACCATGATGGTTGACGGTAACCCGCTGTTCAAAACAGCCAAAAAGATCTACATGAAAGATGTGTGCAGCATAGCCCTCACAGGCGATGCCAAGCCATTACTTAAAAACGAAGGCGTGGTAATAATTGCTACCGCTAAATATGGCAAAGGCACTGTATTTGCCGTTGGCGACCCATGGTTGTATAACGAGTACACTAACGGTCACCTGCCTGCCGATGGCCATTATGATAACGATAAGGCTGTAAGCGATGTAACGGCCTGGTTGCTGGCGCATGCCCGTAAATAGAGATTGGCGGTTGAAGATTAAAGATTAGAAAACAGAGCTGTAGAGACGCAATACCTTGCGTCTCTTTTTGTTTAAAGCAGTATCTTAGATACATCAATCATTCTAAACCTTTTATGCGCATCTTATTTATCTCGTTTTTATTAATGACGCTTTCTGGCGCATTATCTGCACAACCTGTTCAACGACCGGTAAAAGAATTTTTTGTGCTGGGCACCATGCAGGATTATATGGGCCGGCTGGTGAGGCAAAACGGTAACGAACTGGATATTTACTACAGGGTTGAAAAGCCTATTGTGCTTGCACTTAACGCAATGCTGCCCAACATTTATCCTTATGCCGATGTTAAGCTTGATGTACAGATGCGCGCCAATGGTGATACCAGCGGCTTTAAACTCACTTGCGATACCATTGCCCGGCGCATAAATGCATATTACGATTATACGCAGCCCCATTACCATGTAAAGTTGAAGGACGATATTTTTAGGACCGATGACGAACGACTGGCATTTATTGCCGGGGCCTACGCCCGTTTTGGTGCCAGGTGCGATACGGCGTGGTGCATCAGCATTGCTAATTCTATTGCTAAAACCAAAATGCTCAACAGCTTGCTCAAATACTTTGGCTGCAAATCGATTGAAATAGTAAAAACCGATTATATACCCGTGGGGCACTGGCTTTATTTTCATCCCACAAAAAAGGTAGAGGCTTATCTACAGCAGTATGTGCCGCTAAACCGCGAGCAACAAGCTTATCAGGAAAGCTATTTTCAGCAAATGTTAAAGCAGGTGAGAGAAAGAGCCACACAACGAAAAGCCAAACAAGATTCTGCTAGCGTGAAGAAGAATTAGCTATTTGTTCTTTAACCGCAAAAGATTCTCCTTTTAGGGAGTTAGGGATTTAACGCCAGATAATCATCCATCGTATCCAGATCAATAGATGCAGGATGGAAGGGTACACACAGTAATTTATTTTCAGAATTGTTAATGAGCTCTTTTGCCCCTTTATCGCCCTTGAGCTGATAAAGCTGCTCAAACAGATCCCGGCTAAAAATGGCAGGTGCGCCTACGGTATTATCATATCCCGTGGCTGCAATACCACGATAGCCGCGCGTGGTAAACATATCGGCCAGATTATCCAGGTGGCCGGCGGTAATAAACGGCTGATCGCACAGGATAATTAACACCCCGCGCAAATTATCGGGCCGCATTTTTTCTAAAGTTTTTAATCCAGCACGGATAGAGGTTGACATACCCATCTGCCAGTTGGGGTTTTCAATTACAGACACGGGGAGGCCATCGCATTCATCAGCCAATTGCTGATGCAGTGCGCCGGTAACTACCACCACACTCTCTCCGCAGGTTGATTCCAATACCGTATCTACCGTATGGCGCAACATGGTTTTGTTTTTAAACTTGAGCAATTGCTTGGGCTGCCCCATCCGGCTTGAGCCGCCTGCAGCCAGTATAATGGTGCCTGTGTTAGTCATTTGCCGTTGCTTTAAGTTGATGATTGCGGTTATGGATCGGCGCATCTACATCGCGCAGAAAGCCGCCTTTAAAGCCGTTACGTACGGCCTGTAATTCGGCCATGACGGATAGCGCAATTTCATCGGCGTTCTCTCCGCCAATGTCCAATCCTATAGGACTGTGGATGCGTTTATTCAATGCTGTGGTATCAATGCCTTCTAGCGCCAATTCCTGCAGCATGCGGTCCGTTTTTTTACGGGGGCCCAGTATGCCAATGTAGTTTACCTGGTTATGATCTGCCAGTTGCCGCAGCACCGCCAGGTCATAATAATAATTATGGCTCATCAGCACGGCATAACCACGCGAGTTTACATGTTGGTGCAAATCGTCTAACCGGGCTATCTGTACCGCCTCAGTCTTAGGAAAACGGTGTGGCATGGCCAGGCCGGGCCGCCCATCAGTCACTATTACGCGCCAGCCCAAACGTGCGGCCAGTTCAACTAAAGGCCGCGCATCATTTCCTGCACCATAAATGTTCAGGACGGGGGCAGGTTTAATCAGCTCAATAAAGACGGTTAGCGTGGTGTCATCCAGTGCGTATTCAGCGTTAATAGAGAAGCCCTCCAGCATGGCCTCGTGCATATCAGCGAGCAGATGCAGCTGCGTAAATGCGGTATCTGTTAAGCGGCCTTTCAGCGCACCATCGCTTGTTAATAACAAGCGCTCTGCCGCACAGATATCGTGATGAGATGATTTGAGTACCGTTGCCAGTACTGAGCGTTCTGGCAGCAGGTAAGTGCTGCGCAGTAACTCCAGTGGATTGTGCGGATTGTCAAAGTCAATCGGTTCAAGCAGGATGAATACCTCGCCCTGGCAGCCTAATTGAGCGCCGTGCTCCAAATCGTCTTCCAGATCGGTACTATCATAAACAATTATTTCAGGCTTACCCCGATACATTACTTGTTGCGCCCGCCGGCGTGCATCGCCCTCCAGGCACCCTCCGCTGATGGTACCGGTAAGCTGGCCATCGGCAGTAACCAGCATACGTGCTCCCGGCCTGCGGTAGGCCGATCCGCGTACTTCTACAACAGTGGCCAGTGCACAGGGCCTGCGGGCCCGGCGTTCAGCATCATAAGCGGTTAATAATTGTTTCAATTCAGACATTTGGTCTGCCGGTTTACTCAAATATAGCCAGTGAATTATTGATTAACAAATATGAGCCTATTGATAATAGAGGCATTGCCGTTTACCAGATACAGCACAATATTTATTGCGGCTTATATATAATGATTGATTTTTTGCGTTGTTAGCCTGCCACAATAGTTAATGGTAGATTATTGATATAATGAAAGTTAAATATTTTTCTTTATATTATATTTTGAAATTACCCGTGGTTGGAGTTTGATTTTTTAATACATTCGTTTGGTAGGGATACTGGATTTATTTGCCGAAAACCTGTAATGCAATTAAAAAAAATATGTTGGCTTGTATTGCTGCTGTTTATTACAGCGCCGGTTTTTGCACAGCGTAAAAAGCAAAAGCAAAGTGCTGGTTTTAGGGAATTTACGCGTATTACTAACCAGGCCAACCTTGCATTTAATGTTCCCGATGGCTTCAAAGAAGTTCCCAACAAACAGGGGCGCCTCACTTTTGATTATGGCATAACGCTCCCCGGACAGGAGTTTGAGATCTGGTTCAGGGTAATACCTGAGCAGAATGACTCGATGACAGATTCTCTTTACATTGATGTAGGTAAAATAGAAGCCCAATCGCTCGCAGGAGATGCCAACTATTTTATGCGTGGCATGCCGTCTGATGTATTATCAGATTACAACGCCGATACAGGTAGAACCTACCTCATTAACCTGCCGGATTCGCCTGCTACAAAGCATTATAAATACGCTCTGCTCATTACCCTTCAAAAAAAGAAAAGCGGTACGGTAATGGCCGTTTGCTTTACTAATGATAAGGGGCCCGATTTTTTCCAGAATATCAATAAGGCCCGAACATGTATGAAGTTTAGACCCATTTAGTTTTTTAAGTGGCTGGCGAGTGATGAACAGTGAGTGATGGTTATACTATTTAAAATTTCGTAATTCTAAATAACTTTTTGCCCACTACGAAGCCCTGTTGAAATGTGGAATACTTCCACCGTGGCAATTCATCGCTATTGTTATTTTTGTAAAATACCTTAGAAATAGTTTGTACTGATAATGGCAGAACCCATCAATTATAGCGAAGACAGTATCCGGTCGTTAGACTGGAAGGAGCACATACGCCTGCGCCCCGGTATGTACATTGGCAAGCTGGGTGATGGCTCGGCTTATGACGATGGTATTTACGTGTTGCTGAAAGAGATTGTAGATAACTCGATTGACGAGTTTGTGATGGGGGCAGGTAAAACTATCGACGTGAACATGAGCGAGCTGAAAGTTTCTGTTCGCGATTATGGCCGCGGTATTCCGCTGGGTAAGGTGATTGATTGCGTGAGCAAGATCAACACCGGTGGTAAGTACGATAGCAAGGCCTTCCAAAAATCGGTTGGTCTGAATGGCGTGGGTACTAAGGCAGTGAACGCATTGTCTACGGCTTTCACCGTACAATCATATCGCGATGGTCGTACAAAAATTGCGGAGTTTGCCAAAGGTGAACTAACGCGCGAGGAGGCTGAGAAAGACACCACTCAGCGCAACGGTACCGCCATTAACTTCACGCCTGATGATAGCATTTTTCGCCACTACCGCTTCATCACCGAGTTTGTAGAGAACATGATCTGGAACTATGTGTTCCTGAATGCGGGTTTGACTATTAACTTTAACGGTCAGAAATACTATTCTGAAAAAGGCCTGCATGATTTGTTGCAGCGCAATACCGATACCGAAAGCATGCGCTACCCTATTATCCACCTGAAAGGAGAAGATATTGAGATAGCTATGACCCACGGCCAGCAATATGGCGAGGAATATTACTCGTTTGTAAATGGCCAGCACACTACCCAGGGTGGTACCCACCAGGCCGCTTTCCGCGAGGCCATAGTGAAAACCGTACGAGAGTTTTATAAAAAAGAGTTTGATGCGTCGGACATCCGTGCCTCTGTTGTTGGCGCTATTGCCGTGAAGGTACAGGAGCCGGTGTTCGAGTCACAAACTAAAACCAAACTTGGCTCGCTGAACGTTGGTCCGGATGGGCCTACTGTGCGCGGCTTTATTAACGATTTTGTTAAGAAAGAGCTGGATAACTACCTGCACAAAAATCCGGCAACCGCCGATGCGCTGTTGAAACGTATCATGCAGTCAGAGCGGGAGCGTAAAGACATTGCCGGTATTAAAAAGCTGGCTAACGAGCGCGCAAAAAAAGCATCGCTACATAACCGTAAGCTGCGCGATTGCAAGATCCACTTTGACGATCAGCACGAGCGTAAGCAAGACACCACCCTATTCATCACTGAGGGTGACTCGGCCAGCGGGTCTATCACTCAAAGCCGTGATGTGATGACCCAGGCCGTATTCAGCTTGAAAGGTAAGCCGCTTAACTGTTTCGGCCTCACCAAAAAAGTGGTTTACGAGAACGAAGAATTTAACTTGCTGCAACACGCACTGAATATTGAAGACGGCATTGATGGCCTGCGCTACAACAACATTGTAATTGCTACCGATGCCGATGTGGACGGTATGCACATCCGCCTGTTGTTGATGACCTTCTTTTTGCAGTTCTTCCCGGATCTGGTAAAAGCAGGTCACGTTTTCATATTGCAGACACCGCTGTTCCGCGTGCGTAATAAAAAGGAAACGGTTTATTGCTACAGCGATGAAGAACGCCGAAGCGCCATTGCCCGTTTAGGAGTTAAGCCGGAGATAACCCGCTTTAAAGGTTTGGGAGAGATTTCGCCCGATGAGTTTGGCCTGTTTATAGGCAAAGATATCCGCCTTGATCCGGTAATCTTAAAAGACGCCAATATCAAAGGCATGCTGGAGTATTTTATGGGTAAAAACACCCCAACCCGCCAGCTGCACATCATCCAAAACCTGCGCGTGGAGAAAGACGATGAAACCGTTAACCCAATGCTGGCCCAGGACGGCGACGAAGAGCTACCGGTAGCGGTATGAAACTATAATTAAACCAAGATTGAAGCCGGGCTACCCCGGCTTTTTTTGTAGTCTCTCAAAGGACACGTAAAGGCCACTTTTATGTGTCTTGTCTGTCCCACCTGTCCTATTTGTCTTACTATAAGACAGACGGGACGGACAAGACACTTAGGACACCTTTTAAGCAGAATGTCAAGCCAAGCCTGTACAGCCTGATCGAAACCATCACGCAAAACATAAGTAAGTGTAATAAAAGAAAGAGAAAAAGATGATATTGAATCTTGATATTGTTTTTTTTCTATTGTAACTGTCTCAAATGTCCTATTTGTCTTACTACAGGGCAGTAAGACAAATAGGACACTTGAGACACCCCTTGGATAGATGTCACCTTTGTTGAATTGCGAACGGTGGCATAATACACTGATAGCTGCTAACCTATTCTTCAGCCTCACCACTTTCCCCAAATACACTCCTCGCTTTCTTTAACACTTTTTCCAGATCAATCCCTTTACCCAACACGCCTTTAAACAAGTCACCTGTTTCTTTTAAACGATCTATCGCATTAAAAATATGAAAGTCAGTCATTTTCAAGCCGGGCTTTACTTCGTCCCAATGTAGGGGCATGGATACTGTGGCGCCTGGTTTGGGGCGTAAAGAGTACGGACCGGCAATAGTTGCCCCCGGGCGGTTTTGCAGGAAATCAAGATACATGCGGCCTTCACGTTTTTTGATGCTGCGTTCCAGCGAGGTAAAGTCGGGGATCTGGTCGTGCACATGTCCCACCACTATCCGCGCAAACATTTGCGATTGCTCGTAAGTATATTTAGCCGCCATAGGGATATAAATATGCATCCCCGTGCTGCCCGATGTTTTGGCATAGCAGGGTACGTCTATAGCGTCCAATACCTTTTTTACCTCCAATGCGGCTTGTATCACCTGGTCAAAATGATGTTTATCAGGATCAAGGTCAATCACGCAATAATCGGGGTTATCCGGCGATTGGACACGACTAAACCAGGGATTCATCTCAATACAGCCCAATGACGCCATCCATAGTAAACTATCCTCATGACAAGCCACCGCAAACTCCTTGTGCTCGCCATCGCTGGTGGTATAGGGGAAAGTATCCAGCCATTCGGGCGATTTATCCTTCACATCCTTCTGGTAGAAACTGGAACCATGGATCCCATCCGGGAAACGATTGAGCGATTGCGGGCGATCTTTAAGGTAGGGCAAAATATAATCAGCCACCTGGTAATAATAGTTGAACATATCGCGCTTGGTTACGTTATCCTCAGGCCAATACACCTTGCTCAAATGGGTAAATTTTAGCTCATGTCCATTGAGTTTGCGCACTTGCGTTTCCTCGGTAGGATTAAGCAGCGTGCGGCGGTCTTTATCTTTCGGGGCGCTCAGCATTTGTTTACGGGTTTGTTTCTGATTAGTTTCCGGTTCGTCATGAGTTTTCTCTATTACCTGTTCTGTTGATGCTTCGGTTTCGCGCATTACATCTGTTGCCTTTTTATCGGCACGCATACCCTCAAAAGACGGGTGACGAAAAACGCCATCACTGGTTATCTCGGCAAAACTAATCTCGCATACCAATTCAGGCTTTAACCAAAAAGCTTTGGCATTAGGCGGATTGGGCCGAAAGCGGGATGGTTTATTATAATCAGGCTCATGCGTAAAAGGCACTTTATCGGTAATCAATGGTTTAAACTGCTCCATCATTTCCTGTTGCATCTTGTCGTTAAAACCTGTGCCTACTTTGCCGGTGTATTGCAGCTTGCCGTTTTCATATACACCCAGTAATAGCGAGCTGAATTTTTTTGCCGTGCCTTCATTGCGGGTAAAACCGCCTATCACTACCTCCTGGCGCTTGTTTACTTTTATCTTGAGCCACTCTTTAGAGCGCAGATCGGGGGTATAAGTGCTGTCGGCTTTTTTTGCAATGATACCTTCCAGGCCCATGCGTTTGGCGGCGTCAAAAAACTCGGTGCCCTTGGCATTGAAAACCTGGCTCAGCCTGATGCGGTCATCATCGGTCGGAAGTACATTTTCTAATATCTTGCGGCGCTCGGCCAGGGTGAGATGGGTAAGATCCTTACCTTCATACCACAACAAATCAAATACATAGTAGGAGAGGTGCCCATCGGCCTCGCTGCGCCAGTTTTGCAGGCTGCCAAAATCAGATTGACCATTGTCTTTCAAAACAACAATCTCTCCATCAATTACCACATTGATGGCCCACTTTTCCATCAGCTTGCGCAGCGGGTAATACTTATCGTTAAATGATTTATTATTGCGCGATTGGATTTCCACCTCGCCCTTATTCACATAACTCACAGCGCGGTAACCATCCCATTTCACTTCGTAGAGCCAGTCCGGGTCGTCAAAAGGTTTATCTACTAGCGTGGCCAGCATTGGTTTCAGGTTTTTGGGTAGAACTGATTTTTTGCCCTCTTTCAATAGAGTTTCAACGCTGTGATGGGTGGCGTCTTCCTCGGCGGCAGTTTTAGTGAGTGCTTTTTTTTTCACTTCAGGCGCATCTTTCAGTTGCTGGTCCTTGCCGTCTTTCCACACGTGTTCTGCACCTTCCTCCATCTGGGCAATAGTTTTTTTAGAGATGATGGATTTATCTTTTTTGGTGATATCCTCGGCTGATGCATACTCGTCTTTATGTTTAATGAGCAGCCAGCCGTTCTCGCCCATACCATGCGTTTTTACCAATGCAAACTCGCCATTCAATTTTTTGCCGTGAAGTTTTATTTTGAGCGATCCTTCTTTCAGTTGTTTCAGAAGTAACTTATCCTGGGCTTTTTTGCCTTTCACTTCTTCAATAGGCTCATAGGTGCCCTCGTCCCAAACAATCACGGTACCGCCGCCATATTCGCCTTTGGGGATGATGCCTTCAAAATCTTTATAATCATAAGGGTGATCTTCCACCATCATGGCTAAACGCTTATCTTTTGGGTTAACCGACGGACCTTTAGGTACCGCCCAGCTTTTCAGTACGCCTTCCATCTCCAGCCTGAAATCATAATGCAACCGGGTGGCATCGTGCTTTTGTATTACAAAGTGCAGGGCCTTATCATCATTACTTTTACCGGCTTTCGGCTCGCTGGTTTTAGCGAAATCCCGTTTCTCTTTATACTTACTGAGCGACATGGCATTGAATGTTTGTTCTTTTCTTCAACAAAATGCCGCTTCAGATGGTTTTCTTTTCAGTTTAAAACTTTATGGAGAAGATAAATATAGCGATAGCGGCAGATAAAGAGGTGTATAACTTTGAGGTAGCCGATTACCCGCACCACGAACGCGGACACTGCAAATTTGAGGTTTTTAAGGATGGTGAATTGGTAGCCGGTTTTGATCCGGATGCACAGCACATTCTGCATATCTGTAACAATAAAGGCCAATTGCCCGAGGAGGTTTTACACCTGCTGGCAGATCAGATTGAACGGTATCATTGGTAAACAAAAAAGGCGACCCACCGGGTCGCCTCTATATTCTAAGCTTTTCTTATTTAAGCTAGATGCTTCTTGATCTTATAACCGCTCATGCCGTAATAGATCACAACAAGGAAACAAAGCAGCGGAATGATATACCCGCTTTGGATACGATCATGATTGATGTCGATCACCGTACCCATGATATAAGGCAAAATAGCGCCACCCACAATAGACATGATGAGCCATGAAGATGCAGGCTTGGTGTCATCGCCCAGGCCGTCAATACCCAGCCCGAAAATGGTTGGGAACATGATAGACATAAAGAAGCCGATGCCCCACAGACAATAAACCACATAGGCGCCTTTGCCCACAATAGCTATAGCGCAAAGTACCGCTGCCAGCACGCCGTAAATAGCCAGCAGTTTAGGTGCTTTTACAAATTGCATAATAGCCGTACCTACAAAGCGTCCGCCTACGAAGAACACACCATAGATACTCAGATAATAACCGGCTGTTTTTTCGTCAAAGTGACCGCCCTGGATAGACATTTTGATAAAGAAACTGGTTACGCAAGTTTGAGCACCCACGTAAAAGAACTGTGCAATAACAGCCCAGCGCAGGTGGATATGTCTAAGCGTGCCGAAAAAGCTGCCGCCTGTGGTTTCTTCTTTGCTCTGATTTTTTATTTCAGGTAGTTTAGTCAGGAAGAATAAAATAGCCACTAACGCCAGCACGCCAGCCAGTACGCCGTAAGGCATTTTTACTGATGATGCTTCATGCAGCAAATAGGCAGAGCGCTCTGTCGGCACCATTTTGTTGAGCTGCTCCGGCGTCATATCTTTCCCTGAAAGGATAAAAATAGTACCTACCAGCGGACCAACAAATGCGGCCAGGCCGTTAAAGCCTGCTGCCAGGTTGATACGGGTATTGGCACCTGCCGGATCGCCCAATAAAGCCGAGTAAGGATTGGCAGCGGTTTCCAGAATGGCAATGCCACAGCCAATAATAAATAAAGAGCCTAAAAAGCCCAGGTAAGTTAGCGCATTAGCCGCGGGGATGAATAATGCCGCGCCAATGGTAGCTAGCGTCAACCCCATAATAATGCTATTTTTATAGCCAAACTTTTTGAGCAGTACGCCCGCCGGGATGGCCATCAGGAAATAGGCCAGGTATACGGCGGTATCTACCAGCGTTGATTGGCGGTTATTCAACTGGCACGCTTTTTTAAGGTGAGGTATCAAAATACCATCAAGGTTGTGCACCATGCCCCATAAAAAGAACAGCGAACAAATGAGGATGAACGGCAACAACAGCGTTTTGCCTTTCAATGAGCTTTCGGCAACGGGTTGTTCCGCGGTGCCAGTGTTTACTTGCATATTTAAAATTGGTTTAAAGGTTCTTCTTCTTCACCAGCAATAAGTGATCGCACACTTGCACCACTTCGCCATGCTGGTTAATAATTTCAACGTGTTCTGTTACGGTTCCGTATTCAGGTTTCTTGGCATCCGTTTTCTCAGAGATGGTAATTTCTGAGTGGATGGTATCGCCGATAAACACCGGTTTTACAAAGCGCAATTTATCATATCCTTTTGAAAAAGCCTCAGGATTTATTTCAGAAGCCGTCAAACCTATCCCAATGCTGAAAATCATCGTTCCGTGCGCAATACGCTGCTTAAACGGCTGGGTGGCACACCACTCAGCGTCCATATGGTGCGGAAAAAAATCACCTGTGTGACCGGCATGAACCACAAAATCTGTTTCCGTAATGGTGCGGCCAAAGGTTACACGTTTATCGCCAAGGGTATAATCTTCAAAAAAAGTTGATTTAAAATGCATGTCGTTGTTTGTTATTTATTACGTCATTGTGAGGAACGAAGCAATCTCTGCAGATGCTAATTAGGATATGTTTATCCGACTGTCCTTTACAGAGATTGCTTCGTTCCTCGCAATGACAAATGGTTATTATTGCTGGTAATATGTTTTTAGTTAACTTCCCTTAGGGCGTTTCCCTGCGGGCCGGGCTATCCGCTCATACTGCACAGGCCTTAGCCACACGGCCGGTATCCGCTGCTATCCCTAACGCAAATCCTTAACCGCTAACTCCATTCGATGACAAGTATTTATAAATCATTACCATCATCAAATTATCAAAAAAATCAGCGGTCAAAAATCAGGAGAATCATTTAATTATTCAACGTAATCAGCGGTCACGCCTCCCGTATCGCTTGATTTGTAAGCTGCTTCCACCACAGCCATCGTCTTAATCACATCCTCTACGCTGGTTGGTAATACATTGGTCTCGCCATTTTTGTAGCGCATTACGCTGCTCATAGTGCCGATGAATGCATCAGGGAACCAGGAGCCTTCCAGCTGTACTTCTTTCCACTCTGGTGCTTTGCCTTCTTCTATAATACAGTATTCAAACTTATCAGGCACACCGTGCGGGTAATCCATCAGCAGGCCCATACGCGCTTTAATAGCGCCTTTGGTGCCTTCCCACTTAATAAAACTCTCCTGGTTATGCGCACCGAAGGAATGATCGTGATTGGTGTTGATCACCGCGTGCATGGTATCACCATAATCAAACAAAATAGTTGAACGCGACGACGATAAGCTCTTAGCCGGATGTTTCAGCGTTTTGGCCATCACCGTACGCGGATCGCCCAGGAACGAACGCAGCAGGTCGATGTAATGAATACTGTGATACTGAATTTCCAATCGCGGGTGAACCATTACGTGTGGGAAGAGTTCCCAAGGGGTTTCCAGTGTTACGCGTACTTCCATGTCGTAAAGTTCACCAATCAATCCCTCGTTAATCAGGTAACGGGCAGCCGCTACGTATGGCGCAAAACGCAACTGGCAGTTAATGGCAGCTACCAGGTTTTTACGGCGACAAACTTCCAGGATCTCTTTGCTCTGCCAAAAGTAATCGCCCATTGGTTTTTGAATTAGTACACCTGCGCCGTCTGGCAGTTTCTCCAGCGTAGCCACAAACTGCTCGGGCATAATGGTAATATCGTAAACCGCGTTGGCCGGTGCAGCAGCAACAGCATCATCAACGGTATCAAAAACATGAGGGATGTTCCACTCTGCGGCCAGTTTTTCGGCACGGGCGCGGGTACGGTTGGTAACACCAAATACCTCAAAGCCCGCCTTGCGATAGGCTGGCAAATGTGCATCGCCAACAATACCGCCTGCACCGATGATGATAATTGGCAGCGGGTTTTGCGGCAGTGTTGGTTTATATTGTATTTCCATATAGGTAGTGTTATTTTAAGTTAGCAATTTTTTGCTGACCGACAGCCAGCAACTGATCTGCCGGTACATCGGTATTAATGGCGTTCAGCACCACCTCGTCAATAATATGCGCAATCTGTGCCCAGGTGGCCAGTTGCGGCAGCATTTTGGCCGATTGGTGCAGTTCTTCCAATTTGTAATAGTAGGGAATGATGGCGTTAATACCCGGATCAACCCAGGTGGATTTACGGCAGCCGATTCCACCTTCCAGCGTCAATAATTTATCATTACGCTGATTGGTGGCATAACGTAGAAAATCATACGCCACATCTTTATGCTTGCTGCCCGAGCCGATGGTATACAGCCAGTATACATTCAGTGATGCCGAATGCTCGCCCAGTGCCGATGGGATGGTGGCGATATCTACCTTACCCTTCACCTGCGATTCATCAATCACCTCGCACATGGATGCAAAACCGAACCAGTTCACCATCATCGCAGCCTCGCCACGGGCGAAGGCCATGCCGGTTTGTACCGACTCATATTGCATGGTGCCAGGGTGGATCAAGCTTTTATCGCGCAGTATCTGTCGGTAAAAATCCAATCCGGCGGCTGCCGCAGGTGTGTGGATATTGATGTTGCCTTGCTGATCTAACAGATCGCCACCACGTGTCCATACCTGTAAACAGAAATCAAAAACGGTGTTATGTCCATCCGGATAACCCGCGAACACGGTACCATACAGATTATCGTCCGGACGGGTAAAGAAACGAGCGATGTCTTTAAAATCATCCCAGGTTTGTGGCACCACTAAAGGTTTACCATATTGTTCTTGAAATTTTTGCTTTTCTTGCGGGTTGTTGAACAGGTCTTTACGGTAGATCAGGCATTCTGGGCCATCATGAAAGGGCAAGCCTGCAATGGCCTCGCCAAACTGCTGCATGCTCAGTAAAGAATTGCTCCATCCGTCAGGGAAACCTTCAGGTGGGTTTTGGGCGACGCAGGGTTGAAGGTTTTCCAGAGCGCCGTCGGTCCAGGCTTCCAGCAGCCAGTCGGTTACCACGTGGGCAATGTCCCAGTCGCCCTTTTTCAGGCCGCCATCTTCAATAATGGCTTTGTGCAGATCGTCCAGATCCATAGGGATCATTTCGGCCTGCAACGGGCAGCCGGTAAGCGCGCAATAGCCGTCCCACAGCTTTTGCAGCGCACTCTCGAAAGGACCGAATTTGCGAACCGCAATTCTGATCTTCTCTGTACTCATATATTTTTATTTTATCAGTTGGTTGATAATGGTCTCGTTATCCTCGCCTAATTTTGGCGATCCTTTGGTTGATGTAAACAGTTCGCCGTCCATAGTTATAGGACTGCGGGTAGTGCTGTAAGTATAGCCATCGCTCATTTGCACCTGTTGGATCATCTCCAGTGTTTTAAAGCCTTCTTCCTGCATCAGCTTGTCCCAACTCAATACCTGAGCGCACCAAATATCGGCAGCCAGTAAAATATCCAGCCAGTGCTGGGTGGTATTGGTTTGCAGGTGTGCCGCAAGGATAGTCTTAATCTCATCGCGCAGTGCAAATGCCTGGGCAACTTCGGTGTATTTTAATAATTCATCGCAACCCAGTAATGTGCCTAACTGAGGTATTGAGCCCATGGCCAGTGCCATGTAACCGTCAGCAGTTTTGTAAATACCATAAGGCGCGCCGAGATAGGCGTGTGCATTATTCTTTTCAGAGCGCTCGGGCAGTTTACCATCATAATAATAAGTGGTAATGGCCTCGAACTGAAAGTCAATGGCCGATTCCAGCATGCTTACCTGTACAAGCGCACCCTCGCCGCTAATGCTGCGACGCACCAGGCAGGCCAGTATGCCCTGCGCCAGTTGGTTGCCGGCTAACATATCTACAATAGACAAGCCCATAGGTACCGGCCCGCCGGCGTTGCCGCTGAGCCATACCAGGCCGGTGAGCGATTGCAGCAGCAGGTCCTGACCTGGCTTGTTGCGCCATGGGCCTTCGCTGCCGTAGCCGGAGATCTCGCCGTAAACCACATTCGGGTTAACCGCTTTTACTGCGTTATAATCAAAGCCCAGGCGTTCCATAACGCCGGGACGGAAGTTGTGCATTACTACGTCGGCTTTCTTCACCAGTTCCCACAATTGGGCTTTATCTTCCTCGCTTTTCAGGTCGGCGGCAAAGCTTTCTTTATTGCGGTTGATGGCATGAAATACCGATGACTCGCCATTCATGATCACGTTTGACGTGTATAGCTGGCGACAGATATCACCCGTGCCGGGCTTCTCTACTTTAATAACACGCGCACCCATATCGGCCAGTTTCAAACTTGCCGAAGGGCCCGACAGGAACTGACTGAAATCAACAATCAAATAATCTTCTAATGGTTTCATCGCGTTAGCTTAAATTAAATTGACGGTTGATGGTATCGGTATCAGCGCCCGGACGCGGAGCCGCTTTGTCTGAATATAAACGCTCGCCATTGATGCGGATAGGGCAGCGGGTAGTGCTCAGTTTGCCGCCGTCTGGCAGGGTAACTTCCTGTTTCAGGCCCTGTGCAAGATAGCCTTCGTGTTGTAAGGTTTGCTCATAAGTCAATACCTCGGCGCACCAGATGCCTTGCTCTTCCAGGCTGCTCACCCATTCTGACGAGGTTTTGTGGGCAATCTTTTCGCCCAGTAATTGCATAATCTCGTCGCGGCGCTCAAACCACGAGTTTTTATCTTCGTATGAAGTCAGGTCCACGCCAACGGCTTCACCAATTTGGTGCAGGTTGCCCATAGCTAGCGAAAGGTAGCCGTTCAGTGTTTTATAAATACCATAAGGTGCACTTAAATAAGCATGACCGCTGCCACGCACGTTACTGCGTTTAGGCAGCTGACCGCCATCATTCAAGTAAGTGGTGATCACCTCGAATTGAAGATCTAAAGTCGATTCCAGCAGACTCACTTCTACCAGTACACTGCTGTTGGTTTTGTTACGTTTCAGTAAACCGGCTAACAGGCCTTGTACAAAGTGGGCACCGCAGATCATATCGGCAGTTGCCAGTCCGAAAGGAACTGGGCCAGCATCAGCGGTATCTGACAAATAAGCCAAACCAGACAGCGATTGGATCAGCAAATCCTGACCGGGGCGCAACGCCCACGGACCTTTATTGCCATAGCCCGTCACAACGCCATACACAATGCGTGGATTAATGGCACGCACAGCATCATAATCCAGCCCGATCTTTTCCATTACACCGGGGCGGAAGTTGTGGGTGATGATATCGGCCTGTGCTATTAGTTTTTTCACCAGCGCCAGATCCTCTGGGTTCTTCAGATCGGCGGCGTATGATTCTTTGTTTCTGTTGATGGTATGGAATACCAAACTGCTACCATCCACAAAAATATTGCGGATAGCAATTTGCCGGCCAGCTTCGCCCTTAACCGGGCGCTCAATTTTGATAACGCGCGCACCCAGATCGGCCAGGCGCAAACCCGCGGTCGGAGCCGCCATAAACTGGCTGAACTCCAGTACCGTTAAACCTTCTAATGGTTTCATACGGTGTGTACTTTTTGTTTTGATTCGGCAAACAAAGCGTTCAACTCAGCCAGTACTCGCAGCTCGTCGCCACCTTTCATCAGGTAATCGCGTACCACATCACCGGCATGATCCTGGAAGAACATCGATCCATGATAACGCGGGCGGAGGTAAGCGCGCTGCAAAGCAGGCAAAGTATTGGCAAAGTAGTTGTAGGTTTTAGCATTGTTAGCTGCATCGGTCCAGGCTTTCAGGTGACCTGGTTGACCGCCATTATCGGTATATAAACCAATCTGACAAGCTGGCGACGCTACAAACTCGGCATATTTCATGGCTACATCCACATGCTCACATTTTGATGATACGGCCAAACCTGTACCGCCCAATGTGCTGCGCAGATTAGTTTTGCCATCCAGCGTGATCATGTCATGGAAATGCAGCAGCTTGCGGGCATAGCCATCGCGAGAGTAGTTAGTGTAGCCATAGCCGAAAGGACAATAAGCAATCTCGTCGGTCAACGTCATCGCCTCATAAGTTTGGATCGGGTTGCGATTGAAACAAGCCGGATCGATGTATTTGCACAGTTCGTGGTACATCTGCAGGGCTTTAACACCTATCTCTTCACTTACCACCACATCGCCCTGGCATGGGTCTTCACCCAGCGAGCAGCAGAAAGTATAATATTGCATCAGCGAGTCAATTGGAATACCAGGCAGGGCAACCAGACCTTTTTTGGCCAATGCTAATAAATCATCATAAGTTTTTGGCAATGCTACGCCATGTTGCTCCAGTAAATCCGGGCGACTGGCGGCTACCGGGGTAGCAGCATCAATAGCCAAAGCCCATTGGTGGCCGTCAAAAGAATAGCTTTCGTGCGATTGGCCAACGGTATTTTCAGCCTGATCGGCCAGGAACTCGGCCGACAAATATTCATCAAACGGAAGAATAGATTTTGTTTTTGAGGCGAAGCCTGCCCAGGGGTGATCGATCACCAGAAGGTCATAGATCTCAGCCAGTTGTTGTATAGAAAGATCTGCAAATTGTTGCAGCGAGCGTTTCTCCCAGGTGATGTTTACGTTCGGGTGCAGCTCAGAAAAGCGCTGCGCGGTGGCGGTCATCGGTACAAAGCCGCGGCTATGGTTCCAGGTGATGCCTTTAAGTAAGATGTTTTGCGACATGTGATATTATTGTATCCGGTCAGATAGCAGAACCGGTAAAGTATGCAAATAACGGTAAAGCCGACGAAATGCGCCGGCATACCTGTTACAAATTTATCCCCACAAGTTGATGCAACACTATAGAATATATGCAAGGGACTGTACAATATTAGCATGGTGTGGCTTTGCTCGCGCGAGCAAATAGGAGATTAAAAGCGCAGGGTGTCATCCTGAGCATTGTCGAAGGGCGCGCGAAGGCCAATCGCTAGTAGACCTAAATATCTGATAGGCCACAGAGCGTGTTTCGACGGAGATCAACATGACATCTCCTTTTTTATGAGCATTATATATAAAACAAAGGCCACAGAGCGATAAATCTCTGTGGCCTCTGTGCAAGTCTTTGTGTTCTCTTTGGTTAAAAACTATCAGATTTGCTTCGCAATAGCTTTTTGCCAACCCGCGTACCATTGCTCGGTTTGCGGCTGCTGCTCGCCGGGGCTTAACTCCAGTTGATTGGTCATTAAACTTTGCAGCGCTTCAATGTTTTCAAAAATGCCTGCTTTTAAGCCGGCTAAAAGAGCAGCGCCCAGGGCAGATACATCGGCAATGCCGCGGTTGACCAGTTTGCTGCCGGTCAGGTCGGCAATAAATTGCAGTACAAAGCGGTTGGAGGTGATGCCGCCGTTTACCATTAGTTCTTGCAGGGCAATGCCCGTGTCAGACTCCATGGCTGTTACCACATCTTTGATCTGGTAGGGGATGGTTTCCAGCGCCGCGCGGATGATATGTTTCTTATTACAATCGAAAGTCAGGCCAACAATCTCGGCCTTACGGCTCATGTCCCAATGCGGGGCGCCTAGTCCGCTAAAAGCCGGGACAAGGTAAACGCCGTTATTATCGGGAACTGATGTAGCAATGGCTTCGGTTTGTTTGCTGTCGTCAAACAGGCCCATCTCGGTGCGCAGCCATTCTATGGTGGCGCCGCAAGATACAATCACGCCTTCCAGCGCGTAATCAACGCGATCTCCTGTGCTCCAGCAAATGGTGGTCACCATGCCATTGCCAGATGCTTTGGCCTCGCCGCCAATATTCATCAGCATAGAACAACCGGTACCCAGTGTAGCTTTAGCCGTGCCGGGGGTAAAACAACCCTCGCCAAAAGCCGCCGCGTGCGAGTCACCGATCATGGCGGTAATGGTGATAGGGGAGTTAAATAATCCGTTAAAGTCAGACTCACCATAAGCAGCGGCTGATGATCTCAACTCTGGGAGGTTCAGTTTGCCCAGGCCGAATTTTTCCAGCAACACCTCATCCCACTGCAACGTTTGCAGATTGAAGAACAAGGTGCGTGAGGCATTGGTATGATCTGTGAGGTATTGTGCACCGCCGGTCATTTTGTAAAGCAACCAGGTATCTACGTTACCGAAGTATGCTTTACCATTCGCGATAGCTTGTTTTACTTTATCGTTGTTCTCGTTCAACCAGATCAGTTTGGTGCCCGAGAAATATGGGTCGATGATGAGACCTGTGCGTTGATTGATCTCGGCTTCCAGTCCGTCAACGGTTTTCAGTCGCTGGCAAACTTCTACCGAGCGTTTGCACTGCCAAACTACGGCATTGTGCAATGGCCGTCCTGCTTCATCCCAAACCACAAAGGTTTCGCGTTGGTTAGAGATACCGCAGGTTTTAATATCGTTAATGTTATAACCGGCTTTAGTAAACTCGGACAAACACTCTTTTACAGAATCCAGTACGTTTTGCCAGATAGCCTCGGGCTCCTGCTCTACAAAGCCGCCGGGCAGGTATAAAGTTTTGAGCGGAACGCTGCCTTTGGCCAGCACCTGGCCCTGCGCGTTAAAAATAATGGTTTTGGTACTGCTGGTACCCTGATCTATCGCTAAAATATAGTTACTCACTTATTCAGATTTTGAGTTCGCTTTGTCAATAATTACGGCCAGTAAGATCACTGCGCCTTTTACCACCTGCTGCCAGAATGGCGATACGTTCAGTAGCACCAAACCGTTGTTCAGCACACCGATGATTACCGCACCCAACACCGTACCCCATATAGAACCTTTACCACCTGACAGCGAGGTGCCGCCAATTACCACCGCAGCAATAGCATCAAGCTCATAGCTGATACCCGCATTTGGCTGCGCCGAATCCAGGCGGGAGGTAACGATCAAACCGCCGATACCAGCCAGCGCACCGGCTAAACTGTACACGATGATTTTTACACGATTGATGTTGATACCCGAAAGGCGAGCCGCATTCTCATTACCGCCAATGGCATAAATGTAACGACCGAGCGGCGTTTTGCCGGTCAGCACTGCAGCGCCAACAACTACCAGGGCCGAGATCCAAACCGGAACCGGTATACCTAATAGCCAGCCGGTACCAATGTAGCCGAAGCTATCGCCGAGCACAGAGATGGGAAAACCTTTGGTCCACAGCATGGTTAGGCCGCGGGCAATGGTGAGCATGGCCAGCGTAGCCACAAATGGAGGCACCTTAAAGCGGGTAATGGTAAAACCATTGAACCAGCCCAGCAGCGCGCCAATAATAATACCGCCCAGTATGGCACCCAACAGGGTGAAGCCGATATAAAGGTTATTGGATGGAATCTCGATACCGTTTTTAAGTAGCCCGGCAGTGATGGCGCCGCAAAGGGCCAGTACAGAGCCAACAGAAAGATCGATACCGGAGGTGAGCACCACCAGGGTCATACCTACAGAAATGCAGATGTTTACAGAGATCTGGCGCATTACGTTCCAGCCGTTATCTACCGTCATAAATTTATCTGACAGCAGACTGAGCACAATGCAGAGTACCACCAGCGCAATAAGCGACTGGAATTTAGCAAGAGATTGTCGGTTCAAAGTCATCAGGTTAATTGGTTTTAGGGATGGCGGCCTTAAGGATGTTGTCTTCAGATGCGTCGGCGGCTTTAAACTCGGCAGTCATGCTGCCCTCGGCCATTACCAGTACGCGGTCTGAAATGGCAAGGATCTCGGGTAGTTCTGATGAAACCACGATAACACCCATGCCGGCAGCAGCCAGTTCCAGTATCAGTTTATAAATTTCGTTTTTAGCGTTAATATCAATGCCACGGGTAGGCTCGTCCAGCATCAGCACTTTTGGGCCGATGGCCAGGCACTTGGCCAGCACAATCTTCTGCTGGTTACCACCACTCAGGTTTTTAGCTAACTGACCGGCAGATGGTGTTTTGATTTTTAACGATTCGATATATTTTTTAGCCAGCGCCTGCTCTTTGCTGTTGTTGAGCAGTCCGCCGTTTTGCAGTTGTTCTAAAGTAGTAATGCTGATGTTGGTTTTTACATCCAGACCCAGCACCAGGCCGTCTTTTTTACGGTCCTCTGGTACCAAAGCCACACCGGCTTGCATCGCTTCAGCGGGAGATTTAAAGGATACTTTCTCTCCGTTAACCTGTATCTCGCCTTCGGCTTTGTGCAAGCCAAAAATCGTTTCCATCAGTTCGGTACGTCCGGCGCCCATCAGCCCGAAGATGCCCAGTACCTCGCCTTTGCACAGATCGAACGAGATGTTCTTCAGCAAATCGCGCTGTTTATTTTCCGGATGCTTGATGCTGACGTTTTTAACACTCAACACATTGTCCGTCGCCTGGCAGCCACCGTTGCGGATGATGTTGATCTCGCGACCCACCATCTTGCGGATCAGTTCGTCATTGGTCATGCCTTTCATCTCGCCGGCTTCGATGGTTTTGCCATCGCGTAGCACTACGTAGCGGTCGGCTATTTTAAAAAGCTCGTCCAGTTTGTGGGAGATGTAAACGATGGTTTTGTTCTCGGCACGCAACTCATTGATGATGCCGAATAACACCTCTACCTCGCTGCCGGTAATAGCCGAGGTCGGCTCGTCCATAATGATTACCTCACAGTCGGTCAGCAATGCTTTGGCAATTTCTACTACCTGCTGCTGCCCCACTTTCAGGTTCAGTATCAGTGTGTCCGGACTAACATTCAGCTTCAACTTATTCAGCAGTTCCTGTGTGCGGGCTTTCATGGCCTTGCGGTCAAGCATGCCCAGGTTAGTAGTCAGCTCACGGCCCAGAAAAATATTTTCGGCAATGCTGAGGTAGGGGATGAGGTTCAGCTCCTGGTGGATGATGGCTATGCCGGCCTCCTGTGCCTCGCGCGGGTTATTAAAGTTAACCTGCGCACCATTCAGCAGAATTCGGCCTTCATACTCCGGGTAAACACCCGAGAGGATTTTCATTAAGGTAGATTTCCCTGCACCGTTTTCGCCTAACAGTGCATTTACTTTGCCGGGATGCAGCTCCATGCTCACATCCTGCAAGGCAATAACGCCCGGGAATCTTTTGGTGATATTTTCGGCTACAAGCATGTGTTTGTTTTAACTGGTTTTATTGGTCTGATTACTTCGCCATCCGTCATTGCGAGGTACGAAGCAATCTCTACACTGCAAAGCCAATTGGTATGTCTGCCCGTCCTTCGCAGAGATTGCTTCGTACCTCGCAATGACGGAGTGATATACCTTTCAGCTTTTACCTTTATCCTTTCACCTTATTTAGTAATATTCAGGCTTACTGGCATCAGTTCAACTTCGCCCAGGTTCAAATGCTCCTGGTTCAGTTCAATGGCGCCGGTAAAATCAACTTTGTCGCCTTTTTTTACCGCTGCTTTAAATGCAGGCAATACTTGGGCACGGATGATCTTGTCAACCTCTGATGAAATATTACTCAAATCTACGGTGTTGGTAAAATCATTGAGATTCACCTGGCCCGAGGCATCACGCACAGCGTTTCCAAACACAAACTCGGTGGCTACGCTCACATCATTGCCGCCCGCAGTACTTAGCAATACATCGCTCTCGTTGATCTCTTTTACCACACCGCTGCCTTTCACCATAAAAAAGCGGGTACTGCCAATGGCGAGCGCATGACCGTAGTCTGAAAACGCTTTGGCTTTATCAGCATTCACCTCGTTCACCAGTTGGTCAAGGGTGATTGCTTTCTCGGTAACCGATGGTAGCTTGGCATATAAACCTTTGGCATAAGCCACGGCATCAAACTTTTTGTCGGATGCTTTGACCTCGCTCAGTTTTTTAAAGTAGATGGAATTGAAGGCCAGCAGCACAACGACAACAGCCCAAACGGTATATTTTATCCCTTTTTTCATGAGTCTTATTTTTTACCGTAAGCAATGTAATCGTTAATATTTTTACCGGTCACCATCTCTACGCCCACCTGGATCTTTTTAGGGAAATCGCGTTTGCCTTTAAAATAATCATCAGCATAATTGGCCGCGGTTTGAGCCATTACTTTAGGGAACTGCATACAGGTGGCCGATACTTTGCCGTCTTTAATGCCCTGGATGGCATCTTCAGAACCGTCAAAACCAATCACCTTTACCTTGTTGGCTTTGCCCGCAGCGGCCAGTGCCTGGTAAGCACCCATAGCCATGGCATCATTACCACAGAAAACGCCGGTAATATCAGGGTGCGCCTGCAGGATCGATTCCATTACTTCCATGCCTTTGTTTCTGTCAAAATCGGCACTTTGCTGGGCTACCATTTCCAGACCAGGATAATAATCAACCACACTGTGGAAGCCTTTTGAGCGGTTCCAGGTGTTGTTATCGGCCACAATGCCCAATATTTCTACGTATTTGCCTTTTTTATGCATCTGCTGCACAAAGTATTTACCCAGATCCACACAGCCCGAATAACTGTCGGATAGGATCTGTGAAGTTGGTCCGGTGGTAGAGTTTACCTCGCGGTCCATACAAAATACCGGCACGCCGGCAGCTTTGGCCTTGTTTACGTTGACTACAGAGCCGTTGGCATCGGTAGGGTTAAACAGGATGGCTTTGTAGCCCGAGGCAATGGCGTTCTCAAAGTTATCGGTCTCTGTAGCCGTGTTGTTTTGCGAATCGAATATCTTGGCCTCATAGCCCAGGCTTTTGGCCTGTGCAGCAGCAGTTTGTGCCAGAAACACAAACCAAGGGTTGTTTAAGGTTGATACAATGACTGCTACCTTTTTTGGGCCACCGCTATTGGCGCCCGTTTTGGGTTTACACGCAACAAGCGAAAGCAGCAGTAATATAATGGTTGTTCTTCTCATGCTTTAGTTGTGGTTTCATTGATTGGTTCTCTTCTTCTTCGGTCGGTTCTTCTTCTTCTGTGGTTGTGATAAGGTTTGAGGCAGGTTTTAGGCTGATGCCAGCAATTTGGCGGCCTCTGCGGCAATGCCGCTTTCTGATATGCCATAATGGCCCAGTATTTCTACTTGCGAGCCGGTTACGGTGTATTCATCAGGGATACCCATAATTTTAAATGGTTTACGGTAGCCATGTTGAATGAGGTATGATGCACAAGCCTCGCCCAAGCCACCGTTCACCATGTGTTCTTCTACGGTAAGTATGGCTTTGGTTTGCTCTGCTAACTCACTTAATAATTGCACGTCCAGCGGTTTGATGGTGTGCATGCTCACTACGGTGGCAGCAATACCTTCAGCCTCTAATTTTTTGGCTGCCTGCAGGGCAGGATATACTGTTTCGCCGTTGGCGATGATGGCAATATCTGCACCCTTTTTCACTACGCGACCTTTGCCGAACTGGAACTCGCCCGGTTCATCAGGGCTCAGCAGCGGCATTGGTTTTTTACCGAAGCGCAGGTAAACAGGTTTGTTGCTTTCGGCAGCCAGTTTAACGGCTTGTTCGGTTTCAAAGTTATCGGCAGGCGCAACAATGGTGATATTATTGATGGCACGCAGCACGGCAAAATCATGCAGGCTGTGGTGGGTGGTACCCAGTGCACCATAGCTTACACCAGCGCTGATGCCTACCAGCGTAACCCGGTTGTCTGAATAGCACACATCGTTTTTGATCTGCTCTAAAGCACGAGCCGTTAAAAAACAGGCTGGTGATACGGCAAACGCTTTTTTACCAGCCGCAGCCAAGCCGGCGGCTACGCCTACCAGGTTTTGCTCGGCAATGCCGATCTCTACAATCTGCTCCGGAAACTTCTGCCCGAAAGGCACCAGTTTACCCGAGCCGCGCGAATCGCTGGTTACGGCTACAATATTTTTATCCATAGCAGCCAGTTGCTGCAAGGTTTCAGAAAATACGTCCTGATTGGGTTTTGTGCCTACGGCACTTTCTACTACTGCACCCACTGTATTTGTTTTTTGTTTTTAGTTCGATTTACTATTCTACATGTCATTTCGACCAACGGGAGAAATCTTATCCCCCATGTTATTCCAGGTTGCTTGGCAATCGTCTAAGATTTCTCGTCGCACCCACGCTCATTTCCCCGCTTCGCTCGCTCGAAATGACATGGTGGGGTATGCATTACACCAACTCTACAGCCCCGTCCAATTCTTCAATGGCTTGCTCGTACTGCTCCTTGTTTGGAACGCCATGGTGCCATTTGCCGTTGTTTTCCATGTAGCTGATGCCTTTGCCTTTTACGGTGTGGGCAATGATGAAACTTGGTTTACCTGGCTCGAAAGGGATCTGGGCAAAGGTTTCTGTCAGCGCTTTAAAGTCGTGGCCATCTACATGGCGCACGGCCCAGCCGAAGCTTTCAAACTTCTGGTCTACCGGGTCGGTATTGCACACGTCTTTGGTAGGGCCGGTAATTTGGAGTTCGTTTTTATCAAGAATGGCAACCAGGTTGTCCAGTTTGTAATGAGCAGCGGTTAAAGCCGCTTCCCAGTTTGAGCCTTCGGGTAACTCGCCGTCGCCCAGCAGGGTGAACACGCGGTAATCCTTTTTATCCATCTTTGCAGCAATGGCATTACCCACTGCAATTGGCAGGCCGTGACCAAGCGCACCGGTGTTTTGCTCTACACCTTTGATTTTACGGGTAGGGTGACCGATGTAGTGCGATTTGTATTTGCACAAAGTCTCCAGATCGCTCTCAGGGAAAAAGCCTTGATCTGCCAGTACCACAAACAGCGCCTCAACGCAGTGGCCCTTGCTCTGGATATAACGATCGCGATCCGGAGAAGTGAAATTCTCCGGACCAACGTTCATTACGTTATTATAAAGTACATTCAGCACGTCTACACAAGATAGACTGCCGCCAGTGTGCCCGGCATTTGCGCCCACAATGTATTTGAGGATGTTTTTACGATACTCAATAGATTTCAGGGCTAATTCTTTGTCAGTCATAGCTGTACAATTAAATGTGGTTGTAAACTTCCCAACCCATGTAGTTGCCTAAAGCCTCTTGCAGGATGCCTGCAGTTTTTGAAGCATTCATTACCACGTGGTGCTCAAAACCGTTGCGGCAAACATATTGCATCAGGCCTTGCAGGTTTGGTATTTGTGCAACGGCACGGTTACCAAAGGTGTTCAGTTCGTCGTTAGTTAAATAGCCTTCGCCAATGTAGGCTTTGATTTTACCGTTCGGGTCATCAGTGCTGATGCGGCCGTAAGTTAATGGCGATGCAGGTGTGCGGCCGGCCAGTGCGCCGTAAGTGTTTTCTACACCTACTGATGTGCCCAGGATTGGTGCGGTGCTGATCTCGATATCCGGCAGGAATGATTTTGCCCAGTTACCGCAATGGAACAGTACGCATTTCTCATCGTCGTCAGCATAGTTATTGTTCCAGTCTACCAGTGCGCTTGGCGAACCAGAGGCCAGCTGCATGGCGTACATGCTCAGCGTGCCGGTTACGTCAACTTCGCAGGCGCTTGGTAACATGTTCTCGCTCATGATGCTCATGCTGGTACATACGTTACAGCCATAATTTTGCTGTAATGAGGTCCAACACTGGATAGCGGTGGCATCCAGCTCGTTTTCGGCCATAAACTGGTTCAGCACCACGTCCAGCTTGGCAATCTGGATCATCGCCTCGTCAGGAGTTTTACCTATCGGCGTGTAGGCATGTATTTTATCTAAATGCGCTTTAACAACAGCGTCATCTTTAGTCAAACGGTTAGCGCGACCCAGGATCTCAGAAAGATCCACCGTGGTTACAGAAATACCATTGCGTTGCAGGATCTTCTCGCTGTAACGAACGGTGTTGAATGCACCCGGACGGGCACCTACGGCGCCGATACGTACTTTTTTAAGGCCTTTAACCACGCGGCAAACAGCTACGAAGTTCAATAAGTCAGCCTCAAAAGTTGGATCAGAAGGGTGTACCACGTGTTTGGTGGTCAGGGTATATTTAAAGCCGAACTGATACAGGTTGTTGCAAACCGAAATTTTACCACACCATGAGTCGCGGCGACGGGCAACATCAAGCTTGTTCAGGTCATCCGGGTAAGCTTGTATCAGCACCGGCACGTTCAGGCCGGCCAGGTGCAGGGTTTCAGCAACGCCTTTTTCATCGCCAAAGTTTGGTAATACTACCAATACACCACTAATCTCGTCGCGGTGACGGGCAAACAGTTCTGCACATTTACGGGCCTCACCAAAGGTTTCAACACCACCCAGTTTAGAGTCGGTGTCTTCCAGCATAATTGGTTTCAGGTTCAGCTTCTCAAACAGTGCCAGAATATCCACACGTGCCTCGGCCACTAATCTGTCGGGGAAAAAATCGCGGTTGCCGATAATTACGCCCAAGCTTGCTTTTACACTCATTTTTAGTTTTTCGGTTTTTTATTGTAAGCAAAAAGACTATGATAATGTTGTCTTCTGAAAGTAAAGATAAATAAAAGAAAACAAAAGAAAGAAATCAAAAGAAGTTATAACCTTTCAGTGTATTAAAAGTGCGATACAATTTCGCCAATACTTTCATAAGCTATCCTGAAAGTGTGTGATTTAACAGTTACATAATATGGGGAGGAGGAAGTCAACCAAAGCCGTTTGTCATTCCGAAAGAACCGGGGCAAGGTTGTGGCATGGCGTGTGGAGGAATCTTAGACGAATGATAAGCCTTAAAAGCAGCGTGGGGGCTAAGATTTCTCTTCCGCTCCTGCGCTCAATCCTGCCCTCGTGCTCATCGAAATAACATGGGGGTGGAGGCGGAGAACAGTAAAAGCTTACTCGGCAATAATTAACTCAATATCATTATTCTCCAGCAGCGCTTTGTGGTGCGCCTCAATGCCGGCATCGGTAATAATGTAATTAATGAGTGATAGGGCACCCAGGCTGGCAAAAGAGCTTTTACCTATCTTGGTTGAATCGGCCACCAGATAAACCGTCTCGGCCGCATCGATCATGGCTTTTTTTACCACGATATCGCTGATACTGGGATAGGTTAAGCCTGCTTTAAGCGACAAGCCCGCTGTGGCCAGAAATAGCTTCTGCACGTTAATGCCTTTAAAAAAATCAGCCGCCTTTTGACCGGTGAGCGATAGGGTGGGTGGTTTAAACTCGCCTCCGGTCACAATCAGCTCAATGCCCGGCTCGGTGCCCAGCATGGTGGCAATGTTGAGGGCGTTGGTAATAACGGTAAGGTTTTTAAAGCCTTTCAGTTTCTTGGCTATTTCGGTTGTGGTGGAGCCAGAGTCAAGGATGATGCTATCGCCGCTCTCAATAAATTCGAGGCATTTGTTGGCGATGAGCTCTTTTTTATCCAGATTTTCCTGATGGGTAAGCGAGAAGGCGCGCACCTGGTCATGAATATCCTTAATATATGCCCCGCCATGCTCCCTGCTAATCAGCCCGTCTTTTTCCATTTTTTCCAGATCTTGGCGCACGGTAACTTCGGTTACTTTGAAGATGCGAGCCAAATCGATTACCTTGGCAGAGCCGTCTTCTTTGAGCAGTTCCAGAATTTTATCGCGTCGTTGATTGGGAAGCATAGTACGAATATTGTAAATATTGTCGATAAAAAATGAAGGGAAACGAAATTTATGGAAAATGAATAGATATATAAAACAGAGAAAGCAGCCATTGGCTGCTTTCTCTGTTTTATATAAGATTATTTATCAGTCTAAAATAAATACCGTCATCCCGCGCGGACCGTGTGCACCGATTACCAATGACTGCTCAATATCTGCCGTTTTTGACGGGCCGGCTATAAATACACCGTAGCCATAGCTGGTTTTGTCGGCAGTGCGAATGTAAGCCTCGTGCATGGTTGGCACAATATCTTCAGCTTTAATAACAATGGCCAGGTATTGGGTAATGAATGGCAATGCGCGGTGTCCCATCAGCTCTTCGGTTACCCAAACGGCACCGTTCTCTGCTACACCAAAATGCCCACGGATTACCGCCAGATCTACATTTTCCCAGTGGTGGGCAGTTAAGCTCGGCTGGAAGGCTTCGTTGGTGATGCCTGATAATTCAGGAATCAATGTCAGTATGCGATCCTCGGGCTTGTAAATCTCTTTAACAATCCTGGCGATCTCATCGTAACCAGATACACGGTAAACCTTGCCGCCAACATTGGTAAGCGTGGTGCTATATTTTTCGATGACGCCTTCCGGGTCACCTTTCAGAAATGCGATATCAGGCAGCTCCATGGGCTCGGGCTGATTTTGCTTTACGGCTGCCAGTATTTTTTCTCTAGACCCCCCAGCCCCCTGAAGGGGGAGTTGGTTGGTGGCTTGAGTATTTTCGCTCATATTATTGGTCGTATATCTTTAAATTCCCCCTTAGGGGGTTAGGGGGTTATTATTTTCTATTCTTTTTATACCACTCACCAAATGATTCTTTTGGCGGGGTTGGCATATCACGGTGTTTGTACCATGGGTTGAGGCCGTTGTTTACGGCGAATGGCGCTAAACGCATAACTATACGACCCAGCTTGCCGGCAGTGCGGTAAATGCCTGGCGAGTTAAGTGTAGTGGTCATTACCTGCATACCTATCTTTTTGGCGGTTGGTGCATAGCCTTCTTTCACCAGTACCTGTCGCCATTTATACAGCTGATCGTGAATGTCGATCTTCACCGGGCACACGTTACTGCATGAACCGCACAGGGTTGATGCAAATGGTAGATCGGCGTACTGTCTCATATCCAGGTTTGGCGCCAGGATAGAACCAATAGGGCCGGCAACCGCATTGTGGTAACTATGACCACCACTGCGACGGTAAACCGGACAGGTATTCATACAGGCACCGCAACGGATACATTTCAGCGAGTTGCGGAAATCTTCGCGGCCTAATTGTACGCTCCGGCCGTTATCCACCAGCACAATGTGCATTTGCTGGCCTTCGCGCGGTTTTTTGAAATGACTTGAGTAAGTAGTTATCGGCTGACCGGTAGCACTGCGGGTTAACAAACGCAGGAAAACGCCCAGATGCTTGCGCTGCGGTATCAGTTTTTCAATGCCCATACAGGCAATGTGTACATTAGCCAGATGGGCGCCCATATCGGCGTTACCTTCGTTGGTACAAACTACAAACTCACCGGTTTCCGCCACGGCAAAGTTTACGCCGGTTAAGGCTACTTTGCGGGTCAGGAAAGTTTCGCGCAGGTGCTGACGGGCGGTTTCGGTTAGAAACTGCGGGTCAGACATGTTTGACGGCGTGCCCAGGTACATGTGAAACAGATCGCCAATTTCTTCTTTCTTTTTATGGATACAAGGTAATACAATGTGGCTTGGCGGTTCTTTTGCCAGCTGCACAATGCGTTCGCCCAGATCAGAGTCAATCACTTCAATGCCATGCTCGGCCAGGTACTCGTTCAGATGGCACTCTTCGGTCAGCATCGACTTACTTTTCACCATCTGTGTAACACCCTGCTCGCTGATGAGGCGGTGAACAATCTCATTATGTTCCTTCGCATCGGCAGCCCAGTGCACGGTAATGCCGTTGGCTTTGGCTTGAGCTTCAAATTGCTCCAGGTAGGTGCCCAGGTTAGAGAGCACGTTAAACTTTATTTTCGATGCCGTTTCGCGCAAATCTTCCCACTCCGGTAGCTGATGTACCGAGCGGTCGCGCTTAGCGCGGATCCACCACAGGGTTTCGTCGTGCCAGTTAACGCGGGCCTCGTCTTTATTAAATACGTCAGCTAATTCTGCGTGTTCTTTCTCTCCTGTATTCATCTTGTCATTGGTCAGTAGTTATTGGTCATTGGTGCTTGTATTGATGACTTTCAATAACTGATCTCTGATTAACTAATCAACTAATTCTCAACTCCGTTAAGGATCTCTGCAATATGCATCACTTTTACGTTGCTGCCCTGGCGTTTCAGGATGCCTTCCATGTGCATCAGGCAGCTCATATCTACACCGGTAATGTACTCAGCGCCGTGCTGCAGGTGATCGGCCACGCGGTCTTTACCCATTTTTGATGATACGGCTTCTTCAGCCACGCAGAAGGTACCGCCAAAGCCGCAGCACTCGTCAATACGGTTCAGTTCAATCAGCTCAATATCTTTTACCATATTCAGCAGGCTGCCAGGTTTTGAGAACGATGGTGCTACCAGCTCACTCATACTCGAGATCTTCAAGCCACGCTGACCGTGACAACTCTGGTGCACACCCACCTTATGCGGGAAGCGCGCCGGCAAGCTTTCTACTTTCAGAATATCCGTCAGAAAAGTAGTTAACTCATAAACTTTATTGCGGATATTCTCAGCTTTGGCCTCCTGGTGCTCATCATGCAGGTGATCACGCACATGCAGCACGCAGCTACCGGATGGTGCTACGATATAATCGAAGCCGTCAAAGTTTTTTATAAATAATTCGTTACAGCCATGTGTCAAATGTTCAAAGCCCGAATTGGCCATTGGCTGGCCGCAGCAGGTTTGATTTTGCGGATATACCACCTCACAGCCAAGCTTTTCCAGCAGCTGCAGCGTGGCAATAGCCGCGTTGGGGTAAAATTGATCTACATAGCAAGGTATAAACAGTCCTACACGCATTTTTAAATCAGTATCTATTTATTGGCGATCGGTAAAAATAAGTCACAAGCAGCGGATGATTGTCAGCCGGGGGTGATTTATTGAAATAAATTTCGGCCAAATTAATAACTCGTTTTGTAAAGAGTATCCTTAGCTTACCTGCTTTGCTAAATAAACATATCAATTAACTAAAAACACATATAAAAGGTTTGTGCGTGCTTTGTTCCTCGTAATGACGAGGTGAAAATTAATCGGAATGTTTAGCATCTGCCTCAACCTCCGTTTCCGGCAGTTCCTTGTCTTAATTAACAAGTCAAATTTGCGCAGGCGGGCCGGCGGCATCTGTATATAGATAAGAGCCGAGCCAAAAAAGTATGGCCAGTATAAACGCGAAGAAGCTTAAAAGGAGCCTGGCTTTGAAAAACTTAAGTAAAGGGATATTCAATAAACGCACGTTCCATAGTACGGAAAGTGCGTTTACGTGGTTAGCTCCATGTTAAGTTTTGTAATTTAAAATAGCGAGTCGGGCTGTTTTGAAGCCGGAATGCTCCTTTTGCCCGGTACCCTATTTCTGTACCTCGCCGGGATCAACTTCGGGGCGTTGGGGAGGTTCTGGTGGCACCTCACGCGGAATGTTTTCGGGCGCTTCTTCGGGTATCTGAGGTTCGCCCGGATCGGTTGGGCGTTGTATGCCTGGGTTTTCCGGATTCACCGGCATCTCGTCCGGCTCGTTCGGTATGGTGTGCTTTTTCATAAGGCTTTTATTTTAGTAACCGATGGATTGATGCTTATGTTTTTAATGTTAGTTCTTTCATCAGACTTAGTGTTTTATGCCGGCAACGTTTGCTTTATGCTGAAATATTCAGAAGCTTTGTGTTAACCATATGAATAACTTAAAAAGAATAGCCTTATTGATGAGCTGTGCTGTGCTGGCTGCCTGCGGTAATCAGCCCAAGAAACCTGCAAATGAGCAAAAGCAAATAGCGGTAGATCCCCCTAAACAACGCCATCAAGACCATACAGATATGGTGCACATCTCCGCCGGCAGTTTTATGATGGGGACTGATGATAAAGATTTTAATGATGCGCAGCCCGTACACCGCGTAAATATGAAAAGCTTTTGGATAGACGAGCACGAAGTAACTAATGACCAGTTTGCCCGTTTTGTAGCCGCGACCCATTATGTTACAGTTGCCGAGAAAAAGCCCGACCCGAAAGATTACCCCGGGGTACCTGCTGAAAGCCTGGTGGCTGGCTCTGGTGTATTTACACCTCCATCGCATCCCGTATCGCTAAATGACCCAATGCAATGGTGGAGTTATGTTGCCGGTGCCGACTGGCGTCATCCCTTCGGTCCGAAAAGTAACATCAATGGGAGAGGTAATTACCCCGTGGTGCATGTTTGTTATACCGATGCAGCGGCTTATGCCAAATGGGCCGGCAAACGCCTGCCTACCGAGGCCGAGTGGGAGTATGCCGCCCGTGCGGGCAAAGTCAATAAAACTTATTACTGGGGCAGCGAAATGCACCCCCACGGTAAAATGATGGCCAATAATTTTCAGGGCCATTTTCCGGATAAAGATATTGGTGCAGATGGATTTAAGGGTATTGCGCCGGTCAAATCATTCCCGGCCAATGCCTGGGGTTTGTATGATATGGAAGGAAACGTGTGGGAGTGGTGTAATGATTTTTACCGTCCGGACTATTATGCCCG
>Ga0153918_1000228_pt1 | contig 33535 bp, 27 predicted proteins | sample TSFL002MetaG_FD_104687 | JGI IMG/M metagenome (GOLD analysis project Ga0153918, IMG submission 104687) | Attine ant fungus gardens microbial communities from Florida, USA - TSFL002 MetaG | ecosystem: Host-associated > Fungi > Mycelium > Unclassified | place: USA: Florida, Paynes Creek Historic... | reverse complement strand
CGCCGCACCTCAACACCATTTCTAACGGCGATGCCCGCCGTAACAACGCGCGTATACAAAAGCAAAACCGCGATGCCATTTCAAGCTATCCCACCTATAACGTACAGCAATATATAGACCGGTTTAAGCCTATAGCCGTACAGGAAATGAATCTTTACGGCATCCCGGCCAGCATCACCCTGGCGCAGGGCCTGTTTGAAAGCGGCAATGGTAACGGGGAGCTGGCGCGTGTAGCCAACAACCACTTTGGCATTAAATGCACCAGCGATTGGGCGGGCAAAAGCTATTATAAGGACGACGATACCCATAACGATTGTTTCCGCGTGTATGATCATCCGGAGGATTCTTTCCGTGACCACTCTGAGTTTTTAAAACGGAAGCGCTATGCCAAGTTGTTTGAGCTGGACAAGAATGATTATGTAGGCTGGGCACGCGGATTGAAGGATGCGGGTTACGCTACCAACCCTAAATATCCCGATCTGTTGATTGGCATCATCCAACGCTATCACTTGGATCAGTATGACCGCTCGGAAAGCGACATTCAAAAAATCAAACGTGAAGACCGTGTGCTGGCGCAGATCAATCAAAACATTGGCCAGGCAACCAAGGATTCACTAGTCAGGTCAACCCCAAGCAGCAATTTGTATACCGTTAAAACCGGCGATACACTATTTAACATCTCCAAACGCTTCGGATTATCTGTAGACGAACTGAAAGCGCTGAACAACATGGCCGATAACAATATTAAGATTGGCCAGCAATTGGTGATTGGGAAGTAGTTCCACACGGCTCTTCCTTTTTGTCATTTCCCCCGATGGTTGAAATGGCAACTTCATTAAAGGGGTACTTTCTCAATTATACAATTTTTGCTCCCGCATTAATCCATCCGTGTTAATATTTGTTAAATTGTAACAGTAAGCAGCTGCGAACGTTTAGCTTTACACTCCGAATGAAAAAGTTCTGGTTATTTTTCATGCTATTGATTACCTCTTTACCCGTGCTGGCGCAGCAGCGTATGCTGGACGGCGTGGTGTATGATAAAAATACCAATGAGCGCATTGCCAAAGTAAATGTACAGAACGTGCGCACCCGTGAGTCTGTTTACAATACGCTTAAAGCAGAGTTTAAGATTAACGTGCAAAATAACGATCAGTTGATTATTACCAAGACAGGTTATTTTCCTGATACGGTGCGCGTTCCTACGGGTAACAGCCTTATTGTTTACTTAAAACCTACAGCCATTGCACTTAAGCAGGTAACTATTACCGATACGGCACAAACGCCGCAGAAAAGATACCTAGCAGTAAAAAAGGAGTACAGTAAAGCCTATGGTTCTAACGCCTACAGCGATATACTTACGTCAACCCCGGGTTTGGGCGCGGGCTTAAGTATTGATGCTATCTGGAACTCCATCAGTAGAAGCGGAAGGGATGCTGCCCGCCTGCGTGAAGTAATAGAGCGCGATTATCATGAGGATATTATTAACTATCGCTTCAATAAGACCTTTGTGGCCAGCATTACAGGGTTGAAGGATCCACAACTGTCAGACTTTATGATTAAATACCGGCCTGGTTACTACCTGGTTACCACGGCCAATCAATATGAGTTTATTGCGTCTATCCGTACCAATTTAAAGCGATACCTGCGCAATCCGCATGCTTATGGGCTGCCTGCTTTAATTACACCTCAGGGTGGGCCGCCCATACCTTAACAGGCGTTTTGTCGTTATTCAAAAGTAGTTGCTTATTGATATGTGCCTTCATCTGCAAGCTTTTGCTTCCACCTTTATGCTTTTTTCCTTTTCTTTGCCTCTATGATACAACAAGCTACGCGCTCATTGCTCATCATCGCGTTTACCTGCCTTTGGGCAACCGTTTTTGCCCAGAACGCCGATTCTGTAAGAACTGACAGTATTAAAATTGATACCAACCTGCTTAACCGCTACCGTATTGAACCGCGCCGAAATGCGCTGCCCATACGTGTTAAACCTCTGCATATGCAGGAAGAACAGGTGCCTGTATCTATGCTTGATTACAAGATTAATTACTGGCGTAAATGGGTAGTGATTGGCTTAAACCTCAATCAATCTGCTTTTAGCAATAACTGGGCTAATGGCGGCGTAAGCTCGCTGGCGTTGGGAGGTAATTTTGACTACAAGACCGAATACAGTAAAGCCCCGTTTGATTATACCGGCGAGTTACTTGCCCAATACGGTACGGTAGCCAACAAAGGCCAGGTAGCCCGCAAAACTAACGACCGCCTGTTTATTGATAACAAAGTAGCCACGCAGCTATCTAAAAGCTGGTTTCTCTTCGGTTCACTAACTATTGAGACGCAGTTTGGCAATGGTTATCAATACGTAGATGGGGCTGGTGCTGCACTGGCCAAGCCGCTGCTTATTTCAGAATTTATGGCACCGGGTTATATCACCGAGTCATTCGGTATTGAGTATAAGCCAAACACGGCTTTTGATTTACGTATAGGTACGGGTACCGCTCGTCAAACTATTTTACGTAATGATACCCTTTATAAAAATATAGCATCTAATTATGGCCTGGCCCCGGGGCAAACGTTTAAGAACGAGCTGGCCTTCCAGGTGGTAGCCGTTTATGATAAAGACATTATGCCTAACCTGCATTTAAACACGCGCTATCAGGGTTTCATTCCGTACGGTCGCGGCATGATTAATATTGACCACCGTTTGGATGCCACGTTAATTGCCAAGGTAAACAGGCTTATCAACGTGAATGTAACAGGTACCGCGCTATTTGATAATGATCAGTCTAAAAAGATACAGGCCACAGAAGGGTTAGCGCTCGGAGTGATTTATAAGTTTCCGTAAGTCTTGTACCTGGAATTACCAAACAATAGTGAACTTACTTCAGGATCCTAAACGCAAAGCGAACACCTGACATTGTTTGACCAGGTGCCAAAGCAAGTTCGGCACAACTTTTAAAGTCGAACAAACAGTACTGTTTATCTGTGCTTCCCATAACCACAACTTCTATAACAAAAAGGCTACACAACCTCTCCAATTCGGCAAATTTCCTTAATCTTGAGTTAATATCGTAAAATGGTTGATACATACAACTATTTGCATCAACCACTATCTATTTTCGTGGTTCAATACATCCAATGGAAGTTACGGAACCTATTTCGCGTAAATTGATACATGTGGCAAAAGTGTACCTGAATGTGCTCTCAAAAAGGGTTGAACATCTGGGTATCAACCGCTATTGGTATGTACTGTCGCTTATTCACGCCAATGATGGCAAGCTCACCCAGAAAGCACTGGGCGACAAGCTGGGCAAAGATAAATCGGCCATGGTAAGCATTATTGATTTTCTGACAGATCGCGGCTATGTGTACCGGGAGATAAACCCGAACGACAGGCGCGAGCACTTTTTAAAAGTAACTGCCAAAGCTGAGGCTGCGGTGCCGGAGATTGTGGCCGCATTTAATTCCATTAACAATACGGTAGCCAAAGAAGTGAGCACCGAGGAGATGGAAACCTTTTACAAGGTGCTGTTTAAGATGGAAGAAAATCTAAAACCATACGCAAATAAAGAACTCAACATAAAGCTAAACCTCAACAAGTAGCCATCAGGAGAAAATGAAAACCAGGTATATTGCATTTACTGTTATAGGCTTAATTGTAGCCTTTTTATTGTACAACAAACTGTGGGGCGCCAAGGCCAAAGAGTCTGCTGCCATTGCTGCTAAAAGCGGTAAGGGCAAGGGCGGTAAAAAGAGCGGCCCGGTATCGGTAAACATTATGGTGGTGAAAGACACCGCCGTGAACAACAACATCGATATTACAGGGTCTATTGATGCGAACGAGCGCGTAAACCTCATCAGCGAAACCGCCGGCAACATTACCGGTATTTATTTTAACGAGGGCAGCTACGTTAAGAAGGGGCAGTTGCTGGTTAAGGTATACAACCTTGACCTGGTAGCATCGCTTAAACAAACCCAATACCAGGTATCGCTGGCAAAAGAAAATGAGTATCGTAACCGTATTTTGCTGCAAAAAGAAGCTATCAGCAAGCAGGAGTATGACACTTCGCTTACCTCGTTAAACTCTTTACAGGCCCAGTCTGAGCTGATTAAGGCGCAGATTGCCAAAACTGAGATCCGTGCGCCGTTCTCGGGCACCATTGGTTTGCGTAATGTGAGCCCGGGTGGTTACCTGTCGCCGTCTACATCTATTGCAACGCTGGTTAATATTGATCCGGCTAAGCTAACCTTCTCAGTGCCGGAGCGTTACCTGCCATTAATTAAGCCGGGCAGCAAAGTGAAATTCACTATAGCCAGCTCACGTGAAAATTTTGAGGCTACGGTTTATGCCCTGGAGCCGGCTATTGATGTCACGTCGCGCAGTATAACGGTTAGGGCGAAGGCGCCTAATCCTAAAAACCTGTTAACTGCCGGTGCTTTTGCCAAGATCAACCTGACGCTCGATCAGATCCCGAAAACCATAATGGTTCCAACAGAGTGCGTTACGCCAGATTTAAAAAGCAGCAAGGTTTGGTTGCTGAAGAAAGGCGTAGCTACCCCGGCATACGTAACCACAGATATGCGTACTGATACTAAACTGCAGGTAGTAAGCGGTTTGAAACCTGGTGATAGCCTGGTGGTATCGGCCATCATACAAATGCGTCCGAAAATTCATCTGAAAGTGAATAAAGTAATTAAATAGTACAGCTATGAGTTTATCCTCAGTCAGTATAAAAAGGCCGGTGCTGGCAACCGTATTTTCGGTTGTGATAGTGCTGTTTGGCGTAATGGGCTACAACTTTTTAGGTGTACGCGATTTTCCTTCGGTAGATCCGCCTATTATTTCTGTGAGCACCAGCTATGCCGGTGCCAACTCAGACGTTATTGAGTCGCAGATTACCGAGCCGCTGGAGAAAGCTATCAACGGTGTGCAGGGTATCCGCAACATTTCGTCAACCAGTAGCGTGGGCAGCAGCAACATTACGGTAGAGTTTAACCTTGATGCCGACCTGGAAACGGCCGCTAACGACGTGCGCGATAAGGTATCGCAAGCCCAGCGTCAGCTGCCGCAGGATATTGATGCCCCGCCGGTAGTAACCAAGGCTGATGCCAACGCTGATAATATTATTACCCTTACCGTAAGCAGTAACACCCGTAACATTAACCAGGTAGATGATTATGCCGAGAACGTGTTACAGGAAGGCTTGCAAACCATCCCCGGTGTAAGTGCCATTAACATACAGGGCCAGCGCCAGTACGCCATGCGTTTGTGGATTGATCCTAACAAGCTGAGTGCTCTTAAATTGAGCGCAACCGATATCAGCGCTGCAATGGCAAAAGAAAACGTGGAGCTGCCTGCCGGTAAAATTGAGGGTAATAATACCGAGCTGGCCGTACGTGCGCTGGGTAAACTGCATACGGTTAAGGATTTTAATGACCTGATTATCCGTTCAGACAGCGACCGCGTGGTGCACTTTAGCGATATTGGTTATGCTACCCTGGGTTCTGCCAATGAGGAAACCTCGCTGAAAGAATCGGGCATACCAGAAATTGGTTTGGCTGTAGTGCCGCAGCCGGGTGCTAACTATGTGCAAATTGCCAAAGATTTCTATAAACGCTTAGATCAGATCAAGAAAGATCTGCCGCCAGATATTAAACTGGAGGTAGCGCTGGATAATACCCGTTTCATCACCCAGTCGCTGGATGAGGTTAAGGAAACGTTGCTGGTGTCGTTCGTGCTGGTAGTGGTAATTATCTACCTGTTCTTCCGCGACTGGCTCATTGCCTTCCGTCCGTTAATCGATATTCCGGTATCGCTGATCGGTGCATTCTTCATCATGTATATTTTCGGATTTTCTATCAACATCCTCTCATTGCTGGGAATTGTGCTGGCCACCGGTCTGGTGGTGGATGACGGTATTGTGGTGACGGAGAATATTTATAAAAAAGTAGAGGCAGGCATGCCTATCCGCAAAGCCGCGTTTGAGGGTTCCGCAGAGATTTTCTTTGCCGTAGTATCCACCTCGGTAACGCTGGCGGCGGTGTTTTTGCCAATTGTGTTTTTGCAGGGCTTTACCGGCAGGCTATTCCGCGAGTTTGCCGTGGTGGTAGCAGGCTCGGTATTGATTTCGGCTTTCGTATCACTATCGTTAACGCCTATGCTAAACGTAAAGCTGATCCGTAAAAACCATGGGCACTCCAAATTTTATGAGCGTACCGAGCCTTTCTTTGAGCGCATGACCAATGCCTATAAAGAAACGCTGGAAGGATTCATGAAGTACAAATGGCTCACCTGGCCAATTATGATTGCGTCATTCATCATCATTTATGTACTGATGAAAGTGACACCATCAGAGCTGGCTCCGCTGGATGACCGCAGTTTGATTCGTTATAGTGTTACTGCACCGGAAGGCTCATCATACGAGTATATGAGCCGTTACATGGATAAAATATCTCAGCTGGTGGAAGATTCAATCCCCGAAAAAAAGGTGAGTATCTCTATCACAGCAGCAGGTCAGGGTGGTAGTGGTTCTGTAAATACTGGCTTTGGCCGTATCGGCTTAACAGAGCCGGATCAGCGCCATCGTACCCAGGCACAGATTGCTGATTGGTTTACCGGTAAATTGAAGCGTTTCCCCGATGCCCGTGTAATTGTGGTGCAGGAACAAACCATATCTGGCGGCGGCTCGGGCGCTAAAACATCCCTGCCTATCCAGTTTGTAATCCAAAATCAGGATTTTGAAAAAATCCGTAAGGTATTGCCGGATCTGATGGCCGAGGTACAAAAAAGTTCTATCCTGCAAACGCCGGATGTGAACCTGAAATTTACCAAGCCAGAGCTGACGGTTACTACCGACCGTGACAAAGCCCGCGACCTCGGTGTATCCGTAGCAGATATTGCACAAACACTTCAATTGTATTATAGTGCGGGGCGATTGGATTACTTCCTTATTAATGGTAAGCAATACCAGGTGGTGGCCCAGGTAGACCGTGCCAACCGCGATCAGCCACTGGATCTGAAATCGATCTATGTACGTAATGACAAAGGTCAGCTTATTCAGCTGGATAACGTGGTGAAAATTGCAGAAGATGCTACGCCGCCGGCTATTTATCACTTTAACCGCTTTAAATCGGCTACCATACAGGCTGGTCTGGCCCCTGGTCATTCGATGAGCGAGGGTATTGCCGAGATGCAGCGTATTGCTAACGAGAAACTGGATGCTACGTTTAGCACCGCACTGAGCGGCCCGTCGCGAGATTATACCGAGAGCTCTTCAGGTATCTTCTTTGCCTTTGGCTTTGCGTTGTTGCTCATTTACCTGGTACTGGCCGCGCAGTTTGAAAGCTTTATAGATCCGTTTATTGTAATGATGACGGTGCCGCTGGCTATTGCCGGTGCGTTTATATCGTTATGGTTGTTTAATCAAACACTCAACATCTTCTCTGAGATTGGTATGATTACCCTGGTAGGTCTGGTAACCAAAAACGGTATCCTGATTGTGGAGTTTGCCAACCAACGTATGGAACACGGACTGAATAAGTATGAGGCGGTAGTAGAAGCGGCAACAGCCCGTCTGCGCCCTATCCTGATGACCAGTTTGGCCGTGGTGCTGGGCTCAGTACCAATTGCGTTTGCATTGGGTTCTGGTGCCAAGAGCCGCGTGTCGTTGGGTATTGTAATCATTGGCGGTATGTTGTTCTCGCTGATGCTGACGTTGTATATCATCCCAACTATTTACATGATGATTGCTTCTAAAGAGCGCCATAATCCCGATGAAAACCCAGAGGATGTAAAGGCAGGGCACAGTCACGTGCATAATCACGCTCACCCATTGCCTGACGGTAACGAACCTAAACTGATTGAAAACCTGTAATACTGGTATGAAATTTAGCAAGATAATTTGCCTGTTAATGTTGTGCATGCCCGCGGCGCTAAGCGTTAGGGCACAAAATGCACCCTATCTGTCGCTCAAAGAGGCGGTAGAGATTGCGTTGAAAAACAACTACAACATTCAGCTGTCGCAAAACAATAAAAGCATTGCCCAAAACAATGTAACCCCCGGCGCTGCCGGCATGCTGCCTGTGCTTACCGGTAGTTTAAGCCAAAGCAATAGCCAGCAACATATCCAGCAAACGCGTAGCGATGGTACGGTGAATACCATCCCCAGCGCTAAAAACAGTAACCTTACTTATGGCCCAACCTTAAACTGGACCATATTTAACGGTTTTGCCATGTTTGCCAACTATGATCAGCTGAAGCAACTGAGCCAATTGAGTGATATCCAACTGCGCGATACCGTGCAAAGCACTATGGCCGCGGTGCTGAGCACTTATTATGATCTGATTAATCAGAACGAGGAGATTCGTGCGCAGAAGGGTGCTATTGATATCTCGCGTACACAATTGCGTTACGCTAATGATAAGTTTGGCGTGGGCCGCGCCTCGCGCCTGGATGTGCTGAACGCCCAGGTGAACCTGAATACGGATACCGCCACGTTGCTGACATTGGTGCAACAATATAAAAGCTCAAAGATCAGGCTGAATCAATTACTGATCCGCGATTTGCAGACCGATTTTAACGTTGCCGATACCATTAAGGTAGATGAATCGTTAAAGCTGGGCGATATTATTAACAATGCGCAAACGCAAAACCCGGCCATACTATCGGCTGATATTAACAAACGTTTGGCCGAGATTAACCTGAAGCAGGTACAGTCTACCCGTTACCCTATGGTAGGTGTAAGCGGTGGCTATGCATGGACAAACAGCAAAACACCAGCAGGTTTTACCCGCACGCAGGATACGCGTGGCATTAGTTACGGCCTTACGGCATCTATCAATATATTTGATGGTTTTAACCAGTGGCGACGCGAACGTAATGCCAAGTTGCAAATTAACAATGCAGATATCAACACTAAACAAACCCGTTTGGATGTAGAAGCGCAGATCAATAACCTGTATGTAGCATACCTTTCAGGCTTAGACCTGATGAAGCTGGGCCAGAACAACGTGGAGATAGCCCACCGCAATCTGGAGATCTCGCTAGACAAATATAAATTAGGCAACATAACCCCGCTGGAAATCCGTGAAGCACAGCGCAATTATCTGGATGCGCAGTCAAAGTTTTTTGCTGCTCAATATCAATCTAAAATTGCTGAGATTACCTTGCGCCAGATTACCAACAGCATAAATATTCAATAAAAAGCGTAACAAAAATTGTTTTTCTCCGTAAAAGACTATTTTTGAAGACTATATGTTGCCCTGTTATAAAATATGCTTGCTGATTGATGACAATTACATTGATAATTTTGTCACCAGGAGGATATTGGAGAGCGGGCACTTCGCTGAAGAAATTATTGTGCGGCAATCGCCTGCAGAAGCCATCGAGTCATTACGGAGAGGTGATGTGCGCCCTGATGTGATCTTTTTAGATATCAGGATGCCTAACATGAATGGCTTTGAATTTTTGCAGGAATATGATAAACTGGATGATAATGTAAAGAGCGCCAAGATCTTCATGCTCTCGTCATCGCTCGATCCGAACGACTATAAACGGTCGACAGAAAACAAATACATTACCCAGTTCATCCACAAGCCGCTGACTCATAAAGTATTGGAAGAGCTCTGTGCATGATTTTAGTTGCTGATAGCGGTTCGTCAAAAACAGATTGGTTGCTAAATGTTCCCGGCCATGAGCCGGTAGAATATTTTAGCGATGGCCTTAATCCCTATTTTTTAACTGAGAAGGAAATTGAGAAAAGGATAAAATCTCAATTGCCCCCATTGGTGGCCCAATCTCAAAAAGTTACCGAAATTTACTTCTTTGGTGCCGGCTGTTCCAGTCCGGACAGACACGAGATGGTATCTAACGCCCTGAGCGCGGTGTTCCCCAAAGCGTTTGTGAGTGTGGATAGTGATCTGCTCGGTTCGGCTTATGCCACCTGTGGTAAAGAGAAAGGCTTGTGCTGCGTATTAGGTACCGGCTCAAATATCTCCTTTTTTAATGGTGAAGATATTGCCGAAGGCAAGCACGGCCTGGGCTACGTATTGGGCGATGAGGGTTCTGGTACCTGGCTTGGTAAAATGCTGATTACTGATTATCTATACGGCCACATGCCTGCAGATATCCACGCCCAATTCAAAAAACAATATCACCTGGACAAGGCCGACGTGATTTACAACGTTTACCAGCAACCGGCAGCCAATGCTTACCTGGCATCATTTGCCCGGTTTTTAAATGACGTGCGTCATACCGATTATGGTCAGTCGGTCCTCCACAAATCATTCCATGATTTTATTGAAACCAACATCAAAACCTACCCAGAATATCATGAATATAAATGCCACTTTGTAGGCTCTATTGCCTACTGTTTTAGCGATGAACTGAAAGCGCTTTGCGCCAGGCACCGCATCCATGTAGGCAAGATCATCCGTAAGCCGATACATGATTTGCTGAAGTTTATTGTTGCACGGGGGTAAATTGTTTTTTAGGTATCTAACAATGTCATTTCGATCACCGGGAGAAATTTTAGACGATTAATAGGTAGCCAGCTTTGCATTCGTCTAAGATTTCTCGTCGTACAACGCTCAACCCAGCCCTCCGCTCGCTCGAAATAACAAAACGGATAAATGGCCTTATCTTAACATGGTGTCAATACCCTAACAACCTTTCAACGCACTCTTTCAATCTAGCTTTCGCTAAAAAATTATTTTCCAAGTGTTTATTCATCGGTATGGCCGTATCCAATCCCGTGCAGCGGATAATGGGAGCGTCAAGATAACTAAAACAATGTTCGCCCAGGTGTGCGGCAATCTCCCCGCCAAAACCGCTGGTTAAGGTGTCTTCATGGAGAATGAGCGCCCGACCGGTTTTCTTCACACTCGTTTCAACTGTTTGTTTGTCCCAGGGTTGCAAACTGCGCAGATCGATGATCTCGAGGGAAAGTCCTGGATTTTGATCGGCATATTCCAACGCCCAATGTACGCCCCATCCATAGGTAATAATGCTGGCAGTGGTGCCACTGCGTATGGTGCGGGCCTTACCAATTTCTACGGTATAATCACCGTCGGGTACCAGGCCGCTGTTGCTGCGGTAAAGGTATTTATGTTCAAAGTAGATGACCGGGTTGGGATCATCAATGGCAGCCATCAGTAAACCTTTGGCATCATCGGGGAAGGCGGGGTACACCACTTTTAGTCCAGGTGTTTTGGTAAACCAGGCCTCGTTGCTTTGCGAGTGGAACGGACCCGCCCCGGTGCCCGCACCTGCAGGCATACGTAATACCACATCCACGTTTTGCCCCCAGCGGTAATGCGTTTTAGCCAGATTATTGACAATTTGGTTAAAACCGACACTCACGAAATCGGCAAATTGCAGTTCTACAATAGCTTTACAGCCGTTGAGTGATAGACCCATAGCCGCCCCGATTACTCCCGATTCGCAAAGTGGCGTGTTGCGGATGCGGCCTGTGCCAAATTCCTCCATAAAGCCCTCTGTCGCTTTAAAAGCGCCGCCATATTGGGCAACATCCTGCCCCATAATCACCAGGTTAGGATACTTGCGCAGGCCCAGCCGCATGGCATCGCTAATGGCATCCAGAAAACGCTTTTCGCTAAAGTTGCCGGGCAGGGGTGAGGGTTGATAGGCGCGCGGCATATACATATCGGCCAGTTCGGTGGCCGTATCAACCTGGATATCTTTAGCATTAAAGGCTGCTTCAACTTCGCTCTCTATCAAGCCAGAAAAATCTTTTCGAAGCTGCTCTGCCCATTCCGGGCGCAGGATCTGCTCGTTAATCAGGAACTGCTCAAATTGCCTTAACGGATCTTTCTCAGCCCATTGCTCAAATAGCTCCTGTGGCACATATTTGGTGCCCGATGCTTCTTCATGACCGCGCATGCGGAAGGTTTTGCACTCCAACAGTACCGGTCGCGGGCTTTCGCGGATGCTGACGGCCAATTCACGCACGGTATAGAAGACATCCAGAATGTTATTGCCGTCAATCGTCAACCCTTCAATGCCATACCCAATGGCTTTATCGGCTAGCGACTTGCACTTAAATTGTTCGCTGGTAGGGGTAGAGAGCGCATAACCATTATTCTCTATCAAAAATATTACCGGCAGATTCCAAACGGCGGCAATGTTTATAGCTTCATGAAAATCACCTTCACTGGTGGCGCCTTCGCCCGTAAATACCAGGGTAGCTTTTTTGCGATTGCTCAGTAAATCGGCCAACGCAATGCCATCGGCCAGCGCCATCTGCGGACCGAGGTGCGAGATCATCCCAATGATTTTATGCTCTTGCGAGCCGAAGTGAAATGAGCGGTCGCGCCCTTTGGTAAAACCGGTAGCCTTGCCTTGCCATTGCGCCATCAGTTTAGAAAGCGGGATATTGCGGGTAGTAAACACACCAAGGTTGCGGTGCATGGGCAGGATATACTCATTGCTTTGCATGGCCAGTGTGGCGCCAACGGCAATGGCTTCCTGCCCGATACCGGAGAACCACTTGCCAATGCGCCCCTGCCGCAACAATATCAGCATCTTCTCTTCGATCATGCGTGGCCACAGCAAGGTTTTGTAAAACCCCAGCAAAGCATTGCTATCCAGATTTTTTCTGTTAAAAATCATATACCTAAGCTAATCATTTTTTAATTCTTTGTATGTTTGAGCAATACAGACTGTTTTAATAGATGAAGTTCAGAACCCCTGTTGTTATAGCATTACTGGTGATGTTTTCTGCCGTAGCCAGTGCGCAGGATAACTACCTGCTTCCCGAGGTTTTCTATCTGCATAAAAATGACACGTTAAAGGTGCACCAGTACACCGGCAGCGGTTTTAAGGCTGATGATGAGCTGAAGTACAACTCATCGGCCACCAAACGTTTTGCGCTAAACGAGGCCGGTAAAAAAGCCAACCTGATGACGATGGCTAAAGACAGCGCCGCACCGCTGATTACCTACAAGCTGATGAACAGCGGCTTGACTATGATAGAAATGATTAGCAGCGCGCCGCCAGCATCTATAGACCGCGAGGTGTATGCCAAAACCCTGAGCGACGAAGGCCTGGTAAAGCTGGCCGATCAGGTGAATAACAGCAATCAATCGCAATTCCGTGAAAAGAGTACCCGTTGTATGAAGGCGCTGGTGGCCGTTGATAAGCCAACCGGCGGCGATTTTGACAAGCCAACCGGCCAGGATTTTGAACTGGTATTGAAGCAAAGTCCTTATAAGATGAACTACGGTGATGACATCACCGCCGTACTTTATCTGAAAGGCAAACCACTGCCTGCTGCCCAGGTGGATATTTATATTAAAACTACCAGCGGCAATATCTATCCGCAAACCCTGTCTACTGATGCTAACGGCCAGATCTCTTTTAATGCCAGTCGCGATGGTTTATATATGCTGCGCGCGGTGAAAACCGAGGAGGCCACCAATAATACCGATTTTGACTTTGAGACGCTGCAAGCGGCATACGTGTTCCAATTCAGCAGCCAGAACGAAATGCCTAATGATTATCACAGCTTTGGCTTCGGCAACAAGCACTAAGGCTGTAGCCATAAACTGATGAAAAAAAACCTGCTGCTTTCCGTTTTATCGGGTCTGCTGTTGTGGATAGCCTGGCCGCCAACGCCCTATACCACCTTCCTGCTTTTTATAGGTCTGGTGCCGATGCTGGTAGTGATGGAAAACATCATCCGTTCAGAAACTCTGAAGAAAGGAAAAAAGCTGTACTGGACGACCTTCCTGGGCTTTTTCATTTGGAACACCCTCTCTATTTACTGGGTTTATAACGCACTGAAGGATATTGGCGAGATAGCGGCCATCCCTGTTACGCTGATTCCATATGCGCTTGGTCCACTACTTATGTCAGGCGCTTGCTGGCTTTACTACCGGTTTAGGCTGCGTGTTGGCCGTGGCTTGAGTTTAGCGGCTTTTGCATGTTTCTGGCTGGGTTATGAGTACCTGCACCAAAACTGGGCCCTCAATTTCCCCTGGATGACGCTGGGAAATGGCTTTGCCTTGGTGCCGAGCTGGGTGCAGTGGTATGAGTTTACAGGTGCTTATGGCGGCAGTGTTTGGATACTGGCCGTTAATATCCTGTTATTTCTCTTTTATATCGGGCTGAGCGAGCCGCAGGGAAAGACCACTCGTATGCGTCTGATTATTGCCGTGTTGATTGTGCTGGGTTTACCCATAGGCTGGTCTATCAATAGATACAGCACTTATGAGGAAGAACGCAATCCATCAAATGTTATAGTGGCGCAGCCAAATATTGATCCTTATGCCAAGTTTAATAATATACCGGCGGCGCAGCAGCTGGATATACTGACTCATTTATCAGACTCGCTGGCGCAGGTGAATACCGAGTTTTTTATCTGGCCCGAAACCGCTATTGCCTCCAGTGCCGATGAAGACCGCATCCGCACCAACCCATACTTTATGCATGTGCAGCATTTTCTGGATAAGTATAAAAACGGCAACGTGCTGTCTGGAATTGAAAGTTATAAGATCTATCCAAACCGGGCTACTGAAACAGCCAGTCCGCTGCCAGACGGGGGAGGGTATTATGACAACTTTAATGCGGCCATTAACATAGAAAACTCGGCCGAGGTACAGTTTTATCATAAGTCAAAACTGGTGCCGGGTGCAGAAACCATACCCTTTGGCAGCGCATTATCTTTCCTCAAACCAATTTTTGAGCATCTGGGCGGAGCAGCGGGTAGCTATGGTGCCGACAAAGACGTAAAAGTATTCTACTCGCAAAGCGGCATTGGGGTTGACCCGGTGATTTGTTATGAATCTATTTATGGCGAATATGTGGCCCGGGCCGTGCGTAAAGGTGCACAGTTCATTGCTATTGTGACTAATGATGGCTGGTGGGGCAATACCTCGGGTAAAGATCAGCATATTGATTATGCCCGTTTGCGTGCAATTGAAACGCGCCGTTGGGTGTGCCGTTCGGCTAATACGGGTATTTCAGGTTTTATTAATCAGCGCGGCGATGTGGTGCAACATTCCAAATGGTGGGTACGCACCGCGCTAAAGCAGGATATTAATCTGAATTCAGATCTCACCTTTTATGTAAAATATGGCGATTATCTGCCCCGCATCTTCAGCATGCTGGCGGTTGTGGGCGTTATTTTTATCGTTACAGGTATACAGCGCAAGCCAATTCAGCGTCGCGTTATAAATTAAAGTTATCGCCAGCCATCAAAAAGTTTGCAAAACTCATAGTCTTTTTGTTGCTTTGAATATCAAAGTACTTTCACGTGGAAAAAGATCGTATTCATGAAGACCTGGCGTCCATCCGCAATATGATGGAGCGCTCGTCACGGTTTATCTCGCTCAGCGGGCTGTCGGGCATTATGGCCGGTATTTATGCCTTGGCCGGTGCGGTTTACGCTTATTTTAAGATTTACAATATGCACGCCATCCGCGCTGAGTCATCATACAAACTTGCTGACCCTACAGGCACCAAAGAGCACGTTGCGGAGTTGATTACTGTAGCGCTGATTGTATTGGTACTTTCTATAGGCACCGGTACATTACTAACCGTGCGTAAAGCTAAGAGAGCCGGACAAAAAATAATGGGTAAAAGCAGCAAAGCGCTCATTTTTAATATGCTGTTGCCGCTGCTAACCGGGGGTGCTTTGATACTGATCTTTATCAGTAGGGGATATATAGGCATCGTGGTGCCATCTTGCCTGATATTTTACGGGCTGGCACTGGCCGGGGCATCGCATTATACATTCACAGACGTAAAGTACCTGGGTATAATGGAGATTATATTGGGTATAATAGCTGCTCTTTATACCGGTTACGGGTTAATATTTTGGTCTATAGGATTTGGTTTGCTGCATATAATCTATGGCAGCGTAATGTATTTAAAATACGATAAGTGAACGTACCGTTTGACAAGCTCGACAAAGCTTTTGAAAACCGGGTGAGGTTACAGGTGATGAGCATACTTGTTGTAAACGATAAGTATGATTTCAACTCGCTCAAAGAACTATTGGGCGTAACCGATGGCAACCTGGCCTCGCACTTAAAAGCTTTAGAGAAAGAGGAGTACATTGTGGTTAATAAGGTGTTTTTAGGGCGTAAACCCAACACCAATTATGCCGCTACCCAAAAGGGTAAGGATGCTTTTAGAGCACATCTGGATGCTTTGGAAGCGTTGATTAGCCAGCAGAAGGGAGGCTAAAAAATTTATATAATAACTTTGTATTTCAAAGTACTTTTTTGTTTTGAATATCGTTATATCATCATAAACTATTACCATGCTCAGTGTTGTTAAACGCCCCATATTTAAAACTGCCATATTGAGCAGCGGATTATTGCTGATTACTTTACTACTGCTTGAGCGGCTATGGAGCGAAGCCCGGGTTGAATGTGCTTTGTTGGTTGGATGCGTTGGCTTGTTTTATGTAGTAACTCTGTTATGGACGATAGTTTTTTGGATAGAAAAACGGCATTACCGTATACCCTACGTACCGTTTGGTATTTGTATACTAGCGGGCTTAATAGCATACTGCATTCCGCTCAACCGGGTGTGTGACCGTGCTGAATTTGCGGTACTGCATAACAAATATGAAAAAATGGCCAACCTGGTGCTGCAAAGCCGCGGAGACACTAATGTGTACAACTATCGCCTGCCGCATAGGTACCGCAAGCTATCAGTAGGTGGGGGAGATGCAGTGGTTGTGCAAAATAGAGACGTTCGCGCGGTGATGTTTTATACTTTTAGAGATGCCGAGCGTAGTAAGGGGTTTATTAAACTATCCAGAGGGCAAAATATAGACGAATGTGCCCATAGTCTTTATAACGAAGTAAACTCGGTAAAACCCATGGGTAACAACTGGTATTATATCACAGGCGAGTAACTATTTAGAGTTTAAAGATACGGTTCATCAATACCCATTTCTCGCCTGGTAAGGCGCCGGGGATGGCTTGCTGATATTTCCACATTTGGGCTTCCCAATCATCAACGCGGGTGTTCACGGCATCCATAGCCGCTTTGCGCTCAAAGCTGAAGGAGTCATCAGTATCCATAATCATAAACAAGCGGTTGCCAAAACGATAAATTTCCATATCGATGATGCCGGCATCGGTAATACTCTTTAATATTTCGGGCCAAACGGCACGATGATAGGTCTCGTATTCGGCAATTAAAGTCGGGTCATTCACCAGATCAAGAGCAAAGCAATAACGTGTGTTCATAGCAGGTTTATAAGTGGTTGCAGCGGTTGTGCAGGGCAAAATACGTTTTTTAAGCAGAACAAAATGCTTACCTTAGCCGCTTAATTTTACATCCCTTCAATGAAACCAGGAATTAAGTTAGCAATAGGGGCAGACCACGCCGGATTTGAGTATAAACAAGCATTGGCCGGCAGCGTGCAAGTCAGTGAAGTAAGTGACTTTGGTACCTATTCTACAGATTCTGTTGACTATCCTGATTTTGCGCACCCTGTAGCCAATGCCATAGAGAGTGGCGATGCCGATTTTGGCATACTGGTTTGCGGAAGCGGTAACGGTATTGCCATAGCGGCCAACAAGCACCAGGGCATACGTGCAGCTATTTGCTGGAACGAAGAACTGGCCGCCCTGGCGCGTCAGCATAACAATGCCAACATTGTAGTGATCCCGGCGCGATTCGTATCGCTGGAGCTGGCCAAAAAAATCGTAAATGTGTTTTTGAGTACCGATTTTGAAGGTGGCCGCCATGCCGCCAGGGTAGGTAAAATTTCCTGCTAAGCAAATAAAGCAAACAAACATATACTGCCGGAGCCATCTGGCAGTAACGGATTAACTAACATCATGAAGAAAATTGCGCTACTAACGGTGGTGGTGGCTGTTGCTGCATCTGCCTGTGCCCAGCAGCCTGATGTACTGGCCAGGAAATACGCCGGTTACATTACTCCACAAAACGCCAAAGTCCATTTAACTATACTGGCTGCCGATGATATGGAAGGCCGTGAAACCGGCAAACCCGGGGCCGAGAAAGCTGCCCGTTATCTGGCTGGCGAGTACAAAGCTTTAGGTTTGCTACCCGCTAATAAAGGTTCTTACTTTCTGGATGTTCCCCTGGAAGAAACTTCACTAAAGGCCGATAAATTTATGGTTAGCGGTACCAGCCTGATCTATGGTAAGGATTACTATGCGCAGGGTTGGGCAGAGCCAAAGAAATTAAATGAAAGCAGTATTGTGTTTGTGGGCTATGGATCGCCAGCAGAAATGACGGTCGATGTAGCCGGTAAAATTGTACTGCTGATAGGCGAAGAGCGCCCCGGTACCAATATGCCGCAAACCACTAGCAACCGTCGCCGTGGCGTAATGATGAGCGAAGCCCGGCAGGCTATTATGCAGCACCTGATTGCTAAAAATCCGGCTTTGATATTACAGGTAAGTAGCCTCACTGCTGCCAACGCCCCACGGTTTACTCAGCCGCGCGTTAGTATGAGTGTGAAAAAAGAAAATACGGACGTTGTACCCGTGCCACCGGTTAATTTCTTTATTACGCCCAGCGTGGCTAACCAGTTATTGAAAAGTACTGGTAAAACGTATGAGACGTTGAAAAGCGCCATTGACGAGAGCAAGCCGCAAACGCAGGTTGTGAATGTGCCTATAGTGGCCGATTTTGGTACTGTGCATAAAGATATTACCGCTCAGGATATCGTGGCGTATATCCCTGGGGCTGATCCTAAATTGAAAGATGAAGTATTGGTGTTCTCAGCCCATTATGATCACATCGGACTAAACGCCGATGGACCGGATAAGGTAAACAATGGTGCCGATGACGATGGCTCCGGCTCGGTAGGGATTCTGGAAATAGCCCGTGCTTTTATGCGGGCGAAAAAAGAAGGCCACGGACCGAAACGCACCATCCTGTTTTTAGGTAACGTGGGTGAGGAAAAAGGCCTGCTGGGCTCTGAGTACTATGCCGAGCATCCGGTGTTCCCGCTAGCTAAAACTATAACGGATCTGAATATAGATATGATCGGTCGCGTAGGTGAGGAATATTTGAATAGCCCGGATTCTGCCAATTTTATTTATCCAATCGGTTCGGCCATGTTGAGCTCTACGTTGCGCAAGGTATTAGAGAACGCTAATAATACTTACACACATCTTAAACTGGATTATAAATATGATGATCCGAAAGATCCTAACCGTTTCTACTACCGTTCAGACCACTACAACTTTGCCAAACATGGCGTGCCTATCATCTTCTTTTTTAATGGCGTACATGCTGATTATCACAAACCAAGCGATGAGGTAAGCAAGATCAACTTCCCGTTGCTAGCTAAACGAGCACAACTGGTATTTTATATCGGCTGGGATCTGGCCAACAGAGCTGAGCGCCCGGTGGTGGATATGAAAAGCCCGATGGTAAACGATAGGTAACACTATAGATGTATCTTATTTATAAAGCGCCCTTGCTGAGATATTAGCGAGGGCGTTTTGTTTTCTCCTCGTTTGTCATCACAAAGTCCCTCCCCCTCATTACGAGAAAACGAAGCAATCTCTGTACTTGCAAACCACATGTGCATGCCAGATTGACCTTCGCAGAGATTGCGTCCTTCTCCGTAATGACAGGTTGTAGTTATGCCGAGCTTTGGTTTCAATCATGCCCTTACGGTAATTACGCAGTATCAACCGCGCCGTGTAGCGCTATCCTCCGCGTAACCGTTACACTAAGTCTGCATAAAACTGGGCGTCTTCATGCAAAAATAATAAGTCAAAAACGCCCTCCACTGTTAAATTTTCAGCATTTTGGCCTCTATATTTAAAAAACTATAATAATATTCATAGGTTTATCTTTTAATGATCTTTGTTTAAATTGACCCTGTAAAACCGAGTATGAGAATCTACCACCTCAGTGCCGAATGTTACCCCGTTGCCAAGATTGGCGGCTTGGGCGACGTTGTGGGAGCGCTGCCGAAATATCAGAATAAAGCCGGCCTGAGCGCCGCTGTTGTGCTGCCGCATTACGACCGTAAGTTTGTGCGCGAGCATCAGTTTGATGTTGTTTTTCGGGCCACCAATCTGTTTGGCGGTAAACGTACCGAGTTTGAGGTTTGGAAGGAAAAGAACGATACGCTGGGTTTTGAGCTTTATCTGATTCATATCCCCGGTTTGTTGGACCGCGAGAATATTTATAGTTATCCTGACGAGACCGAACAATTTATAGCCTATCAACTGGCATTTTTAGACTGGATCAACTGGTCGCAGCAGGCGCCTGATATCATTCACTGTCATGACCATCATAGCGGGTTGGTGCCATTTATGCTGGCTCATTCAGCGCTGTATAAACGCCTCGCCAATACGCGTACGGTGTTTACTATCCATAACGGGCAATATCATGGTGCCTTTGGCTGGTCAAAGTTTACATATTTGCCTGAAGTGGACATGACCTCGACCGGCTTGCTGGATTGGAGCGATGGTATTAATCCGCTGGCTTCGGCAGTACGTTGCTGCTCGGCCTATACCACGGTTTCGCCAAGCTATATGGACGAGCTGACCTGGCAATCAAACGGACTGGAACATTTATTCCAGATGGAACGCCATCGTGGCGTGGGCATTGTTAACGGAATTGATACCCAGGTTTGGAACCCGGAAACTGACCCGATGATTGCCGCCAATTACTCGATAAAGAATATTGCCGAAGGCAAACAAAAAAATAAAGAAGCTATTTGCAAACGCTTTGACCTGGATACCGAGAAGCCATTGATCTCTTTCATTGGCCGACTGGTTGACGATAAAGGTGCTGATTTGCTGGCCGAAGCCATTGATCAGGCCATTGAACAATACCCATGGGAGGCCAACTTTTTAGTACTGGGCACAGGTGATGCTGATACGGAACAGGCGCTGGATGTATTAAAATTGCGACAAACTCAACAATACCGGGTATATATTGGTTATGATGAACAACTTTCGCACCAGATCTATGCCGGATCTGACTTTCTGCTGATGCCTTCGCGTGTAGAGCCTTGCGGGTTAAACCAGCTTTACTCATTGCGCTACGGCACGGTGCCCATGGTACGTAGTACCGGCGGCTTGAAAGACACGGTAATTGATTATGGTGATGAGGGTGGTTACGGTATCAGGTTTGATCAGGCCAGCGTGCGGGACATTGTTTATTCTGTGGGCAGGGCTATTTCGCTTTATCGCGATGCCGCACACATGGCGCAGTTGCGTAATCGCATGATGTCGCTCGACTTTTCGTGGGATAGATCGGCCCGCGAGTACATTCATTTATATGAACGCTTAATAACCAACATATGACATCAAAAGTAATCAGCATTGTGCTTGGCGGCGGCCAGGGAACAAGGCTTTTCCCGCTTACCGCAACCCGTTCTAAGCCTGCCGTACCTATTGCAGGTAAATATCGCCTGGTAGATATTCCTATCTCTAACTGCTTGCACTCGGGCATTAGCCGTATTTTTGTGCTTACGCAGTTTAACTCGGCATCGTTAAACAAGCACATCAAGAATACTTACCACTTCAGCAGTTTCAGCGATGCATTTGTTGATATTCTGGCGGCCGAGCAAACCCCAAGTAGTGTGGCCTGGTTTCAGGGCACGGCTGATGCGGTGCGTCAAAGCCTCCATCACTTATCAGTACATGAATTTGAATATGTACTGATCCTCTCTGGCGACCAACTGTACCAGATGGATTTTGACGATATGATTAACGCACATATTGCTCAGAATGCCGAGATCTCTATCGCCAGTATTCCGGTGCACGCCAATGATGTCCCTGGTTTTGGTATCCTGAAAACGGATGATGAGAATAATATTACTGCCTTTATTGAAAAGCCGAAGAAAGATTTTGAAAGCTGGGCGTCAGACGTGAGCGATGAGATGAAGGCGGCAGGCCGTGTTTACCTGGCCAGCATGGGTATTTATATCTTTAACCGCAAGACTTTGTACGATTTGCTGCAGGGTAATGACCGTACAGATTTTGGTAAAGAGATTATTCCGCAGTCTATCCAAAACCATAAGGTAGTAAGCTTTCAATACGAAGGATACTGGACCGACATCGGTACCATTCCATCGTTTTTTGATGCCAACTTGGGCCTGACTGATGATATTCCGGAATTTAACCTGTTTGGCAACCGGCCAATCTATACCCGCGCACGCATGCTGCCGCCATCAAAGGTATCGGGTACCCATCTGGAGAAAGCCATTGTTTCTGAGGGTTGTATTGTCAATGCCTCATCTATCACTCGTTCTGTAGTTGGTATCCGTACCCGCATAGGTTTTGATACCATTATTGAGAACTGTTACATTATGGGTAGTGATAATTACCAGACCCTGGAGCAGATAGAGCAGTGTAAAGCCAATAATACCCCGGTTATGGGTATTGGCGATCGTTGCCATATCAAAAATGCAATTATTGATAAGAACTGCTACATTGGTAATGACGTAATCATCAATTGTGGTGATACTTTAGAAAACGGCGATTATGGCACCTATACCGTTCAGGATGGTATAGTTGTGGTTAAAAAGCGTGCTGTTATTCCAAACGGAACTGTAATTTAATTAACTATTAATAAACTTTTTAGATGAATCAGGCGTTATTGAATTAATAAAACTTATTCAATAACCCAAATTCGTCCTCTATGAAAAAAGTGATTGGTATGGTTGCCCTGGCGGCCATTTTAGCCGGAAGCGTAGGCGCACATGCTGTAACCGTTAAAAGCTCAACGGCAAACGCGCAGCAAGACACCACCAAGAAAAAAGTGAAAGTGAAAGACGGAAAAGTGAAAAAGAAAGAAAAAACTAAAAAAGATACTACAGCAACAAAAATGTAGTAGTCTGCCAACTAAACAAAACGCCCCGCAAGAAATTGCGGGGCGTTTTGTTTATAGATCATCCACAGAGCGGAGGTGTTATCCTTGTCGAAGGGAGTGCGAAGGCCCTGTTGACCTATCTGACTGCAAGGCCACTGCGCATGTTTCGACAGGCTCGACATGACACCTTTCCCACTTATTGTAGAGAGAATAAGGAGAAACTTTCGCCTTTTACCCTTCTGCTTTCATCCTCAGAAAATTAATCATACCTATATCGTTCCAAATCATAATCAGATTGGCCGCTGATGAGTTTTTTTCGTCTTTCAATATCAGTGTTAACATCATGATCAAAAACACTATCGGTAACGGCCATGTCGCGTTCTTTATCACGTTCAGCAAAGTGCATATTGGCTTCGCTCACCTTACCAAGTGCTACGTCATAAGGGCCTTTGGGCGACATCAACTTAACAAATACCGGCAAACACTCAAACAGGATAAACAGATAACCGATGAAGGAGACGGCCAGGTAGGTGTCCAGATCGCGTGTACCGTTGTCGTTATAGGTAATCTGGCCCAGCGCCCAGTTGCGGTCGGCAAAGCCGGCTACGTTGGCCAGGCTGTCCAGCTGTTTGTTGGTGTACTGGCGCATGTTGGTGAGACCCTCGTAATCCTTTCGGGCGGCCAGGTAATCATCCATCTTGCCCAGATCGTCCGTTACGGTTTTGAGGCGGGCCTGTTTTTCATCCAGTACGGCCTGTTTTTGCTTGGCATAGGTACCATAGCCGGTGATGCCTGATGTTTGGTTGGTTTTATCGCCAAACACCTCCTGATTCAGCTGAAAACGGGAACGGTTAATATCTTTTTCCAGTGAGTCTTTCTCTTTCTTCAGGTCGTTGTTCTTGCCCAGCTCCATGGCATATTTTTGCTTATAAGCCAGCTCAAGTGTATCCAGACGACGATTCTGCCCCTTGGTATAGGCTATTTTTAGTTTCTGACGGATTTCTTTATCAAAGATCTTTAATTCCAGTGGACGCGAAATCACCACGCCAATCATGATAGCCAGCAAAATACGTGGCGAGGCCTGCATAATCTGCTGATTGGTGCTGCCCTCTTTGTTGATGCTGGATACGATGTATCTATCCATATTAAAAATGGCGGTACCCCACAGCAAACCGAACAAAATGGCGAATATAACCGCCATGGCGTTACCCGCAAACACAAAATACATAGCATAGCCACCAGATAAGGCAGCAAAGAGCGCCGTAAAAAAAATAGTGGCCCCAATGCCCACATATTTATTATGCTCAATGGGGTATTTTTTCAAAGTAGCTATATGGGCTCCTGAACAGAACCAAAAGAAGCGTGTAACTTTATGCATTAATAGTTTTTTCTGTATTTGTATTATGAAACGCCTTAACAGGCTTATTGTTACAGTTTTATTTGTAATTCTCTTGCTGCCAGTGCTATAAATGACGCGCTGGAGACGATCAGTATACAAAGGTAAATAAAAAACCCTGCGCAGCGTTGCTGGGCAGGGCCGGTTTACAAGTGGCCGAAAGGCTCCTTTTTTTATAAGTTGTTCAGTAAGTAGCTTTTAAAATCGGCAAAGTTGGGTTGCAGGGCGGTGGCCTGTTTTTCTCGCTGCTCTAACTCTTTCACTTGTTCAGGTATCTGTACCGCATCGGCAATGGCGCCGGTAAATACGTCTGGGAATTTGCATGGGTGCGCGGTTGACAGGAACACGCCGGTAACATCGCCCGGGTGTTTGCTCAGCCAGTCGGTAACCGCCAGCCAGGCAATGGCCGTGTGCGGGCAAACCACGTAATTATATTTTTGATACACGGCCTCAATGGCTTTCAGCGTATCGTTATCATTAAAGCTGTAGCCGGTAATCATGTTTTTCAACGCTGGCAGATCGTTTTTAAACATATCGGCAATACGTACCCAGTTGCTTGGGTTGCCAACATCCATCGCGTTTGACAGAGTTTGTACCGATGGTTTTGGCTCGTAAACACCGCTGGTCAGGTAAGCTGGAACGGTATCATTTACGTTGGTAGCCGCAATGAATTGCTCAACCGGCAGGCCCATTTTCCAGGCCAGGATGCCAGCGCCAATATTACCAAAGTTACCGCTTGGTACTGCAAAAGCTACTTTGCTTTTGCCCGCGCGCAGCATTTGTGCGTAGGCATTAAAATAGTAGAAAGTTTGCGGGATAAGACGTGCAATGTTGATAGAGTTGGCCGAAGTTAAACGCAATGCAGCATTCAGATCGGCGTCGGTAAACGCTTGTTTCACCAATGCCTGGCAATCATCAAAAGTACCGTCAACTTCCAGCGCACGGATGTTTTGGCCGTTGGTGGTTAATTGCTGCTCCTGCACGCCGCTCACTTTGCCTTTAGGGTAAAGGATGGTAACGCGGGTATTTGGTACACCCAGGAAACCGAGGGCTACAGCGCCGCCGGTATCGCCAGAGGTGGCTACCAGTACGTCCAGTTGTTTCTCGCCGGCCTCAAGGAAGTAGGCCATAACGCGGCTCATAAACCTTGCGCCAAAATCTTTAAACGCCAGTGATGGACCGTGGAACAGCTCAAGCACGCGCACATTATCTTCCAACTCCACTACCGGGGCTTCAAAATTAATGGCGTCTTCAATCAAGGCTTTCAGGTCGGCATCAGGGATTGAGCCTTGTAGCAGGTGCTGGGCCACGGTATAAGCAATTTCTTGCAGCGACAGGATGCCCAGGTTATCAATAAACTCCTTTGGCAGGCGCGGGATGCTAACGGGCATGTAAAGGCCTTTGTCCTGCGGCATGCTATTGAACACCGCCTCTTTAAAATCTACACGGAGATCGGGGTTGTTGGTACTGTAGAGGTTCATTTTAATGATTTCGAAAATCGGATGTTCGATTCCGGATTTTGTTTTTATTTATGATTTCGGTGTAACCCGATTGTTTTTATTCTTCTCGTCATTGCGAGGAACGAAGCAATCTCTGTACTTGCATGGTCGATACGCATGTCCGACTGTCCTGCGCAGAGATTGCTTCGTTCCTCGCAATGACGTGGTGATGGGGGCTTACCCAATCACCTTTGGCCCTGCATCATTAATAGTTGATACATAGCTGAAAGAGTTGATCTTCAAACCCTCTAAAAAGTTTTGCAGCTTCTCGGTGATTTTTTGTGCTGTGGCCTCATCTCTGGTAAAAGCAAATACAGACGGACCGGAGCCTGAGATACCGAAGCTAACAGCACCTAATTCCATAGACATTTCGCGCATCTGATAAAAGCCCGGGATGAGCATAGAGCGCACCGGCTCTACCAGTACATCTTTCATGCTGCGGCCAATCAGATCAATATCCTGCATAAACAAACCGCTAACCAGGCCGGCTACGTTGCCCCACTGGGTAACGGCATCCTTCATATCCACTTTTTTGCGGATAATCTGGCGAGCCTCGCGGGTTGGCACGTCAACATCAGGGAATACAATGGCGCACCATAGGTCTTTCGGGTGTGGCAGGCGCACTACATCCAATGGCTCATAGCTACGGATCAGCACGAAACCACCGAACAGGGCAGGGGCAACATTATCCGCATGACCTTGTCCGCATGCCATTTCTTCGCCTTTCATGGCAAAAGGCAGCAACGCAATGGGGTCGCGGTCATCACCTAAAATAGTTTTGGCGGCAAACAAACCAGCCACTGTACTGGCCGAGCTTGAGCCCAGGCCACTGCCAATAGGCATTTTTTTATGCAGCTCGATATCCAAGCCCAAATCAGCACGACCGATGCTTTCCAGGTAATGTTTCACGCTCACACTTACAGTGTTTTTAGCAGGATCCATTGGTAAGCGACCGTTATCGCCGGTAATTTTGCTGATGGTAATACCTGGCTTATCAGTTACACGCATTACCACTTCATCGCCCGGGGCGTTTACTGCAAAACCCAGCACGTCAAACCCGCACACTACATTAGCCACCGTAGCTGGTGCAAACACGGTAACGCTTTTTTGTTTTACCTCAAAGGTTGGTGCTTTTTCTGCCACCATTGCTTCTTCCATTTTATTGTATTCTCCTTCTCCCGGTTTGTCATTTCTACCAGCGGGAGAAATCTTGTACGTTGATAGGTTGCCCTGTAAGTTGGTTACTTGTTTGGCGTATAAGATCTCTCTCTATCGTTCGGGATGACAAAAGGGCTATTGTATTCTTTATTTCCTCGTTCGCGCACCGTCACATCTACAAATTATCTCCCCCTTTAGGGGGCCGGGGGGGCTAATTAGCGCCCACGTTAATCAAATCTGCAAATACACCGGCGGCGGTTACTTCGGCACCTGCGCCAGGGCCTTTTACTACCATTGGGCGTGCTTTGTAACGGTCTGTTGTAAAGGCTATGATGTTATCGCTGCCGCTCATAGTATAGAACGGATGCTCTTTATCCACCATTTCCAGGCTGATGCTGGCTTTACCATTATCAAGCATGCCAATGTAACGCAGTACTTTGCCTTGTGCTGCTGCGGTGTTTTTCAGACCCTCGAAATAGGCGTTCTCTGATTTCAGGGCCGCGTAGAAATCGGCTACCGTTGCTGCCTCTAAGCATGCTTTTGGCAGGATGCTGTCTATCTGCACGTCTTCGGCTTCCATTTGGTAACCGGCATCGCGGGCCAGGATCAGGATCTTGCGCATAAAGTCGGTACCGCGCAGGTCATCACGTGGATCTGGCTCGGTATAGCCCAGCTCTTGTGCGGTTTGCACCACATCATGGAAAGTGGCGTCGCCATTAAAATTGTTGAAGATGTAAGAGATGGTACCCGAAAGTATCGCCTCGATCTTCTGTAGACGGTCGCCGCTTGACATCAGGTCTTTCAGCGTACGGATGATGGGCAGGCCTGCACCTACGTTGGTCTCATAGAAAAAGTCGACCCCATGACGGCGCGCCGTATCGCGGAACATTTTGTAGCGGCTGTACGGACCAGAGTTACCGATCTTGTTACAGGTGACTACTGATATGTTTGATTTAAAAATCTGCTCGTAAAATTCAATTGGTTTAGGGCTGGCGGTGTTATCAACAAACACGCAGTTAGGCAGGTTCATGGCTTTCATCTTGGTGATGAAGTCGCCCAGTTCTGCAACCTCGTGGCTAGCCTCCAGTTTAGCTTCCCAGTTGTTCAGGTCAAAGCCGTCAGCATCAAACGCCATTTTGCGGGTGTTAGCAATACCTGCAATTTTTACGGTGATGCCGTTGTTAGCTTCCAGGAAATCAACGTGGTCATTCAACTGTTTGAACAGGGTTTTGCCGATGTTACCGGTACCTAGACAGAATGCATGCAACGTTTTGTTCAACTGAGAGAAGAATGAGTCGTGCACGGCATTCAGCGCTTTGGCCAGATCGCTGCCGCTGATGATTACCGAGATATTGTATTCTGATGAACCTTGTGCAATGGCACGCACGTTAACACCGTTGCGGCCCAGCGCATGGAACAGTTTGCCCGAGATGCCAGGGGTTTGTTTCATGTTCTCGCCTACAATGGCCAGCACAGCCAGGTCCTCTTCAATTACGGGGTATTCCAGTTTTTTAGCCAGCAGTTCCAGTTCAAACTCCTGCTCCATCAGTTGTTTAGCACGCTCGGCATCGCCAGGCTGTACAGCAAAAGTAATGCTGTGTTCTGATGATGATTGGGTGATCAGGATTACGTTGATCTGCTCACGAGCCAGCAATGAGAACAGGCGACCGCTAAAACCGGCTTTGCCTACCATGCCGCTACCCTGCAAATTGAGGATGCTGATCTTATTTACCGATGAAATGCCTTTGATAGCCAGGTTAGATGCACCACAGTCATGACGGATCACGGTGCCTTCAAAAGAAGTATCAAAAGTGTTTTTGATAACGATAGGAATCTTTTTCAGGAACGCCGGGATCATGGTTGGCGGATAGATCACCTTGGCGCCGAAGTAAGAAAGCTCCATAGCTTCGGTATAAGTTAGCTCCGGCAGTGAGAATGCTTTTTTCACCATGCGCGGGTCGGCAGTCATCATGCCGTTTACGTCGGTCCAGATCTCTATGGTTGAGGCATTCAATACCGCGCCAAAGATAGCGGCGGTATAATCGCTGCCGCCACGGCCAAGGGTGGTGATGTTGCCGGCCTCGTTGCTTGAGATGAAGCCGGTTATAAATAATATTTTATCACTGTTGTTGCGGTATAAGTCATTTACCAGCAGGCTGGTCAGGTCCATGTTCACTTTGGCCTGGCCGTAGGTGCTGTCGGTTTTTACTACCTCGGTAGCGTCTACAAATAAGCAAGCCGGGAAGTGCTGCATAGCAATGCGACTAATCATCATGGATGAGCAACGCTCGCCATAGCTCAAGATCAGGTCGCGGGTTTTTGGCGTTAACTCGCGCAGGGTAAGCACACCTTGCAGCAGGTCTTCCAGTTGGTTAAAGTAAATTTTAAGGCGGGTAAGTACCGGGTTTTGGTTCTGCACGTCAAGCAGTTCTTTAACCACACCATAGTGCTTGGTTTCCAGCTCTGCCAGGTGTTGGGTAAACTCACGGCCGGCAGCAGCTTGCTCTGCCATTTGTACCAGCAGGTTGGTAACGCCGCTCATGGCCGATAGTACCACTACTGGGGCGCCCTGGCTCATGTCTTCCTGTTTAAGGATGTCTATTACCGTACTGATGCTGTTTACGCTGCCTACAGATGTGCCGCCAAATTTTAAAACTTTCATTGAGTTGCTTAGTCGTGATTTAAACAAAAAGCGCCTTCCCCGTTTACCGGAGGAAGGCGCTTTTTGGTTTTATCTTGTGTTACACCATGTGGCTTATCTTCCTCCGTGATTATACCCGGTGGTAATAATTGAGCCAATAATGGTGATGTTCTTAGTCATATTTTTAATGCCGACAAAATAAGTAGATATTTTTGTAATGTGCAAGGAGAAAATGAATTTTATTTTTGTGGGAGGTAGGCTGCCTAGCCACGTTATCGCGAGGAACGAAGCACTAGCGTGGTTGTGATTGAAGATTTATTGTACTTTTGAAACATCATGCCAGAGCGCAACAAGATTTACTTTGTATCAGACTTCCATTTAGGTACCCCCAGTTACACCGACACCCGCGAGCGTGAGCAACGCATCCTCAATTGGCTGGACATGGTGAAGGCCAATGCCACCGAATTGTTTCTGGTAGGCGATGTGTTTGACTTTTGGTTTGAATACGCTACCGTTGTGCCCAAGGGCTACATCCGTTTCCTGGGCAAACTGGCCGAACTGGCCGATGCAGGAGTTAAGCTTTGGTTTTTTAAAGGTAACCACGATATGTGGGTGTTTAGTTACTTTGAACAGGAACTGAATGCCACTATCATTGACAATGAGATGATTATAGAACGCAACGGCAAAAAATTCTTCATTCATCATGGTGACGGATTGGCCGCAGGCGATCATTCGTATAAATTGCTTAAAAAAGTATTCAGAAGCAATACTTGCCAGTGGCTGTTTGCCCGTATACACCCTAATTTGGGTGTTGGGATAGCCAACTACTGGTCGCGCCATAGCCGCAAGAGTAACCAGAAGAAAAAGGACCCGCGCCCGGCGGAGTCTGAATGGCTGGTGGCTTACTGTCGTAATCACCTTGACCGGGAGTACGACTACATGATTTTTGGGCACAGCCATTTACCGGTGGATTACCGGTTAAACGATAAAACCCGCTACATTAACCTGGGCGAATGGTTGATGTATGATTATAGCTATGCGGTGTTTGATGGTAAGGATGTGGTGCTGCATTACAAGGAAAGGGAGTAGAAAGCTCCTTATTGTCCTGAACCTGAATTTATCGAATTAAAGAATTTTCAGAATCTTTTTAAACATTCCCGGCATGTCATTTCGACCAACGGGAGAAATCTTAGCCCCCATGCTTTGCTTGCGGCAGTCGATCGTCTAAGATTTCTCAGTCGCGCCATACACATCCCTCCCGCCGCTTCTCGAAATGACATGATATTTAATTCTGGAAATTCCTCAATTTCATAAATTCAGGTTCAGACAACATGTCAGTGCCCTGTAAATCATACCAATCCATTAAATCCCGGTTCAGGAATTTTACCTACCTTTGCATACTTTTTGCAGTACCTGTTCGGTTTAAACCTGATTGAAGTGGATACCGGCCATGTGGCTAAGGCCTGCAGGCGTATGAACAGAAAGCGGGACTATTTGAACCGATGAAATACTGCAATTGATTTTCTGGGAGAAAAAATAAGATGTTAGATAAATTAGAACTGATTTACGAGCGCTGGAAAACAGTAGAGGGCGAGTTGAGCAGCCCTGAAGCCATGGCAGATATGAAACGCTTTGCGCAACTGAATCGCGAGTATAAAGACTTGGGTAAAATTGTGGATGAATACCTGGTGTACCGCAATATTATGAGCAATATTGACAGCAGCAAAGCGATTTTGGCAACCGAGAAGGATGAGGAGTTCAGAGAGATGGCCAAAATGGAGCTGGATGAACTGCTGACGCAGCAGGAAGAAAAGGAAGAGCAGATACGCGTGATGCTGATCCCGAAAGATCCGGAAGATAGCAAAAATGCTATTGTAGAGATTCGCGGTGGTACCGGTGGTGATGAGGCCGCCCTGTTTGCGGGCGACCTTTACCGCATGTACATGCGTTATTGTGAAAAACGCGGCTGGCGTACCGAGTTGGTAGATTATACCGAGGGTACCAGCGGCGGCTACAAAGAGATTGTATTTAACGTGCTGGCAGAGGATGCTTATGGTACGCTGAAATATGAATCGGGCGTGCATCGCGTGCAGCGTGTGCCTGATACCGAGACTCAAGGCAGGGTACATACCTCGGCCGCATCTGTAGTAGTATTGCCAGAGGTTGATGAGTTTGATATTGATTTGCAAGTAAGTGATATCCGTAAAGATCTGTTCTGTGCCTCGGGGCCAGGCGGGCAGTCGGTAAATACTACTTATTCAGCTGTACGTTTAACGCACATCCCAACCGGCATTGTGGCGCAGTGCCAGGATCAGAAATCGCAGTTGAAGAACTATGATAAGGCGCTGCAGGTACTCCGCTCTCGTGTATACGAGATGGAATTGCAGAAGCACATGGAAGAAGTTTCTAAAAAGCGTAAAACTATGGTGTCAACCGGCGATCGCTCTGCCAAAGTGCGTACCTACAATTATCCGCAAGGCCGCGTTACCGAGCACCGCATTGGTTTAACTATTTACAACCTGCCAAACGTTATGAACGGCGATCTGCAGGAGATTATGGAACAATTGCAGTTTGCCGAAAACGCCGAAAAGTTAAAAGAAGGCACAATTGCTTAACCTATTGAAGCACGATTTTAGTGTGGCGGGATGAAATATTTAATTTTTCAAATTGGAAATCAAGTTGTTAAATGTGAATGGTTGACTTTTTGAAGATTTAATTTGGATAGAAAAATATCGTTCGTATATTTGCAATCCCAAACGGGAGGAGTGGTAGTTCAGCTGGTTAGAATACATGCCTGTCACGCATGGGGTCGCGGGTTCGAGTCCCGTCCATTCCGCTAAGAAGCCTTCAGATTTTTCTGAAGGCTTCTTGCTTTTGTAGCCTTTTTGTTCAGATAACTATTGTATAGAAGGATATCGTTTGTATATTTGCAACCCCAAACGGGAGGAGTGGTAGTTCAGCTGGTTAGAATACATGCCTGTCACGCATGGGGTCGCGGGTTCGAGTCCCGTCCATTCCGCTAAGAAGCCTTCAGATTTCTGGAGGCTTTTTGCTTTTATAAGATTTAAACTCTCTGCGCTTAGAATACCTTGCTAAGCGCTTTTTTTATGCTCAAACTCCACATATTGTTTTGGTAATTTCTGCCCAACAACTACCCAGTAAACTACAAAGCATGAGTGTTAAGTGTCCTAATAATGGAAACTGCTTTTACAGGTGTGCAATTATTGTGTATACAACTGTAAATAATGTAAGGAATATGTTACAAGTTAAGAGCAACTCGCTATAAGGCATTGATACCCTGTATGCTGATTTAATAAATTTGAATGTATAAAAACAATGATTTTTAGTTGTTTTTAATTCTGCAGACGATCAAAAGATGACAGATCATCTTTTAACAAATACGCGCCGTAAGTGAGGTAGCGAAGCTGTGCCAATCAATTGTCGCAGCATGTTAAAAATGCTGTTTTTTTAAAGTCGGTGGTCCTTTGTCAGAGTAATCGGTATTAGATATCAGTCATAATTTTTATCAGGTGCTTCCACCTGTATCGAAACAGTAGTCATGAGAGATAATAATTTGATGTTGAGTGTGTGTTGCATCACCTATAATCATAAAAAATTTATAGGCGAAGCAATTGATGGATTTTTGATGCAGAAAACAGACTTTCCGTTTGATATTGTTATTGGAGATGATTGCTCTACCGATGGCACTTCTGAAGTGCTGGAAACATATAGAGAAAAGTATCCCGACAAAATAAAGGTGATTCGCGGTAGTAATAATGTTGGTGCGCATGAGAATATGCGGAACGTAGCTAAGGCCTGCACCGGAAAATATATAGCGCTTTGCGATGGAGACGATTATTGGACAGACCCGGATAAGCTGCAAAAGCAAGTGGATTTTCTGGAACAAAATGAAGATTATGTTATGTGCTGCCACTATACCCGGGTAATTGATGCCGATTATAACACGTTGCACGTTGATCCTAACCCCCAGCCACTGGTATATACCTATCAGGACCTGCTGGTGGGAAAACAGGTGGAAACCAAAACTG
>Ga0153918_1000223_pt1 | contig 33814 bp, 28 predicted proteins | sample TSFL002MetaG_FD_104687 | JGI IMG/M metagenome (GOLD analysis project Ga0153918, IMG submission 104687) | Attine ant fungus gardens microbial communities from Florida, USA - TSFL002 MetaG | ecosystem: Host-associated > Fungi > Mycelium > Unclassified | place: USA: Florida, Paynes Creek Historic... | reverse complement strand
CAAACTATGATCGTCCGGATCAATACCTGAAACTGTTCCCGGCTGCTGTTAAACGCTGGCGCGACCTTTGGGGACAGGGCGACTTTCCATTCTACTACGTACAAATTGCCCCTTATGATTATGCACAGCTGCCACCGTACAATGCAGGCGGTAAATACAACTCGGCCTATTTGCGCGATGCACAGCGCAAGGCTTTAAACTACATCCCGGGCAGCGGCATGGCGGTGCTGCTGGACGTTGGCGAGCAAGCTACCATCCACCCACCGCGCAAACAACAGGCTGGTGAGCGCCTGGCTTACCTGGCCCTGGCCCAAACCTACGGACAAAAAGGCTTTGACTTTGCCTGCCCTACTTATAAAGATATGTCGGTAACCGGCAACACGGTAACCGTTCGTTTCAACAATGTAGAAAATGGTTTGACCTCTTACTTTAAACCGATGCAATTATTTGAAATTGCCGGCAAGGATAAATATTTCTACCCGGCGCAAGCTTCTATTTCGGGCAGTACCATTGTGGTATCGTCGCCAAACGTAAAGGAGCCGGTGGCCGTACGTTACGCCTGGAAAGATTTTGTGGTAGGCGATCTGTTCGGCACCAATGGCTTGCCGGTCTCGTCTTTCAGAACGGATGAGTGGTAGGCGCCAGCGGCGGTGATTAGCGGATGGTTGATTAGAGATTAGATTAAACGTAGAGCCACATATTTGTGGCTCATATGAGATGAAACGACAAGAATTATATATTTGCTTTAGATCACGTCATTGACGAATAAGATCTGAAGAAGTCAAGCTAAGATGGGTGTCATGTTGAGCTTGTCGAAACACGTGCGGAGGGCCTTCGCACGCCCTTCGACAGGCTCAGGATGACACCCTTCGCTCAATGTACTGTTCGCTTTGTATCACTTATAAACCATTATGAAAAAACTGTTACTGCTCCTGCTCCTCTCCTCCTCAACCATCGCATTTGCACAAAAAGGCATTGAGCAATACAACCTCACCTGGACCAGCCAAAGCAAAAACTCCAGCGAGTCTATGCCCTGCGGTGGTGGTGATATTGGCTTGAACGTTTGGGTAGAGCAGGGCAATCTGTATTGCTACATTGCCCGCAGCGGTACGTTTGATGAAAACAACGCCATGCTCAAAGCCGGTCGTGTTCGGATCAAACTTTCACCCAATCCGTTTGAGGGGACCGATTTTAAGCAGGAGCTGCAATTGCAAAACGGCTCGGTAATGGTGAGCGGCAAAAACAACGGCGTGAGCGCGCAGGTAAATGTTTGGGTTGATGTATTTCGCCCGGTCATTCATTTCAGCATAAGCAGCAATCAGCCGGTGAAAACCGAGGCTGCTTTTGAAAGCTGGCGCTATAAAGACCGCCCGGTAAATAAAACGGAGAAGAACCAGGGCTCGCAAAAGTTTGCGCCGATCAACGATGTTAAGACCTTAAAAGATCACATCGACTTTAAAAATAACGGCATCCAGTTTTATCACCATAACCTCGACTCTACCATTTTTGATTTTACAGTAAATCAGGAAGGTATGGACGCAGTGAAGGGCGACATGTTCAATCCACTTAAAAACCTCACCTTCGGTGGGATGATGACCGGCAAGGGCATGAAACCTGCCGGTACGTATAACGGTACTTATATCAACACCGATTTTGAGGGTTGGAAACTGGAAAGTACATCGGCCACTAAACAAACGGAGATTACGGTCAGTATGCACACCCAGCAAACACCATCTGTTGATGCCTGGCAACAGGGCCTGAATAAAATCATCGCGACAGCAGAAAGCGCAGCAAAAACTGCCCGCCAAAAAACCATTGACTGGTGGCAGCAGTACTGGCAACGCAGCTTTGTAGAGATTAATACTGATAAAAGTAACCCGGCTGATACGGCATGGCAAGTGGGACGCAACTATCAACTGTTTCGCTACATGCTGGGTTGCAATGCCTATGGCGAATACCCCACCAAATTTAACGGTGGCTTGTTTACTTATGATCCGGTTTTCATTAATAAAACTATGGAGTATACGCCCGATTTCCGCAATTGGGGCGGTGGGTTAATGACGGCGCAAAACCAGCGACTAGTTTATTACCCGATGTTGCGCAGTGGTGATTTTGATATGATGCCGTCGCAGTTTAAATTCTACACACGCTCGCTGCATAATGCTGAGCTGCGCAGCAAGGTTTACTGGAACCACGGCGGTGCCTGTTTTACCGAGCAGATAGAAAACTTTGGCCTGCCTAACGCAGCCGAATACAACTTGAAACGCCCCGCGGGCTTTGATAAAGGTGTAGAATACAACGCCTGGCTGGAATATACATGGGATACCGTTTTTGAGTTTTGCCAGATGATGCTGATGCAGGATAGTTATGCCGGCAAAGATGTAAACGCCTACATCCCGTTTGTAGAAAGCTGCCTCACCTTTTTTGACGAGCATTATCAATATCTGGCCGCCCATCGCGGAGCAAAAACACTGGATGGCAGCGGTCACCTGGTGTTGTATCCGGGTTCTGCAGCCGAAACTTTTAAGGTGGCCTACAACGCCAACTCTACCATTGGCGCGCTGCAAACTATTACCGCGCGGATGCTGGCACTCCCTGAGAAATATCTAACCAAAGAGCAACGCGAAAAACTAACTGCACTGCAGAAACGCATTCCTCCTATCACGTTCCGTCAAATGAACGGGCATACTGTCCTTAGTCCGGCACAATCATGGGAGCGGGTGAATAATGTGGAGAACATGCAGTTTTATACGGTGTTCCCGTGGTCTATCTTCGGCTTGCACAAACCGGGACTGGATACGGCGCTTAATACCTGGAAATATGATACCCTGGCGGTAAAATTCCGCAGTGGTATTGGCTGGAAACAGGATAACATTTTTGCTGCGCGGTTGGGCCTGACCAAAGAAGCTGCCCGACTGACCAGCTTTAAACTTAAAGACTCCGGTCGCCGTTTCCCGGCGTTCTGGGGACCAGGGTTCGACTGGACGCCGGATCATAACTGGGGCGGCTCGGGCATGATCGGCCTGCAAGAAATGCTGATGCAAACCGATGAGCAGAAGATCTACTTATTCCCTGCCTGGCCAAAGGACTGGGATGTACATTTTAAACTGCACGCACCACAGCAAACCACCGTTGAGGCCACTTTGAAGAATGGTAAAGTGGTGGATTTAAAGGTTTGGCCTGAGAGCAGGAAGAAGGATATTGTTTTGAACCAGGATTTAACGGATTTTTAGGATTTACAAGATGCTTATCTCAACTTGGCTTTAAAACATAACGTCATGCCGAACTTGTTTCGGCACCCCACATGTAAGCCGTCCACATGCTAAGCCGTCATGTGGGTTCCCGAAACAAGTTCGGGATGACTTGGGTGACATTGAACAATTTTTTTATTTTTGCAGAAAATACAACTCCATGAGCGAACTCATTAAGAAACAATTGAATGATGCCAAAGCCTTGATGGAAAAGGCGCTGGACCATGCAGATAACGAATTCAGCAAGATCAGGGCCGGCAAAGCCAGTCCCGCTATGTTGGACGGCATTATGGTTGATTACTACGGCAACCCTACTCCGCTTGCACAGGTAGGTAACGTAAACACACCAGACGCTAAAACTATTGTGGTGCAGCCATGGGAAAAAAACTTACTGCCTGCTATTGAGAAAGCTATAAAAGAAGCCAACCTTGGCGTTAACCCGCAGAATGACGGTGTGATCATCCGCATCAACGTACCGCCATTGACTGAAGAGCGCCGCAAAGACCTGGTAAAGAAAGTAAAAGCTGAAGCCGAAAACGCTAAAGTATCTATCCGCAACATCCGTAAAGATATTAATGACAAGATCAAAAAGCTGAAAGGCGAAGGCGTATCTGACGACGAAATTAAAACCGGCGAAGCCGACGTGCAGAAACTGACCGATAACTTTATTACTAAAGTTGACGCACTCTCTGCAGAGAAAGAAAAAGACGTAATGACGGTATAATACCGCGACAGCGGAATGTCAAATTAAAGGGAATGAGCACTTTGGTGCCATTCCCTTTTTTATTTTTGGGGCATGAAGTTACTTTTATCTTATCTCAAAGAGCATAAATGGATTGTAGCGCTGGCCCTGGTGCTGGCGGCATTTAACATCGGCTTCTCTTTATTAGACCCCCTGATTACCGGTAACATTGTAGACCAGTACATGGTGCCTAAAGACCATAAAGTTTACAGTTATGAGTATCGCCTGCATGGCTCGCTGGTGATGATTGGGCTGGCTATTGGTGCAGCCATGGTATCGCGTATTGCTAAAAACTTTCAGGATTATTTTACCAATATCATCATCCAGAAAACCGGCGCCAAAATGTATGCCGATGGCCTGAAGCACTCGCTTGAACTGCCATACCAGGTATTTGAAGATCAGCGCAGCGGCGAAACCCTGGGCATTTTGCAAAAGGTACGTACCGACTCTGAAAAATTTATCACCTCATTTATCAACGTGTTGTTCATCAGTCTGGTGGGCATGCTATTTGTTATCTTCTACTCCATCAGCGTAAACTACCGTGTAACGCTGGTTTATTTTGCAGCTATTCCGGTTATTGCCTTTGTGAGCAGCGCGCTGAGCAAACGCATCAAAACCATTCAAAAAACCATTGTAGCTGAAACAACTTCATTGGCAGGATCAACCACTGAATCACTGCGTAACATCGAACTGATTAAAAGCCTTGGTCTGGTAAAACAAGAGATTGAGCGCCTCAACAAAACCACATACAAGATACTCAACCTGGAACTGAAGAAAGTGAAGTTTGTGCGCAGTATGAGTTTTATACAAGGGACCACTGTAAACTTTGTGCGCAGTTGTATGGTGCTGGTGCTACTGATCCTGATCTTTAAAGGGTCACTTACACCGGGTAATTATTTCAAGTTCCTGTTCTACTCGTTCTTCCTGTTTAATCCGCTGCAGGAACTGGGCAATGTGATCCAGTCATGGCGTGAGGCACAGGTATCGCTGGCCAATTTTGAGCGTATCCTGAATACTCCTATTGATGTAAAGCCAGCCAAGCCGGTGCTGATTGAAAAAGTAGAGAAACTGACTTTCAGCAATGTAGGCTTTAAACACCTGACGGCTAATCGCAACGCCTTAACGCACATTAGCTTTGATGTGAACAGCGGCGAAACGGTGGCCTTTGTTGGCCCATCTGGTTCGGGTAAAACCACGCTGGTAAAACTGCTGGTAGGTTTATACCAACCGCTTACCGGCGATATTTTATATAACAATGTACAAAGTAGTGAGATTGACCTTGATCTGCTGCGCGAGCGGGTAGGTTTTGTTACGCAGGATACACAGCTGTTCAGCGGCACCATTCGTGAGAACTTATTATTTGTTCGCCCCGAGGCTACGGATGAGGAATGTATGCATGTGCTGCACCGTGCAGCTTGCCAAAGCCTGCTGGCCCGTGCCGATAAAGGTTTAGATACGATGATTGGTGAAGGTGGTGTGAAAGTTTCAGGTGGCGAGAAACAACGCTTATCCATCGCCCGTGCGTTGCTGCGCAGGCCGGATATCCTGGTGTTTGATGAGGCTACCTCTTCGCTGGATTCCATCACCGAGGAAGAGATCACCGAGACTATTAAAGAGGTGAGCGATCAAACCAACCACCTTACCATCCTTATTGCCCACCGCCTCAGCACCATTATGCATGCAGACAGAATATACGTACTGGAAAAAGGCAGCATCATTGAGGAAGGTAAACATAACGATCTACTGGCCCAGAAGGGTTTATACTACGCCATGTGGCGTCAGCAAATTGGCGAAAAAATTGTGCCGGAAACGGCAGAGTTGCCAAGCTAAGATAAATTGTAGAGCCACATATTTGTGGCTTTTTTGTTTGGGATTGAACGTACAAACATTCACCGTGTTTCTTGGAATTGCATTGTAGAGCCACAAATATGTGGCTCTACAATCAACACGTCATTGCTGACGAGATGTGCTTACCTCTTGCCTAACTATTCATCACCGCCCCACCATTCATATCAATAGTCTGCCCGGTCATAGCACGCTGACTGAGCAGATAAGCTACCAATCCCGCAATTTCCTTAGGCTGACTCATGCGGCGCAATGGTACGCTTTGCATAGCTATATCGTAAAACTCTTTTTTACTGATACCCAACCCATCGGCAATGCCTTGCATGCCCTGTTCAGACATTTCGGTATCTACCCATCCCGGACAGATGGCGTTCACCAGAATACCTTCAGGTGCATACTGTACGGCCCATGAGCGCATCAAGCCCAGCAAACCGGCTTTTGAAGCGCAGTAAGCCGAGTAATTAGCCACACCCAAACGAGCCAGTACAGATGAGGTAATCAAGATATGCCGCTCTGCCGAAGTTGATGCCTGCATCAGCGGCAAGAAAGTGTTTACAAAATTATACGTGCCGGTCAGGTTGGTATCCACAATCTCATTCCAGCGATCGGCTGGGCCCCATTGATTTTCGCCGCCAATGCCCGAGTTGGCAATAATGCCATCCAGGGTCAATCCGGTTATCTGAAGTGCCGCATCTGCCAGTTGTTCTTTGTCGCGTATATCGGCAATCAGCATTTGGTGATGCGCACGATCAAGCGATATCAGCGTATCGTTCAGATTATCGGCATTGCGTCCCAGTAAAATACATTGATGGCCGTCATCGGCCAGTTGCTGGGCAATAGCGCGACCGATACCGCTGCCTGCTCCGCTGATTAGGTATGTTTTGCTCATAAGGCAAATTTAATTGTTAGCGCCATCTGTGCAACAAAATGCCCTGCTTTACCACCAAAGGCATGATAGTTGGACTACTATTATTGATAATTTCACAAAAGCAACCGTCTATATTGATTAAAAGTTACAATATTTTCAAAAATGTCATCTTTTTAATGTAATTTCAGACAGTTGTTCTGGTGGAACAGGAACAATAACCCTTTCTAAACTCTTGATAATGCGAGTACGTGCCTGCCATAGCGTTAACCGTCTGGGGATTCTTTTCCCCATATGGTGTGTAGTTTGTATATGTGTGATGACAGTTTCATCGTTTGCACAATCTGTAAAAAACATCTCCGGCAAAATTACCGATGCCGGAACAGGGGAACCACTCCCCTACGTCACGGTATTTGTTAAAGTACCGGGGCACGCGCATAAAGCCGCCTCTACCGATTTTTCGGGCTTTTATCACCTTGTTGCTCCGGTAGCCGCCAGCGACAGCATTTTTGCAACCTATGTAGGTTACAAAACCATGCACAAAATTATTCCGGGCGCCAATCCGTCAACGGTTGATTTCCAGCTGGCGTCTGACAATAAGATGCTCTCTCAGGTAAATATTACGCCTAAAAGCTACGTTAATCCGGCTTGGGAAATTATGGCCAACATTGTTAAGCACAAAGCTGAGAACGACCCCGACAAACTGAAAAGTTACCAGTACGAGAGCTATAGTCGCCTTGAACTTTCTGTAACCAATATTAGCGATAAGATGAAACAGCGCAAACTGATGCGCCAGATTTTACCGCTGATGGATAGCCTGCAAAAAATTGCTGGTGAAGATGGTACACCGGTATTACCGGTATTTATGTCTGAAACCGTATCTGATTATTATCATCAAACCGACCCCGATCAAAAGGCCGAGGTAATTAAACGCACTAAAATGAGCGGTGTTGGCATTGAAGATGAAACACTGATATCGCAGATTGTAGGTAGCAGCTTGCAGCAGTATAACTTTTATCGTAACTACATCCGTCTGGCCAATAAAGATTTTATTTCGCCTATTACCGATAGCTGGAAGATGCTTTACAACTATGAGTTGGCCGAGCGTGATGTAAAAATTGATGGCAAGGATTATTATCGACTGGAATTTAAACCCAAACGTTCACATGATCTGTCTTTCGTGGGTACTATGTGGATCAGTCATGACAACTATGCGCTTTACCGTATAGACGTAGCCGTTACGCCTGATGCCAACCTCGACTTCTTGAACAAGATCAGGATACAGGAGCAAATGACGCAGCCCGAAGGTACAAGCAGCTGGCTGCCTGAGAAAACCCGCATCACCGTACATGTCTCTAATATCAACCCTAAATGGTCGGGCTTTTTGGGCAAGTTTTATATCTCTAACAAAAACATTGTGGTAAATAAAACCTACCCGCCGGAGGTTTTCAAAGAGCCCCTAACCATGGCTAATGATGTAACCACTAAAGACGAAAGCTACTGGACCACCAACCGTCCTGAGCCGCTAACCGATGTTGATAGAAAGGTATACAAGATGATTGATACCGTAAAAAACCTGCCCATTGTGCGCACTTATGCAGACATTGCTGCCATGCTCATTAATGGTTATTATCGCCCGGGTAACAGCAAATTTAGCTTTGGGCCTTATCTATACACTTACAGTTATAATGATGTACAGGGCAGCGTGCTGCGTTTAGGCGGCATTTCCAACCGTTTCTTTAGCGAAAATCTGATTTTGGGCGGATATGTAGCTTATGGTTTTCGTGACAGAAAATGGAATTTCAATGGGTCAGTAGACTATATTTTTTCCCGCAAACCGTGGACCCAGGCCGGTATCTCCTTCACCCGGGATTTAGGGCAAACCGGCTATCAGTTTGAAAACTTTAGCAAAAGCAACAACATCTTTAAGGCCTCTATCCGCAATGGCAACTTGATGCGTCGTGGGCCGTTCCAGCAAAACGAGCTGCGCGCCTATGCGCAAACTGACGTATGGCCAAACGTAACCACTAAACTTACGGTAGACCGCCGCACGTTCGATCCTCTCTATAATTTTGACTATATCAGCCCGATAAACGGTCAACATTATCGCAATTATCAGGTAGCCGAGGCTATAGCAGAACTGCAATGGCAGCCCGGTCGCAGGCTGTTGCAATCAGCACAGGTCAATAAGCGCATTGCGCTGGGTGGGGGTACTGACAATCCTGTGGTTACGGTGCGTTATACCCATGGCTTTAAAGGTGTTACCGGTGGTGATTTTAATTATAATAAAGTTGCTGCCAACATTACCCAAAAAATCCACATGGGTATTTTTGGTAAGGGCGAGTACTCGCTCACTGGTGGCTACATTCCGTCAAAACTGCCATCGCCTTTGCTGGAGAACCACCGTTATAACTTTAACACTATGCGCTTTCTGGAGTACGTGAGCGACCGCTATGTGGCCCTTAACTATACCCAGCACATGGAAGGTTTAATTACCAACAGTATCCCACTGCTGCGCTCATTAAACGTACGCACCGTGGCCGACCTTAACGTATTGGACGGCAGTCTGAGCGATGACAACGGTGGCCGACCATCTAACCGTCGCCCCACACGTAATCTGGAAGGTTCACCTTATGTAGAAGTGGGCTATGGTGTAGAGAACATCTTTAAATTCCTCCGCGTTGATTTTCTGCACCGCGTAACCCACCGGGATCATGTAGACGAAGCAGGCGTACCGCCTTCAAACTTTGCAACTAGGGTTACGCTGCAGTTTAGACTGTAACCTATTAACTTATAAAATGAGCAAGGGCGTCATCCTTGTCGAAACACGCGCGGGAGGCGTCCACCATGCATGATGGACGCCTCCGCGCGTGTTTCGACGCTGCTTAACATGACACCCTTTTACTAGCTCCCCCAAATGACTACTGACTATTAGAAAACTCCTCATCCACACTCTCTCGCAAATCATACAACAGCCATTGTTTTTTTGCAATAGACTGCGCTTTTGATTTCAGCAGACTGATAAAATCAGTCACCCCTATGGGCTCGTTGCCGTTGCCGTGTATCAGCACAATGCTTCCGGCCTGCGGCTGTTGTCCTTTGGCCAGCCAGGCATCGGTACCAATAGGAATCAGGCCGAATGCAGTGATCCGGTCCACCAATTGCTGGTCCGATACCAATCCCGGGAAACGGAAAAACACTGAGGGTTGCAGGCCGTTGGCCAGCATATCTTTTTCGGTTTGCAACACTTCGTAGCTAATATCAGTACCGGCTTCCAGCAAAAAATTTTCTTTCAATGGAAGGGTTTTGCTAACGCGATGATTATAAGAATGATTGATCCAGGTGATGGTGATCTCTCGGTCCGCTTCCATTTGTTTTAGCCATTCCAGGTCGCGCTGGTGGCGGTTCATCCAGGTGCCGGTGATGGAGAGGGCTATGGGTACCGGCTTTTCTACCTGCTGAAAAGCCTTAATCATATCGGTGAAGATCGCCCTGTCCAGCGGCCGGTGCGATGGGCAAAGATCTGCCGTCAGGCTAATACCTGTTTCTTTGGGCATGCCCCGTTCAATCCCAGCATCTTGTATATTAACCGACTGGCTTTCGGCCTTGCTCAGCGCTTTCTGATAAGGCGTGCTTTTAAAAAATTTGCGCGCCTCGGCAATTGTCATAGGTTTGATCTGGTAAAAATCCGCATCATTCACATAGGTTTGCATGGTGATGGGATTGGCCATCAACAGGTATGGCTTGCCCTGGCTTTCAAACCTGCGCAAAATCATATAATCCTGCGGATAGTGGTGCGCCCAGCCAAAGTACACCTGATAGTTGGTAATGTTACGATAAACGGTCTGCCCCTCCGCTGCACTGATGGCGGTTAAGGCGATGAGAATAGTATATAAATGTTTAAGCTTTTGCATTAATAAATTCGTATTTGTCATTGCGGGGAAGAAACAATGACAAGGTCTTAATTATAAACAAACATCATGCGCTGAATTTAGTAATTCTGCAACAGATGTTATCTTGTTAAAACCATTTACACATCCACACATTTACTTATGGACACATCAGCTATATTTGCTCCACTATGACACGTCTATCAGTAAACATCAATAAAATAGCTACGCTGCGCAATTCGCGCGGGGGTAACAATCCGGATCTGGTTCAGGTTGCTAAAGATTGCGAACGTTTCGGCGCGCAAGGCATTACCGTGCACCCCCGACCGGATGAACGCCACATCCGTTATGCTGATGTTTATGATCTGAAAAAGATTGTCACCACCGAGTTCAACATCGAGGGCAATTGCCAGGAACAAAAGTTTATTGATCTGGTGCTGGATGTTAAACCCGAGCAGGTTACCCTGGTACCCGACGCACAGGGTCAGTTAACCAGCAACCACGGCTGGGATACCATTGAGTATCGCAATTACCTGACCGATATGATTAGCACTTTTAAAAAGGAAGGCATCCGTGTTTCTATTTTTGTTGATGCGGACGTAAAGATGGTAGAAGGAGCCGCCCAAACCGGCACAGACCGTATTGAGCTATATACCGAGGGCTATGCATCACATTATCATCAGGGTAAAGAAATTGCGCTGGCTCCATACCTGCATGCTGCCCGGGTAGCACAACAACTGGGCCTGGGTTTAAACGCCGGGCACGATCTGGACCTGCACAACCTTAAATATTTCTCAGACAATATTCCAGGTCTTCTAGAGGTAAGCATTGGCCATGCACTGGTTTGCGATGCTTTGTATTACGGCTTGGAAAACACCGTGCAAATGTATTTGCGACAATTAGCAAAACAATAGCTGCACACAAGCCCAATTTTGACAAAATTTACACGCAAATGTATTGTAACTATTTGTTTAGTAATTGTTAGTTGAGTGTTAAAAGCGTACCTTTGCAGCATCAAACAAGGGATAGCTTATTACATGACATTAAACACAGCTTACCAGGAAAAATTCCAGTCGCGGCACATTGCCCCCAGCCAGGCTGACACGGCAAAAATGCTGCAAACTGTAGGAGTAAAATCCCTCGATGAACTCATCGATCAAACCGTTCCGCAACGCATCCGACTAAAAAATCCGCTTAATTTACCAGCCGCAAAAAGCGAATTTGATTACCTGAATACGCTGAAGCAAACCGCTTCTAAAAACAAGGTTTTCAAATCATTCATCGGTCAGGGTTATTATGATGTGATTGTGCCGGGTGTTATTCAGCGTAACATTCTGGAAAATCCGGGATGGTACACACAGTACACGCCTTACCAGGCAGAGATTGCGCAGGGCCGTTTGCAGGCGCTGCTCAACTTCCAGACCATGGTGGTTGACCTGACTGGGATGGAAATTGCCAATGCATCGCTGCTTGACGAAGGCACAGCCGCCGCCGAGGCTATGTTTATGCAGTACACCCTGCGTAAAAACCAGCAGGCAGATACCTTCTTTGTGTCTGAAGAGCTGTTCCCGCAAACTATTGACATTCTTAAAACCCGCTCTGAGCCTTACGGCATCAAGCTGCAAATTGGCGATCACCGCACGGTAGAACTAACCAACAGCATGTTTGGTGCCATTGTACAGTACCCCGCCGGCAAAGGCGAGGCCTATAACTATACTGATTTTGCTATCGCTGCACATCAGCAAAACATCAAGCTAACCGTAGTGGCCGATTTGATGAGCCTGGTACTGCTTACCCCTCCGGGTGAGTGGGGCGCAGATATTGTGGTAGGTACATCGCAACGTTTTGGCGTACCAATGGGCTTTGGCGGTCCGCATGCGGCCTTCTTTGCTACTAAAGAAGAGTACAAGCGCTCAATGCCGGGCCGCATCATTGGCGTAACTATTGACAGCGCCGGCGACTATGCCCTGCGCATGGCACTGCAAACCCGCGAGCAGCACATCCGCCGCGACAAGGCAACCTCAAACATTTGTACCGCACAAGCGCTGCTGGCTATTATGGCCGGCATGTATGCCGCTTATCACGGTCCGCAAGGTTTGAAGTTGATTGCCGAGCGCATCCACGGCTTAGCAGTTCTGTTAAGCCAATCATTAGCGCAACTGGATTACAAACAGTTGAACACCACTTATTTCGATACTGTTAAATTCGATTTGGGCGATCTGGCTGCTCCGCTGCATGGCGTAGCCATTAATGAGGAATGTAATTTTCATTATAACGGCAGCGAGGTAACTATCAGCATTGATGAAACCACCCGCCTGGAAGATATTAAAACCATTGTTCGTGTATTTGCTAAGGTAAAGGGCAAAACATTGAGCGATGTTGACTTTAGCGGTCTGCAAGCCAATGTAACCACAATTATCCCGGCTGAACTGCAACGTACATCGGCCTACTTAACCCACCCGGTGTTTAACACGCATCATTCAGAACATGAGATGCTGCGCTATATTAAATCGCTGGAGACTAAGGATCTTTCGCTGTGCCACAGCATGATCGCCTTGGGTTCTTGCACCATGAAGCTGAATGCAACCACCGAAATGGTGCCTGTTACCTGGCCGGAGTTTAGCAAGCTGCACCCATTTGCACCAACCGACCAAACCGGCGGCTACATGCAGCTGTTTGATGAGCTGAACAACTGGCTGAGCGAAATTACCGGCTTTGCCGCTATGAGTCTACAACCCAATGCCGGTGCACAGGGTGAATATGCTGGTTTGATGGTGATCCGCGCGTATCATAACGATCGTGGTGATCATCACCGTAATATTGCGTTGATCCCTTCATCAGCACACGGCACTAATCCTGCTTCGGCAGCTATGGCCGGCATGAAGATCATCGTTGTAAAATGCGATGAGAACGGTAACATTGACGTAGCCGATCTGAAAGCCAAAGCCGAAGAACATAAAGACGATCTATCTTGCCTGATGGTAACTTACCCGTCTACCCACGGGGTATTTGAGGAAAGCATCATTGAGGTTTGCGATATTATTCACCAGAACGGTGGCCAGGTTTATATGGATGGCGCCAACATGAACGCACAGGTGGGCCTAACCAGTCCGGCCAATATTGGTGCCGATGTTTGCCACCTTAACCTGCACAAAACCTTCTGTATCCCGCATGGTGGCGGTGGCCCGGGCATGGGTCCAATTGGTGTGGCTAAACACCTGGTACCTTACCTGCCCGGTCACGCTGTGGTTGATATTGAGCAGGGTAAATCTATCCACGCGGTTTCGGCTGCGCCTTGGGGCTCGGCTTCTATCCTCATCATCTCGCATGCTTATATTGCCATGATGGGTACCGAAGGCCTGACCGACGCTACCCGCTACGCCATACTGAACGCCAACTATATTAAATCTCGCCTGGAGCATCATTACCCGGTGCTGTACACCGGCTCGCAAGGCCGTTGTGCGCATGAGATGATATTGGATTGCCGGTCGTTCAAAAGCTTCGGCATCGAGGTAACTGATATTGCCAAGCGCTTGATGGACTATGGCTTCCACGCACCAACCGTGTCATTCCCGGTTGCAGGTACCGTAATGGTTGAGCCAACCGAAAGCGAGCCAAAGAGCGAGTTAGATCGTTTCTGCGATGCGATGATTGCCATTCGTCATGAAATTGACAGCGTTGAAAAAGGCCTGTCAGATAAAACCGATAACCCGCTGAAAAATGCACCCCACACCGCTGCCGTAGTAACCGGCAACGACTGGACGCACCCATACACCCGCCAAAAAGCAGCCTTCCCGCTGCCTTACGTAGCCGACTACAAATTCTGGCCGTCAGTTGGTCGTGTAAACGACACCTATGGCGATCGTACTCTAATTTGCTCATGCCCGCCCCTAAGCGATTATGAGTTTGAAGAAAGCGAAGTAACTACGCCTGAGTTTGGAACGTGAGTTTCAAGGTGAAAGGATAAAGGTAAAAGCCGAAAGGTTTTTAGATATGGAAGCCGGTCTTTTGGACCGGCTTTTTTTATTCTGTAGAGCCACATATTTGTGGCTCGCCACCATGCAATACCGAATTGTAACCAGAGCACTTAAAGAAAAAAGGCAGGCTGTCACCCTGAGCTCCGTCGAAGGGCGGGTGAAGGCCGAACAAAAACCAGGGCCACCACTCGTGTTTCGACGGTGCTCAACATGACACTCACCGCGCCTGTTTCGCTATTAGTTAAAAAACTATCCAGAGCCACAAATATGTGGCTCTACATTAAAATCAATTTCCCTATCTTAGAAAATGAGTTTTTTCAAAAACCTTTTCACCTCCCAAACAGACACCGACCTGAAAAACGTCATCGCCATCATTAACGATAATTTTGAGCTGATTGTTCAGGGCCATACTGACGAACGTTTTAACGTCCTTTGGTTTGGCGATTATCAGGCTGATCCGAAAAACCTGGTATTTTGGATATGTGTACAAACCAACGCCGAACGCGATTTCTTGAAGACCGATGCCGGACTGAACAGAAAACTAAGAGGGCTTTTTGAAAAATACGATTATCCTGCCGATGCCCGCGATGCGGTGCAGATCAATTATGAATCGCAACAAACGGTAGATCGTGAGTCTGGCGGCGACTGGCATCAGCATTTGAAATAACTTAACGGATACCCCACACACAGTGTTTCGACAAGCTCAACATGACACCCTCTCGTTTATTCCCAAAAAGGGAGCGCAAGATGTCATCCTGAGCTTGTCGAAGGGCGCGCGAAGGCCTCTTTTTCAGTATTTTAAAGCGATTAAAATACTTTAAACACCTGTCCCGTAGCCGCACCCAGCGCGCTTTTCAAGTAGCCCTGGGTAACACGATCCATCGTAACGGGGATATGTCCCGGAAAGTATGGAAAATAACCCGGCGAATCTTCTACCACACCCGGACTAACCGCGTTAATGCGCACGCCGTTATCCAGTTCAATAGCAGCACCGCGTACAAAGCCATCCAGGGCAGCATTAACCACACTCAAGCCGGCGCCATAAACCACCGGATCTTCTGACAGTATACCTGAGGTAAGCGTAAACGATCCTTTGGGGTTGATGTGATGCTGACCCTGCAACACCAGGTTAACCTGCCCCATCAGTTTGCTGTTGATACCTTTGCGGAAATCGGCATCCGTCATACTACCCAACGGACCGAAATGACCATCGCCTGTGGCGCTGATAAGGGCATCGAAAGAACCTATCTTTTCAAAAAAAAGTTTAATAGCATCAGGCGAGGTGATGTCCAACTGTACATCGCCGCTTTTTGAACCTACTTGTATAATCTCGTGATCTTTTTGCAATGCCGCGGTAACGTGCTTGCCAATGGTGCCAGTGGCGCCAACAATAATAATTTTCATATAAAGGGTAAATGGTTGTTGATGTTAAGTAAAGTTAAGGAAGGAGTTGAGGTTTGCGCCAGGGATTTTGTCATGATGAGGTATAAAATCTGGCAGGACAGTGAATAATAAAGTGCATCACGACAAGAAAAGGGTGTCATGTTGAGCACCGTCGAAACACGTGCGGTGGGTAATTTGCCTTCGCGCGCCCTTCGACATGCACATGATGACACTTGCCCTTTTTCGATCGACCCATGTACCATCCCTTCAATGCTTCACCACAAATGTATTATTCTTCATGTCCGAGTCGGGTATCAGCACATCGCCCAGCACAATGGTTTTGATCTTTTTACCAGCGGTAAAATCTACCACATAAGTTTTGTTTCCCTTCTCCCAGGCCGATATATCTTTATGAACAATCTGCTTGCTGCCATCGGTAAAATTTAGCGTGAGATGGATAGGCAGCGGTTTATTACCTACTTGTTTAATAGTGGTTTTGTATTGATTACCAATATGGGTTACCGTGCTGATGGCCATATCCGGTACGCCTCGTTCAAAGAACCAGCGCTGCCAAAACCAGTTAAGGTTACGGCCCGAGCCCTCATTGATGCAATTAAAAAAATCAAACGGACCGGGGTGCTTGCCGTGCCACAGGGCTATGTAATGGTGCATAGCTTTGGTAAATAGCTCATCGCCCAGCAGATCTTTTATATAAAGGTAGCCCATTGCCGGTTTACCGTACGGATTTGTAAACTCGGCAGCACCGCTTAATTCTGTAGTAAGGGTAACAATGGGCGTATCTTCTTCATGCCCGGCAGACTGGGCATAATTGTCTATCCCATATTTATCGGTAATAGATGGATCAATCATCTGGCTAATCAGCCACTCGCCAATGGTTGCCCAACCTTCATCCATCCAGCCGTATTTGGTCTCGTTAATCCCCATGTAAAAAGGGAACATGGTGTGGAAAATTTCGTGGTCGGTCAGTTCAATATCATCAGCTGCAATATCCAGCGGGTTATCATTGACCATCATGGGGTATTCCATCTGGTCAAGCCCATCAAACACGGTTTCATGCTCATACGGAAACGGCCATTTAATAAATTTATAGCTCATAGCTTCCACTGTTTTACGGGCGTAGTTAATCACATTAAAAAAGCTTTTATGCTTAGGGTTAAATGCAGCATCAACCCGTGTGCGTCTGCCGGTTCTCGGGTCAACCACCAGGCTTGATGACTGCCAGATGTAGTGGTTGCTAGTAGCAAATACAAAATCGGTTACGCTATCAGCTTCAAATTTCCAGGTATGTTTATCGCCCTTGGTGGTAATGTTGCCGGCCTTCACGTCGGCCTCGGTAATGATGTTGGTTACGCTATCTTGCTGTCCGGCCAGCGTTATACGATCAACGATGTTTTTATTCAGCACCTCCGCAGCGTTGGTAAGCGTACCGGTAGCCCATACCACATAATCTGCCGGGAGGGTAACCTCTGCGCTGAAGTGACAAAAATCGTTATAAAACTCTGGCGTGCCCGTATAAGGGATAGTGTTCCAGCCGTCAATATCATCATAAACCGCCACACGTGGGAAGAAATAGGCAATGAAATAAGAGCCATCTTCTACCTGCCCGGTACGATTGTGCGAGCCCTTGTTCAGATTGTAAGCATAGTCAACCGATATATGTACTTTTTGATGCGGCAAAACCTGCTGACCAGGCACCGTCATGTTGGTACCATCTATAGTCAAAGCATCGTGATTGTTTACATCAATGCTTTTGCTGCCAATTTTAAGATGCGAGACATGCACACCGTCTGTAAGATCTTGCTGATCAACGGGTTTATCTCGGGCTGCGCCTTTTTTATAAATGTTGGGATAGAGCTTAAAAACTATTTGTTTCAGCGTATCGGGGCCGTTATTGACGTAATCAATTTCTACCGAGCCCTCGACGTTTCGGGTTTTCGGGTCGAAGCTCACTTTGATCTGATAATCGGCTGTGTTTTGCCAGTAATTTTTGCCGGGACGGCCATCATCGCTGCGGGTACCGTTGGTATAAGCCTGCTGTATATTAACCGGTTTTACCAGTATGGTTTGTGCATGTACTAACTGGCAAAATAGCGTAAGCGCTGCTAGCCAAAGCGTTTTCCTTAAGTTTGAGATCATATAATATTGAGCGCTGAAAATAAAAGTACTTAGATAAACGGAATAATAGAAGTATTTTTGCGTTTATGGTTATCAGCTGCAACAAACAAAAAAGCTGTTTGCGTTTGATAAACGGATATTAATTACAGATGCCCGGTTTTAAAAAATACACCCCCGTTTTGCTCATTGTTGTGGCTATGGCTGCAGGCGCCTGCACAAAAGGATCGGACGAGCCACAGAAAACGCCTAAAATGGCCAGCCTGAATGTTGTTAACGCGGTGACAGACGTTAACGCCGTTAACTTTTACTTGAATGGCACCCGGCAAAACACTAATTCAGCTATATTTTTAGGAGGCACATCGGGCTATAATAATTTTCCTGTTGGCGAGCAGACCTATCAGTTTAAGGTTGATTCGCAAAGCCGAACACTGCTTGCTGAAGTAAAAATAACTTTGCCTGATGCTGGCGCTGTTTATACTGCCTTACTTACCGGGCAACGCAGTGCCAACAACCTGACCACTATTTTTACTGAGGATAAGTTTGTAGCCGATACTCTGGTTAGAAGTCATATCCGGTTTATCCAGGCCTCACAAGGCACACAGGCTTATGACGTTTTTGTTGGCGATACCTTGGCGTTTAAAAACCAGAGCTTTAAATCAGTAACCGACTTTATGCCCACAGGACAGGGTAAAAAAACCGTTAAAGTGATGGCGGCTGGCACAAGCACGGTGCTTTACACCACCTCTGTAACAGTGCTGGCTGCCAGCTATTACACCTTGTTTACCTACGGCCAACCTGGTAAGACAGGTAAAGATGCACTGGCCACCTCTATAATATTAAACAGATGATTGTTCATAAAAAATACAGCATCAAAACGTTACCGGCTTTTATGCTGATTATTGCGGGCGTCATGGTATTTTCTTTAATATCAGCCTGCAAAAGCACCACACCGGTTACGCCATCAAACGGCATCATTACGCAGATTAACATTGTAAACTTGAGTCCCGATATGGGCGGGCTATATCTTTGGTCTAACTTCCTGCAACAAAACAATCTTTTTAAACCGTATGTCTACGGTAAACCATCGGGTTATACGGCTGTTCTTAACACCAACGTACCCTTTGAGTTGAGAACACGCGACAATGTACATTACTTTGATTATGACAAAGTACTTACTTTAAATAATCGCTATACCATTTTTACTACCGGACTAGTGGCCGATAAATCTCAGACCACCATCTTCACTACTGATAGCGATGCCGCTCCCTCAATTGGCCGGGGTAAGGTGCGCTTTGTTAACGCATCGGCACGCTCTATCAATCTTGACTTAACTGCCAATGGCACCATCGCTTTTTCAAACGTGGCTTTTACCAAAGTTAGTAAGTATGTAGAGATGCCTGCGGGCATTTATGATTTTAAGATCTTTACCACAGGCACAACTGATGCACTGGCTGATCTCCCCAGGTTTACTGTTCAGGACGGTAAACTCTACACCATTTACTCGCAAGGCATATTGGGCAGAACAGACTCGGCCACCTTCGGGATGAACATTATTACCAATAGGTAGCTTTAAGTAAAAGGATAAAGCGGAGGAAGTTTACGCCCCGTTGCCTCGCCGCTGGATAGTTTAAATTGCTTTTGCCACTCAAATATTACCTTTCTGCTTTTACCTTTTTCCTTTCGGCCCAAATTGCTATTTTCACGCCAAATTCAAACAGCTTTGGAATTAATAAAACACCTGATAGATTTTATTCTGCATATTGACAAGCACCTGGCAGAAATCATCAACCAATACCATACCCTTACTTACCTCATTCTTTTTGTTATCATTTTTGCCGAAACCGGTTTTGTGGTAACCCCATTCCTCCCCGGCGATTCACTGCTGTTTGCCGCCGGCGCACTTATTGCAGCCGGTAACACCGGTTTAAGCATCTATCTGCTGGCACTGATACTTATTGTTGCAGCTGTAGTAGGCAATACCGTAAACTACATGCTGGGCAGCTTTTTAGGACCAAAAGTTTTCAAAGAGAATAACAAAATATTAAAGCTCGATTACTATCTGCAAACCAAAGCATTCTTTGATAAGCATGGCGGCAAGGCGGTTATCCTGAGCCGTTTTATGCCTATCATTCGTACCATTGCACCGTTTGTGGCAGGCGTGGGTAAGATGCCTTTTCTGCGTTATACCGTTTATAACGTTATTGGCGGAGCATCATGGATTTTAATATTCCTGTTCGCCGGTTTCTGGCTGGGTACCATTCCGTTTTTTAAAGATCATTTCTCGTTTATTGCACTGGCTATCATTCTGGTGTCTGTAATACCAGCTGTTGTAGCGGTGTTTAAGCGCAAGAAAGCGTAACTAGACTTTAATTCTTCGCAACCAGTTTACCATGTTTATATACATGGTCTTTATGCCATGCTGGCTTTGTTCGCCAGTAACGCCATTGCCGTAAGCTAATAGTTTGAAAATCGGCATTTACCCAATCCAAATAGAAAATTTGCCCGGTTTTGGGGTAATAATAATAGTTTTCTGTGGTGCGAAACATATCAAAGTTTGATATGCCTACTTTAATCCAATAATAAGGTTTCCCCGACTCAGGTTCGCCAGCTATATTTAGTGCAGGCTCTAATTTAGCCGATGCTTTAAATTGCGCTTTCGTTTCGGGCAATTCGGCTATAGCAACCAGTGCTCTTTCTCTCTCCGTCATATGCCGGTGCCTTTTTGGAAGCTTATAATAAAAACCCTGTGCCGATACTAATATTGAAAGCACAACGAGCATACCGAGCAAAGAAAACTTTTTCATAATTACTTCTTATCTAAGATCCATACCCTTCCCTGCTTAAACAAAGCTTCCTCTTTTACCAACTGCGCCTTTTGCTCAACAGATGGCGACCGGGCTATAAATTTGCTCAGATCTGGATGTCCGGCATCAACCCAGGCCGAGTACCAGAAACTACCCACATTTAATATGGCCAAACGCATGCGCCTGGCTACCATTCCATTTAGCATTTGGTGATAGGCGGCAGCATATGCAGCCGAATAATCTTTCACTTTACGGTTACCGCGTTTTACCATCTCATACTTTTTATCGCGCGGAAAAACTGCATTCAGCTTACGCTCAAACAGCAACACCGAGTCTACACATTTATAGGATGATCGGCAGATAGCAAAGGCCTGCGTAAGTGGATTATCTATGTATTTAGCCTTGCCCACATTATAAGTATATCGGTTGCTGAATAGTTCGGGCAGGCGTGTTTCCCATAGGGCATGAATACCCGTTTGATTGGTTAGCTGCCCATCGTAATTCTGCGTAAGGTGCAGCGGCACACAGGCATCGGCAATATAGTGACCCAGACTAGCCGATGTTTTAAGAATAGCTATAGTATCGTGTTGCTTAAAGGCTTTTACCAGCCAATAATAGTGATATTGAATTACCCAGGGAACGGTGCCATATTTGTCTAATGTATCTACCGAATATTTCTTGACGGCATCATACCAATTTTGCGGCAAACGACCAAAAGGCGCTTTACCATAATGATCTGCATCCAGAAAATGTCGCGGCCCTTCCAGCGAATCGACGTAGCGCCGCTTGTCCGGATCAACAGCATGCTCGTCAATAAAGTCAATATTGCCCTGATAAAATGCCGTCATGCCTTTAGGCAATGTAAATACCGCCAACCGGTTAATGCGATGATGCGCAAAAAAGCCCCAGGATGCACATGTGAGTAACAGAAAAACACATAAAAAAATGCGACAAAGCGGTTTCATTTAAGATTATGCAGATAATGCCAAAATACAGTTTTTTAAGGTTAGAACATGACCAAAGCGCATGATCTAATGCCTCTCATTTTTACAAATGTCACATTTTTGTAAACTAAAAATTAAAAAAAAGCGTTATGGAGGAGATTTCCTGTTAAAACATCAACCGCAGGCTATCAAATAGTTTATTATTTATCTATCTACTATCCTCTTATGAAAAAACATTTTAACACGTTGACCCGCAAGGCATTTGTTGGTTCTTTATTCGCCCTGGCGGCGACCGTATTGATATCATCATGCAAGAAAGACAACGGCTATGAATTTGACGGCGCTGTAACGGCCAAGGTGCAATTGGTTAATGCCAATCCAGACGCCGGCCCGGCACAATTATTTATCCAGGGCGTATTACGTACTCCTAATACCGTAAGCTACAGCAATGCGTCCGGATATAACGATAGCTATACAGGTCAGCAAGATATCAGTATTCAAAGTCCGTCAGGTACGGTGTTAGCTTCAGGTTCAGCGCAGATAGACCCTACTAGCTACTACTCTTTTATACTGGCTGGTAACAGCAGCAGCGCATCAGTAATAGCCGTTAAAGACGATCAGACCGCACCTGCTTCTGGTATGGCCCGGGTACGCTTTGTACAGGCCTCAGCCGATGCGCCGGCCTCCAACGTAACCGCAAACGGTACCGGTATATTTACTGCCTTAAGTTATAAAGGCGTGAGTGCCTATACCGAACTTGCTGCGGGCTCTTACATCTTCAGGCTAATAAATGCATCAACCAGCACCGTACTGGCAACAGGTAGCTCTATTACCCTTGCAGCAGGTAAGATTTATACCATTTATAGCAAGGGCTCTATAAGTGGCAGTGGTTCAAGTGCGTTAAGCATTAGCGCCGTTGCAGTTAACTAATACAAGTCACTTAATTTTTTTTGCATAAGTACTTGTGATTTAAATAATATCGCCATATATTTGCAGTCCGAAATTTAAATAAGAATATTAGCTAAGCAATGGCAAATCATAAATCATCGATCAAAAGAATCAGAGCTAACGCTGCGAAGCGTCTGCGTAACAGGTATCAGGCTAAAACTACCAGAAATGCTATCAAAAAATTAAGAGGCACTACTGACAAAGCTGCGGCTACTCCGCTGCTGGCTAAAGTGATATCTATGCTGGATCGTTTAGCTAAGAAGAATGTTATTCACAAAAACAAAGCTTCTAACAATAAATCAAAATTGACCAAATACGTAAACGGCCTGAAATAAGCTGTTTTACAAACGCGATATAAAAAAGGGATAGTATGCAAATACTGTCCCTTTTTTAATGCCTTGTCTTGAACCCGGATTCATAGGATTTCGAGGATTTGCAGGATACATCTTAAATGCATATTTAAATTTTTCATCTTTGTGATAAATCCTGTATATCCCATAAATCCTAAAAATCAAAGTTCAAGACGATGGAACCTTATGACAACAAAATCAGCATCAAAGCCTGGGCCGAGGAAGATCGTCCACGCGAAAAACTGGGCGCTCAAGGGCGTCGGGCTTTAAGCGATGCCGAACTGATTGCCATACTGATTGGCTCAGGCAGCAGGGATGAAAGTGCGGTTGAACTGAGCAAACGCATTTTGCATCATTATGATAACGATCTGAACCGATTAGGCCGAGCCTCTATTGCCGAGTTATCTAAATTTAAAGGCATCGGCGAGGCCAAAGCCATCTCTATTATAGCAGCCCTTGAACTTGGCCGCCGTCGTGGTGAAGCCGACAGCAAACCGCCAGAAACCATTGACAGCAGCAAACTGGCATGGCAAGTATTACGCCGTCATCTGGTTGATCTGAATCATGAGGAGTTCTGGCTATTATTACTAAGCCGGTCATGTAAGCTGATTTCTAAAGAGCTGATCAGCAAGGGAGGCCTATCCGGCACTATTGCCGATCCAAAGATCATTTTTGGCATTGCATTGCAGCACCAGGCATCCAACATCATCCTGGCGCATAATCATCCCTCTAATAACAAGAAACCAAGCCATGAGGACATCAATCTTACTAAACGCTTAATACAAGCCGGGAATATTCTGGACATTAAGGTGATGGACCATTTGATTATTGCTGATGACGGGTATTATAGCATGAGGGATGAAGGGGATTTTTGAGGGATGTAAAAACTCACCTTCATGTCGAACGAACAAGCGAGGAACGTGCGTTGGAGTGAGGAGAAATCTTAGACGCTAGCTAAGCCACCGGTTTACAAGCATGGGGGCTAAGATTTCTCCCGCTGGTCGAAATGACATCGTTAACTAAAAGAATAAGGCACCCATTATGTACCTTATTCTTTTAGTATCTTATTCCCTCAAATTCACTAATCTTATTCTTCAATCGCTAATCTTCTCCCCCTTACTCCGGCCCGTGGCCTTCTTTCAGCCTGCGGAGTAGTTCAAATTTAAAATCGCGCTCGCTTTTAAATACTTGTGCGGCTTTGTCGGGCGGCAATACGTTGCAAAACTCGTGATAATATTTCTTTTGCGCGGCGGTAATTCTTTGCTGATAGGTCAACTCCCGGTCAAACTGATCTTCGCCGCTTGGTTGCACATTAGTATTGTTTTGGCGACGTAATATCAGTATCTCATCCAACTCAGCCTGGTAGGCATCATACATAGGCCAAAAGCGTGTGCTTTGTTCGGGCGTTAAATTCAGTTGGCGCGCAATGTAGTTCTTCTTGATCTGGTCAAAACGCCTGGCTACATTGGGGCGCATTACGCGCGCCTCGTTGCGCTGTCTGAATGCAGCCTGCCCACCCCGCTGCGCGAAAACGGCCGGCGAGGCACAAAGCAACAACAATAAAACAGAAATATTTTTGATTAGTCTGGTCATTACTATTTTACCCCTATCAATGCGTGCTTAAGTATTCTTTTAAATCATCAGCACTGGTATTGTCTGTATTGATCTGGTCGGCTTCGTCCATTACGCCGCGGGTATCTGCCGCGTCCATATGCAACTGCAGGTAATCAATAATATCTTCATCCGATACATTAGACAAGGCCTTATGGATATAAGAGCGCTTATGCACCGCCTCCGGACTTTCGTATCTATTAATTAACCAGGTTGTACCCACCGCCAGCACCAAACAAGCTGCCGTAGCATATTTAAACACACCCGAGCTAATCAGCCTGCGCACCATGCCGCGGCGCTGAGCGGTTTGCTGTTGCTGCGGGGCAGGATTTAACTGCACTACCGGAGCATCTTCTGCCACACCGGTTGTTTTAGCCAAAATAGCGTCCTGCAATTTACTGAAATACTGATCAGGCACCGTAAAACCTTCACCCTCTTCTAAAGACTCCTCAACGGCAATACGGGCGCTAATTTGCGCCTGCATGTCGTCAAAATATTCATCAGGCACGGTAAAGCCTTCCGGTTTCCCCTCTATCACCTCTTCTATGGCAATACGGGCGCTTAACTGGGCTTCCATGTCTTCAAAATAATTCTCGGGTACAGTGAAGCCATTAGCGGCCTTATCTAAGGCGCCTTCAATATTTATGCGGCTTTGCAGATTGCTCTCCAATTCACTGAAATAATTTTCAGGAACAGCGAAGCCTGCCTCTCTATTTAAACCTTCCAGAAAAACAGAAGACATGGTGCGCTGCTGTAATTCGTCAAAATAACCTTGAGGTACAGTAAACGGGTTACCTTCCTTTACTTGTTTCAGTGACGGAAATTCATTCAGCCATTCCCTATTGTCCATTTCTCTTTCCATATTCGGTATAGATGAAATTTAAATGAAAAGGTTTAATCACTTTTTAAAATTAATCATTACCCAGCAAGTGTGCCTCAATTTTTTTCACCGCCAGGTGGAACGATGCCTTCAGCGCCCCCACGCTGGTACCCAGCACGTCTGAGATCTCTTCGTACTTCATATCGTCAAAGTATTTCATATTAAATACCAGGCGTTGTTTTTCGGGCAAAGTAAGCAGGGCCTGCTGTAATTTCAGCTGAGCCTTATCGCCATTAAAGTAGGTTGAATCAGCCAATGACTCGGCCAGTTCATACGATACATCATCCAGCGGGATGTTATTTTTCTGCTTCTTCTTATTTAAAAAAGTAATGCACTCGTTAGTAGCAATGCGGTACATCCAGGTATACAACTGGGCATCACTGCGAAAACCGGGCAGGCTTTTCCATATTTTCACAAATACGTCCTGCGTTACATCATCGGCATCATCATGATCTATCACCATGCGCCTGATGTGCCAGTATATTTTTTGCTGGTATTTCTTGAGCAGCAGGTTAAAAGCCTCGTTCCGCGTACGCTCGTTCTGGAACTTGCTTAAAATCTCTGCATCATCAACCTGTTGAGACATAGGGCGAATTTAATTAATGTGCAAAGTTAACAGTTTTGAGTCAATGGTGTTTGTCCAGAAATTGGGATTTATGGGATTTTAAGGAATTAAAGAATTTCAGCATTACTAAGGCCATTACCTTCTTAACCCAAGGGCCTACCCTTCGGGCCAGGCTATCCACTCATACTACACAGGTTTTAGCCAAAAGGCCGGTATCTGCTGCTATCCCCAACGCTTGTCGCCGCGGTAGCCAGAAGCCACCGTGATCGTAAACAAAAAAAGCCGCGCATAACATGCGCGGCTCTTATATATCAAGCTAATCTGCTTACGCTTTTTTACGAGCAATCACTTTTTTAGCAGCAGCAACAATGGCAGCGGCGTTCAGGCCGTATTTCTCCATCAATTGCTCTGGTGTACCGCTCTCGCCGAAGCTATCGTTAACCGCAACAAATTCTTGCGGGGTTGGGTTATTAGCAGCCAATACATGAGCAACGCTATCGCCCAAACCACCTAAGCGGTTGTGCTCTTCGGCAGTTACTACGCAACCGGTTTTAGCTACTGATTTAAGGATAGCTTCTGCATCCAGTGGTTTAATGGTGTGGATGTTGATGATCTCAGCATCGATACCTTCCTGCTCCAGGATCTCACCAGCTTTGATGGCTTCCCATACCAGGTGACCGGTAGCAAAAATAGATACGTCTGCACCCTCGTTTACCATCCAGGCTTTACCGATCTCAAATTTCTGATCAGCATCTGTAAAGATTGGCACTACCGGGCGACCGAAGCGCAGGTAAACCGGACCTTCGTATTCTGCAATAGCGATGGTTGCGGCTTTGGTCTGGTTGTAATCGCATGGGTTGATTACAGTCATCCCTGGCAGCATTTTCATCAGGCCGATGTCTTCCAGAATCTGGTGAGTGGCACCGTCTTCGCCCAGGGTTAAACCAGCGTGTGAAGCACAGATTTTTACGTTTTTGTCTGAATAAGCGATAGACTGACGGATCTGGTCATAAACACGACCGGTTGAGAAGTTAGCAAAAGTACCGGTAAAAGGAATTTTACCGCCAATGGTTAAACCGGCAGCAATGCCCATCATGTTAGCTTCTGCAATACCGGTTTGGAAAAAACGCTCCGGAAATTCTTTAATAAAGTCGCCCATTTTTAGTGAACCGATCAGGTCGGCACACAAGGCAACCACTTTGTCGTTCTTGCGACCAGCCTCTACTAAGCCGGCGCCAAAGCCAGAACGTGTATCTTTTTTATCTGTGAATGTGTATTTTTTCATTGTATTAGTGCCCGGCGCAAGGCGCAAGGCGTTTTTTTATTTTAGGTTGACGTTAGCGGTACATTAGTACCTAACGCATGAACTAAATCAGATCAGCCCGGAGAAGGAAAGCAACGCCAACCGTCCCGCACTAACCCGCCTGGCTTAGTAATCGCCTAGTGTTTCTTCTAATTGTGCCAATGCAGCAGCCAGTTGCTCATCATTTGGAGCAACACCGTGCCATTTGTGGCTACCCATCATAAAGTCAACACCGTAACCCATACCGGTAGCCATTAGGATAACAATTGGTTTGCCCTGACCGGTGCGGCCTTTGGCCTCGTTCAGCACTTTAACCACGTCTTCCATATCGTTACCGTTCATGGTCATTACGTCCCAACCAAATGCGCTCCATTTAGCAGCTAGATCCAGCAGGCTCATAATTTTTTCGGTAGGGCCGTCAATTTGCTGGCCGTTCACGTCAACAGTAGCAATCAGGTTGTCTACCTTGTGGTGAGGGGCAAACATAGCAGCTTCCCAGATCTGACCTTCCTGCAGCTCGCCATCGCCGTGCAGGGTAAATACGGTTTTGTTATCGCCATTCAGTTTTTTAGCAAGGGCTGCGCCAATAGCTACTGATAAGCCCTGACCCAGTGAGCCAGAAGCAATACGTACGCCTGGCAGGTGCTCATGCGTAGTTGGGTGACCTTGTAAACGTGAGTTCAGCTTACGGAAGGTAGCCAGCTCTGCTTTATCAAAATAACCGGCGTGTGCCAGTACGCTGTAGAACACAGGCGAGATATGACCGTTTGACAGGAAGAACAAGTCTTCGCCAACGCCGTCCATGTTAAACTGCGGATCGTGTTCCATTACTGAGAAGTACAGGGCCGTTAAAAAGTCTGTACAGCCCAAAGAGCCACCTGGGTGACCTGATTGGCAGCCATGCACCATGCGTACGATATCACGACGCACCTGTGAGGCTACTTGTTTTAGTTCCGGGATTGTTTTAGTCATTGCAATCGATTGTTCTGCGAACATAAGCACTATTTTTGAAAATGTATCAAGCCAACAGATCTAACACCTGTTGTGAAGAGTTCTTGGTATCAACTTTATTGATGATATGGCTAATGGTACCCTCGGCATCAATAATGAAAGTGGTACGGATAGTACCCATATAAATTTTACCGAAGTTATTTTTTTCGCCCCAAACGCCGTAAGCATTTACAATCTCCTGGCTGTCATCGGCAATCAGGGTAAATGGCAGGCTGTATTTGGTTACAAATTTTTTGTGCGAGTGCTCGTCATCGGTGCTCACGCCAATCACTTCAAAACCTTTGGCGGCTAATGATTGGTAGTTGTCCCTAAAATCGCAAGCCTCGGCGGTGCAGCCAGGGGTATCATCTTTAGGATAGAAATAAAGAATGACGGTTTTGCCTTTAAAATCGGCCAATGAAACTTCCTTGCCGTTTTGGTCTTTTGCGGTAAAAGCGGGAGCTTTATCGCCTTCTTTTAATGTTGCCATTATCTGTAAAATTCAGCGGTATAAGTTGTACTATTATCCTTGTAATCAGTAACAGTCAGCTCAAAGGTGTGCTTACCGGTACCAATTTCCGGGCCAAATGTATAACTTAAAATCTTACTTTTATAATCTCGCTCCATTAAAACCCATTTATTGTCTATTTTACAGTTAAAATCCCTGCATCCTGACATGTTATCTCTCATTTTCAAGAAAATAGCCTTAATTTTTGAAAGATTTGCACCGTTGCGAATATTTATAGGTGTAATTACGGGCGCTACGGTATCAATTCGCACCTCATAGTTGCCAAATCGTGTTATTTTTCCTTTTACCCAGCCATCTTCATACTTACTTTCACATGCGCCCGATGCTGTGTTAAGCACTAATGCCTTATTTGCGTATTTGGACAAATCAATATCGGGCCTGATCCAAACTTCTACAGAATCATGTATCGGCGTCAAATTATCATGAATATGATGTACTGCCGAAAAAGCACCCGGGCGTTTGGCCGATACACTATAACGGAAATCCAAATCATCATATAAATTACCCGGATCAACAATCACTTTTACGTTATTGGCATTAAACTCATTGCGGGTATTGTATTTAAACAAAGTGCCCTGCGGATGAAAAACAGGATGATCTTTAGGAACGGATGACTTTACTTTGATGGCTACGCGCGAGGTATTGCCGGCAATGTCGCGCACCACAAACTCTACATTGTGCTCGGCATCGTCATTAAAATCTACCAGTCCGCGATTGATAGATTGCGGGTAAAGCGTAATGCCAGCTCCCGGCAAGATAAAGCACTTTTGTGTAAAACCGTTGGTGCGGATAAAGTTGGGATAATCTATATAGGCATTGATGGCATGCGTTTGATCAAACGCGAAACGCTCGGCGGCAAAGGTATACACCGTTTTGCCATCCACATTTAATTGAATTGAGAAAACGCCGTTGTGGCTAGGTGACGCACTGTTTTGATCTACACAACTGATGCCGAAGCCTATTTGTCCACTCAGATCAAATGTTTGCGGTTTGAGCAGGTGATAATTACCGGCAGCACCTGCTACGCCATAGGCCTGGCGCAAAGTACTCTCGCTAAACGGACGTCCGTTTAAATGATAAATACTGATACTGCTGATGGTTGGGGGCACACGGTCTGGAATTGTTAGGCCGAACAATTGGGCGTTGATGGTTTCCTGCGTTTTGGTATCACGGATCTCAAAATGCAAATGCGGGCCCGCAGATCCGCCGGTATTGCCCGACCAGGCAAAAACCTGATTCTTGGTAACTGGCACCTGGAAGGGCACCAAATTAAAATCGACCACGTAACTGTGCTGGGCATACTGCTGCTGACGGATCAAAGTCAGCAACTCCGGCGCAAAATGATCCAGGTGACCGTAAACGGTGGTAAACCCGTTAGGGTGCGTAATATAAACCGCATTACCAAACCCGCCGAATTGTACCCGCAAGCGCGACACCCAGCCATCAGCCGGGGCATGTACAGGGTAGCCAATGCGTTGATTGGTACGAAAATCTAATCCTGAATGGAAGTGGTTGGCCCGCAACTCGCCAAAAGAGCCGGCCGTGCTTGGCGGCAAATCAAGCGGGTAACGGAAGTAACCTTGCGGATAGACCTGGGACCGAACTTCGTCTTGAGCGTGGGCAGGTTTTATAGCGATAATTAAAAGGCAGAGAAATAGGAGATGTTTTAACATAGACAGATAGATACGCTTTAAAAACGGCAAAAATGGCGGGATGTTTTGTGGCAAATACGTAAAATGAGTATAAAACAAATGTCATCCCTAACGGAAGTGAGGTGTCTTTTGGATGTGCATCCCGATTGATCGCTCCGAAAAGATCTCTCCCGTTGTTCGAGATGACATGTCTTTAATTAATAGCCGGGATTACTTCACCCAAAAATCCAGCATCAGCTCGCTATTCAGATAACCTTGCAAATGATCGCCAATCTTTACCCTACCCACCCCCGGAGGCGTGCCGGTAAAAATCAGATCACCTTTTTTCAGGGTGATGTATCGTGATACAAATGCAATTAACTGTTCAAAGCTGAACAGCAGATCTTTGGTGCTGCCCTGTTGGCGCACTTCGCCGTTAATCTCTAGTTTAAGGTTGAGGTTATACAGATCTTCGAAATTTGCTTTCGGCACAAAGTTACTTACGGGTGCCGAGCCGTCAAATGCTTTGGCCAGTTCCCACGGCAAGCCTTTTTCTTTATGGCGAGCCTGTATGTCACGAGCGGTAAAGTCTATACCCAGACCAATCTCGTCATAATAATTCGCCGCAAACTTTTCGTCGATGTGCTTGCCTTCTTTGCAAACTTTTAATACCAGTTCAATCTCATGGTGTACATCTTCCGAGAAATGGGGATGATAAAAAGGCTTGTTCTCTTTCAGCAAAGCGGTATCGGGCTTCATAAAGATCACCGGCACGGTAGGTACCGGGTTGTTCAGCTCTTTTGCATGTTCGGCGTAGTTACGACCGATGGCGATTATTTTCATAGACCTCTCCCCAACCCTCTCCAAAGGAGAGGGAGCTTTTAGTTTGTTATTTAAACCACAATAGCGATGGGCTTGAAACCCATCGCTATTGTGAAAGATTATTTTTAACAGTGCCCCTAATGACTAATGGCTACTGACAAATGACTATTATTCAAACCACGCCATCACGTCATCCTTCGCAGGCATAGTGATATCCAGTTTCAGCTTTTTACGCATACCGCCCAGGTCGTTAAATACCTTGTTAGGGTTGCCGGCTTTCAGTTCTTCAACGGTATTGAAACCCATTTTATTAAGTACAGGCACCCATTCTGCAGGTACGCCCACGTTTACAAAATCATCAACGGTAGCAACCTTGACCTTCTTTTCAGGGCGCATCTGCGGGAAGAACAGCACCTCCTGGATAGTGCTCTGGTTGGTCATCAGCATTACCAAACGGTCAATACCAATACCCAGGCCCGAGGTTGGTGGCATACCATATTCCAGGGCGCGCAGAAAATCGTCGTCCATTGCCATTGCCTCTTCATCACCACGACCGGCCAGCAACAACTGATCTTCAAAACGCTCGCGCTGGTCAATCGGGTCGTTCAGCTCTGAATAAGCGTTTGCAATCTCTTTACCGTTTACAAACAGCTCAAAACGCTCCACCAGGCCGTCTTTAGTACGGTGCTTTTTTGCCAGCGGTGTCATCTCTATTGGGTAATCGGTGATATAGGTTGGCTGAATCAGGTTAGCTTCTACCTTGGCGCTGAAGATCTCGTCAATCAGTTTACCTTTACCCATGGTCTGATCAACCTCGATAGCCAGATCGCGACAGGTTTGGCGCAGTTGATGCTCATCCATCGCCGATACATCAATACCGGTATATTTCAAAATCGAATCGTACATGCTTAGGCGCTCGTACGGTCCGGCAAAGTTAATTTCGTTGTTGCCTACCTGTACCACCGGCACACCGTGTACGGCGCGGGTTACGTGCTCCAGGCATTGCTCCATCATATCCATCATCCAGATGTAGTCTTTATAGGCTACATAGATCTCCATGGCGGTAAACTCCGGGTTGTGGGTGCGGTCCATGCCCTCGTTACGGAACATTTTACCAAACTCAAACACACCATCGAAACCGGCAACGATCAATCGTTTCAGGTAAAGCTCGTTTGCAATACGCAGATATAACGGCATATCCAGCGTGTTGTGGTGCGTATTGAACGGACGCGCAGCAGCACCACCGTGTACAGCTTGCAGGATAGGCGTTTCTACTTCCATCCAGCCTTTATCGGTAAAGAAGCTACGCATAGAGCTGATTACCTTAGAGCGATTGATGAAGATCTGTTTGTACTCCGGGTTAACGGTCAGATCCACATAACGCTGGCGGTAACGCAGTTCGGGATCGGTAAACCCATCGTGAATGTTGCCATCGTCATCGCGCTTAACCACAGGTAGTGGCTTCAGCGATTTGCTAAGGACGATCAACTCCTGCACGTGTACAGACAGCTCGCCGGTTTGGGTCAAAAAGACATAACCACGCACGCCGATATAATCGCCCAGGTCCAGCAGTTTTTTAAATACGGTATTGTATAAAGTTTTATCCTCGCCGGGGCACAGGTCGTCACGTTTCAGGTATACCTGGATACGACCGGTACTGTCTTGCAGCTCGGCAAACGATGCGCTACCCATTACGCGGCGACTCATGATACGGCCGGCCAGCACTACCTCTTTATAGGCATCAGGGTTTGCGTTAAAATTATCCTTAATATCCTTTGCAAAGGCATTCACCGGGAAAGCTTCGGCGGGATAGGGATCAATACCCAACTCTCGCAGTTGTTTTAATGATTCGCGGCGCAGCAACTCCTGCTCAGATAATGCAATGCTCATAGTACTTAAATTTTGGACTGCAAAGGTAAAAATTCTGAACCATTATTTTTCCTATCTTTGCGCATGATAAAATCAATGACAGGGTATGGCGTAGCCAGCTGTGATCTGGGTACCACAAAATATACTGTTGAAATTAAATCGCTGAACAGCAAGTTCCTGGAACTATCGCTGCGAATTCCCAAAAGCTTTTCTGAAAAAGAGTTTCAACTGCGTACCGAGTGTAACAAGCAGATTGAACGCGGCAAGGTAAACCTAAGCATCAGTGCCGAGAAAAATGACGTTGCCGTTAAAGCCGCAGGCATCAACACTCCGTTACTAAAACATTATCTGGAGCAACTGAAAGCTGTTAGTGCCGACGTGAACGAGCCAACCAGCAACCTGCTGGAGCTGGCGCTGGGCTTACCGGACGTGGTAAAGTTTGATGAGGAGAGCGTATCTGAGGATGAATGGAAAGCCGT
>Ga0153918_1000222_pt1 | contig 34087 bp, 25 predicted proteins | sample TSFL002MetaG_FD_104687 | JGI IMG/M metagenome (GOLD analysis project Ga0153918, IMG submission 104687) | Attine ant fungus gardens microbial communities from Florida, USA - TSFL002 MetaG | ecosystem: Host-associated > Fungi > Mycelium > Unclassified | place: USA: Florida, Paynes Creek Historic... | reverse complement strand
GGTGTATCGTTACTGGGACGCCACGCCTTGCGTCACCTTTACACTCGAAATGGCCAGGATGGCACTTGAAGTAGAACTGCAGAAAGAAGCAGATTTTCTCGCGTGCTATGACGCAGTCTATCGAGCAGTGAATGAGCAGTTCGATGTTCGCAGTAGCGACCTGACCAACTTGGTAATGATGTGCCTGACCAATGACGGAATCGTGTCCAGAAACCGTCGCAAGCAGTATCAGTATTCCGTACCGGTTGAAGTGTTTGAATTCATCGAGCAGCAATCACAGCAGGTGCTTGCGGCACAGAGAGCAGAAGTCGAGGGAGAGTGAAGACACTCTCCCCGCTGGCGCCTGGAAAGCTCAACGAGCCTTGTTCAAACCCAACTCCATATCGTCAATCAGCGCCTTGGCCATCTCACTGAGAATCCGTGCGGCGCTACCGGCCATGCGGTCATTCTCCATTTCTGCTTCGGTGGTCAGGTGGCGGATGCAGCCGAGCAGTATCGATAGATGCGAGAACGCGTGGTCGAAGGGCACGTTGGGCTTGAGGCTGAAAAGGTCGAAGGTTTCCAACCCTGCCGTTACTGCGTCTTGTGGATAAGCGCTCATCCTGTCGCTCCTTGCTTTAGATGGGGAGGTCCGAGTGGTCGGCCAAGGCAGAAACCATTCGTGACAGCAGGCGAATGTTGATGGCCATGGCGTCGCGCTGCGGGCCTGGGTCGCTGTCTAGCAGGACGCTGTAGGTTTGCTGCACCGTGAGGGTCAGGGCGTGGACCAGCGCTTCGCATTGCTCGGTGCTGGGCGGGTTGATCAGCGAGAAGCCCGGGATTTCGGGCTGGGGGATAGAGGTTGGAGGTGGGTCGGGTACTAGTTTTTTCATGGCGAAACTCCTGTACTAGAGAATTTCTGCCTTCCTCTTCGTCTCACGGATTTGGGTGGCAGTCGTGCACGGGGTGAGACCCGGGGTACAGGAGACCCGGCCAGACCAAAGCCTGCCCGCGCACGACCGCCATAAGCGATGCGTCCTGTACCAAACGGGTGTCTCACGCCCGATCGCCTTGCGAGGCGACCCAGGGACATTAGTCCGGGAGCACTTCCCAGCCAAGACAGCACCTTCCGACAGGTGCCGTAGGATAATTCGACATGGAACCCGAACTGAAGCATTTGGTTTCAGGTTCGGAAATGTCTGACAGCGCAGGTAAGTCTGGCCAGCGCTAACAATGCGGGCCAGCGCAAGGCCAGCCCGAAGCGAATCCCTTGTCCGAACTATGCTGCCTTCCCTTTCACCGTGAAATTTACTTCCAAATCAGCATTGGCCAGCAGGTTTACCAGGGCGTCCAGTGAAAACTTATCAATCTTGCCATTGAGCAGCTCGCTCAAGCGCGGTTGAGTCACTCGCAACCGCTTAGCTGCGTCTTTCTGCGGAAGATCCCAGGCCCGCACAGCCTTGGTCAATTCGCGCATCAGCTTCGAACGCAGCCGCAGATTCTCGGCTTCTTCAGGCGAGTCAACCAAAACGTCCCAAACCGAGGTAGATCGCTCGTTTGCCATTGTTGAATCCCTCCGTTTTCAGCCCAGCGACTTGAACCGGGCTCTTGCCAAGTCGATGTCGCGTTTTTCAGTCTTCTCAGTGGTCTTGCGAAACGCATGCAGGACATAGATGGCTTCAGGACGGCTAATGACATAAAAACGCGAAAAGCGCCGTCTTTGCATTTGATGCGAATCTCCCGCACGCCTTGTCCTACCGTTTCCACAGGCTTCCAGTCCGCAGGCTCCTCGCCTGCTTGAATCAAATCCAGTTGGTACCCAGCGCGCTGTCTAGCTACCAGCGGAAAGCTGCGTAAGTCCTCTTTACTGCTGCCCACCCACTCGATGGGTTTCTCATCGACCCGCATGTCATATCCCCTATGCCGTCGGTCCAGACGCTTGATGTGCAATTCATGACTCGCCCTCTCCAAGGCACCGAATCACACTGCTCCATCCGTCGGTCTCACAAGGCTTGGCTGAACATGCAGGAAGCTGCAGATCAAAAAATATATCGATATCGATATAAATTCAAGTCAGGGAACTGTACCCGGACCAATGCTTGCGGCGCAGGAAGTGAACAGAGGGAATGACTTGCGAAAGGGTCAATGCCTTTGGAAAGGGGACCCGAGGACATTATTCCGGGGAGACTTTTCAGCCAAGACAGCTGCTTCCGACAGGCCCTGTAGGATAGTTCGGCGGGAGATCAAAACTGAGGGATCTGGTTCAGGTCCAAAAAAGTCATATACCTCGAGAGGTCGAGGCATACTTGTGGGAGCGGGTACAACCGCTCCCACAACGGCCGCAATCTCAGTGCTTGGCAGTTTCCTTCCACCCCCCACCCAACGCCAGGAACACACCAATCTGCCCCAACGCCACCTGGCTGTTGGCCGCCGCCAGCTGCGAGCGCATGTCGGTGTAAGTCCGCGTCGCCTGCAAATCCGCCAGGAACGACTCACGCCCTGCCTGGTAATACCGGTGCGTCTGGTCCGCCGCTTCCTTCGCCGACTTCTCCGCCTCGGCCAATGCATCACGCCGGTCCAGCAAGGCGCTGTACTGCGCCAGTCGAGTCTGGGTTTCGCGGATGGCATTCAGCACGACCCCATCAAAATGCGCCAAGGCCGCCTGGGTCGAGGCTTCGGCCATGCGAATGCGGGCGCGGGTGCCGTTGGTCGGGATGCTCCAGCTGATCTGCGGGCCGAAGCCCCAGCGGTTGGTCGATGGATCGCCAAGGTCTTCGAGGATACCGATGGTGCCCACTTGAGCGCCGATGCTGATATCCGGGTACAGCGCACCCGTGGCCACACCGATCTCGGCAGTGGCCGCCGCCAGTTGGCGCTCGGCCTGGCGTACATCGGGGCGGCGCTTGAGCAGAGCCGCACCGTCGCCAACCGGCACCAACTGGTTCAGCTGTGGCAGCTCGGCGCAATCAGCGGTGCCGACGGGTAACTTATCCACAGGCTTGGCCAGCAGCGCTGCCAGGGTGTACAGGCCGGTCTCCCGCTCGGCCTTGAAGCGCGGCAGTTCGGCACGCAACGATTTGAACTGGGTCTGCGAGCGGGTGACTTGGGTTTCGTCGCCGCGGCCGGCGTCACGCAGGCGCTGGTTGAGCTTCACGCTCTGCTCCTGCAGGTCGAGCGACTCGCGGGCGATGTGGTATTCCTCGTTGGCCGAGCACACCTGGGTGTAGGCCTTGACCACGTCGGCCACCAAGGTAATGCGCGCGGTGTCGGCGGCGGCCTGCACCGCGTCGGCGTTGGCCTTGGCGGCCTCGGTGCCGCGCTTGAAGGTGCCCCACAAGTCGAACTGGTACGAGGCACTGATGATCGCCTCGCCGATGTTGGCCACCGGCACCTTTTCAGGCAGCAGGAAGGCCTGGCCGGACTCCTGCAGGCGCTGGGCGCCGGCCTTGATGCCGCCGTTGAAGCCGCCCTGGGACTCAGCCACTTCGACCTGGGCACGGGCCTTGGCGATGTTCGCCGCAGCGACGCGCAGCTCAGTGTTGGCGCTTAGCGCCTGGCGCACCAGTTCGTTAAGCCGCTGATCCTGATACAGCTGCCACCAGTCCTCCGGCACCGGAGCCGACACCACGCTGTCGGCATCCTCACGCAGCGGGCCGTTGAGGTCGCTGCGTTGCACCGCCGCGTCTTTCGGCACTTCGTAATCGGGGCCGACCATCATGCAGGCCCCCAGGGACAGGCAGAGCCCCGCGAGGATCAGCTGTTTCATGGCCGCTGGCCCTCGAGGATCGACACCGTGGCAGTACGCCCGGCGATCATGCGGAAGTCTTCCGGCACTTCGTCGAAGGCGATGCGCACCGGAATACGCTGGGCCAAGCGCACCCAGCTGAACGCCGGGTTGACGTTGGGCAGCAGGTTGGCACCGCTGCTGCGGTCACGGTCTTCGATGCCGGCAGCGAAGCTCTGCACGTGGCCGCGCAGAGGGGTGTTGTCGCCCATCACGCGGATGTCCACGGCGTCGCCGATGTGGATGCCACCCAGCTTGGTTTCCTCGAAGTAGCCATCGACGTGGTACGAGGCGCTGTCGACCACCGACAGCACAGGGCGACCCGCGCTGACGAACTCGTGGTCGCGCGGGGCGCGGTCGTTGAGATAACCATCCACCGGGCTGCGCACCACCGAGCGATCCAGATTGAGCTGGGCGGTGTCGACCGCCACCTGGGCCTCGCTGACCGCCGAGCGGGCGCGGGCCTCGCGGGATTGGCTCTCTTCCAGCTGCTCGGCGGCCACCAGGTTGCCGAGCTTGCGGTTACGCTGCGCTTCGCGGGACGCCTGGGCCAGGGTTTCCTGGCGCTCACCGAGGGTCGCCTTGGCCTGGCGCAACGCCAGGGTGAAGCGGTCCTGGTCGATGGTGAACAGCACGTCGCCGCGTTTGACGGTCTGGTTGTCGCGCACTTCGACCTTCTGGATCAGGCCGGACACGTCCGGGGCGATCTGGATCACGTCGGCGCGGATGTGCCCGTCGCGGGTCCAGGGGGCGAACATGTAGTACACCACCATCTGCCACACGAGCACGGCGGCGAAGGTCACTACCAGCAAGGTCAGGACCACACGGCCCAGGGTCAGCAAAGGTTTTTTCATGGCAGCATCAGGCTTCGGCAAAAGTGGTCGACCGCACCCAGCAGTACGGCGTACAGGGCGACGTTGAACAGCGCCCGGTGCCAGACCAGGCGGTAGAAATGCAGGCGCACCAGCACCGCGTGCACCCCCAGGAACAACAGGTAGGTGCCAAACATCATCACCAGCAGCGTGGGCAGGAATACCCCGCTGATATCCAGTTCACCGATCACAGGGGCGCTCCGTCCAGGCCGGGGGGCAGTTGCGGTTGTTCGGCAGGCTCGAGCATCACCTCGACACCCGGCAGCAATGCCAGGCGCAGGCCTGCCAGGGCATGCAGCAAGTGCGTGCGGGCATCGCCGCGTTCGTACAGTTCATCCAGGTTCAGCGACAGGCGCGCCCGCTCCATGTTGCGCAGCAGTGCGGCTGGCGCGTGCAGACGCTCACCGGCCCGCAGGCAGGCGGCGTAGTGCGCGCCGACCTCCTCGATCACCGTGCCCAGGCGTTCGCGGGCCTGCTGACCGGCCCGCGGCAGGTAGGCCAGCAGGTCGAGCAGGTTCAGGCCGACGCGCAGGTCGCGCAGTGCCACCCCGCTGTCCTGGCCGGTCTGCGACAAGCGGGGCAGGTGCTGCATCAGGCGGTCGAGCATCTGCACGCCGAGCTGGCGGTGCTCGGCCAGGGTCGCCGGCTCGGTCATTTCGACGATGTCGCGCCAGGCAAAGCGGGTCATGCGCTTGGCCGCCAGCTCCACGCCGAACGGGCGCATCACCAAGGTCCAGATGAAAGCGAACAGCAGGCCGGCCGGGCCCGCCAGATTGGAGTTGAGGAAGGTCAGGAAGTCGGCGTCATAGGCACCCTGGATGCTGATGAAGGTCGAGGTGTTGACGATGGTCAGCAAGGTGCCGAGGTAGAAGCGCGGCTGCACGGTCAGGGTGCCAACGCAAATGAACGGGATCGCGAAAGCCAGCACCAGCATGGGGAAGTCGTGCAGGTTGGGCAGCACCAGGAACAGGTACAGGCTGGAGAAGATCACCGACATCAAGGTCCAGAAGAAGAACCGGTAGATCTGCGGCGCCGGGTCGTCCATGGCGGCGAAGAAGCTGCACGACACCGCGGCGAGGATCACCGCACTGGCGCCGTCGTTCCAGCCAAGGCCGATCCACAGCCCGCAGGCGACGATAATCGCCAGCACCGTGGAAGCCACCGAGTAGAGCATCAAGCCGCGGTCGAAGAACGCGGTCAGCCGGCCCAGCCGCCAGTGGCGGTACACCGCGCGCCAGGGTTTGGGGTCGTCGCTGCGCAGGGCATGCTGCAGGGAGCAACAGTCCTGCCACAGGTCGGCCCATTCAGTCAGGCGGTAAAGCGCGTTGGACAGCAGCAGCTCGGCACGCTGATCGAGCGCGGCGGCGCCGGGCTGCAAGCGGTCGATCTGCTCGTGCAAAGCCGTCCAGCGGGAGACGGACGCGCTGTCGGCGGTGCCCTTGAGCCATTCGCGGGCGGCATCCAGCACTGGCTGGAGCTGCGCGTAATGGAGCGGGGCGCGGCCTTCGAGGGCGATCAGGGCGTCGTCGAGGGCGTCTATCACCGGCAGCAGGTGGATCATCCGCCCACGCAGCTCGCGGGCGTTCTTCAGAGTGTGCGGGCCGGCACCTTCGTGGCCGAGCTGGCCGATCATCAGCTCCAGCGAGTTGAACGTGGTGACCATCGCTGCACGCATGCCTCCGACTTTGTCGGCGCTGGCTTCACGGGCGAGGTAAGTGTCGCTGTAGCGGATCGCTTCGGTGAACCAGTTGCCGGTGGCACCCACCACCACCGGGGCCAGCCGGCGCGGCCAGAAAATCGCACCGACCACCGCCGCGCAGACGATCCCCAGGCAGATCTCCTGGGCCCGGGAGGACGCCACGTCGAACACCGCCAGCGGGTTGTCGACCACCGCCAGGGCAATCATCGGCAAGGTGTAGCCGGCCAGCATCAGTACGTAATTGTTGGCCGTGCGCACGTTCAGCGAGAGGAACAGCAGGGTGCCGGTCCATAGGGCGATGGCGATGCTCAGCAACAGCGGTGACTGCACCAGCGGCGGCACGAAGAAGATCGCCCCGGCAGCACCGAGCAGCGTCCCCACGGCACGATACAGCGCCTTGGAGCTGGTGGGGCCGACGAACGGGCTGGAGACAATGTACACGGTGGCCATCGCCCAATATGGACGCGGCAACTGCAGCAACAGGGCAATGTACAGGGCGATCATCGACGCGGCGAAGGTGCGCACGCCGTAGAACCAGTCGCGGGCCGGTGGCACCGAGCTGAAGAAACCGTTCATGCCGCCCCGCCCGCAATACCCAGGCCAGCGGCCTCGAAGGCACGCAGCACGCGCAACGCGGCCAGCAGGTCCGCCTCGTCGATGCCCTGCAGCACGTCATGGCGCACGCGCACCAGTTCGGCTTCGATCGCTTCGGCCAGGCGACGGCCTTCGGCAGTCAGGCTCAGGCCCTTGGCACGGCGGTCCAGCGGGTCCTCGCTGCGGCAGACCAGGCCAGCCTTGCACAGTTGGTCGAGCAGGCGCACCAGCGACGGGCTTTCCAGGCCGGCAGCCTGGGCCACGGCCACCTGATGCACGCCATCGCCCAAGCGCACGATCATCAGCAACGGTGCGGCGCAGGCCTCGGAGATACCGTAGCCGATCAGCGCGTTGTGGCAGATGCGCCGCCAGTGGCGAGCGGCAACTACCATGCCGCTGCTGACTTGCAGGCGCAGGGAGTCAATGGACATGTGAGGAACCAAGGATATTCATAGTTTGCTAACTATCAATATACGCCTGTGCCTCCCCCTGTCGTCAACCGTGTACGACGGAGGACCTCATGAATTCATGTTCATTCAGGGCTGAACCTGGTCTTCCAGCTTCATGGTCAGTGCCAACGTGCTGCCCATCTGCACAGCGCGGTCACGCCAATCCAGATAGCGCGCTTCATCGCGGCTGCTGAAATGCACCGCCAACTCTTCAGCCGCCTGCATGACCCCGGCTGCCGCCGCCAGTTCCAGCCAATACAATGCGGCCTTTACGTCAGCGTCCACATGCAGACCATGCAGCAAGCGGTAGCCCACCTCGAATCGGCAGCGCGCCTCGCCCCGTTCGGCGCCGCGCAGAAACCATTGATAAGCCTGGACCAGGTTCACCTGCCAGCCCAGCGCGGCATCGCAGACCTCTTCTTCATACAGGTCACCCAGCGCCGCAGCGGCATGCAGCATGCCGCGCTCGAACGCTTGGCGATAACATTCCTCGGCCTGGACATAGGAAGTAGCGACGCCCTTGCCGAAGTAATGCTGCTGCCCGAGGTTGAACCAAGCCGCCGCATTGCCCTGCAGCGCCGCCATGCGCAGCAGGTGCCCGGCCAGCGCGGTGTCGGCGCGCCAGTACTTGCCGTTGAGCCAGATCCAGCCCAGGTCGTTGAGTGCCGCGACATTGCCGGCCAGCGCCTGCTGGCGCAGGTCGAGGTATACCGCCTGCAGGTCGTGCGCTTCGTCCAGTCGGTTGACCAGCAACGCACGCTGGCTGGGCTGCCCTACCCCGGCAAACAGCCGCTGTCGCCTGCCGGCGGGTGTCGGTGGGCAAATGACCTGCTCAGGCAGAAGACGGGCGAGCAGCGAATGGATATTGCTGACAGCAGACATGTTCATCCTCATTGAACGACCCACAGGCCCGACCGCGGCTGTGATGAGGCGTGATTCTGCGCGACGTCACGTCAAAACCTGTCGCGAACGATTCGAGGCAAGGCAACCAATTGCGCATTCCTTGATCTGAACGAGTTATGGCTAATTGCCATGACCTGTTCGAGCCGCCATCCTGTTGCGGCAAGCCTAGACAAGGACGTTACCTTTTGCCGTTCGCCACCACCCGCGCCACCCTCAGCCGTCAATGGGCGCTGCTGCGCCAGTTACCCAGCCGTTCTCCAGGGATCACCAGTGCCGAACTGGTGTGGCGCCTGCGCGATGCCGGCTTCAACGTCAGCAAACGCACGGTGGAACGGGACCTCAACGAACTGTCGCTGATCTTTCCGCTGGACCGCAATGACAAGAGCATCCCGTTTGGCTGGCACTGGTCGGCGAACGTTGCTGGCGAGCTGCGGGGGAATTTCGATTTGCAGGGATTTTTGCGTGGTGATTCGCTTCAGCCTGGGCAAGGTGCAGGAATCGAGATGCAAGCCTGGGTCAGCGATCCATTGGCCAAGCAGTTGCGTGAAGCGCCGTTGAGCGTGGACATGCAATTGACGGCACTGGACCAGGGGCATCGGCTGCGGGCGACGGTGGAAGACGGTGGGCCATTGCGCTGGTGGGTGCTGAGCCAGGGCGACGCCGTGGTGATCGAAGAGCCGCAGGCACTGCGCGAAGAGATCGCCAGGACCTTGAGCAATGCGGCAGCACAGTACATGGATTAGTCGCTTGTGCCGGCCTCTTCGCGGGCAAACCCGATCCTATAGGTACCGCGCAGCATTCAAGCCTGCGCTAAGAGGCCGGCACCGGAAAACTACCGCTGCATCCCCCAGCGCCGAACGGTCAACCGCTCCAGGGTATTGAACACCAACCCCTCGACCAGCAGACCGATCAGGATCACCACCGCCAAACCGGCAAATACCTTGTCGGTATACAGCTCGTTGCGGTTCTGGAAGATGTACCAACCCAGCCCGCCCTTGCCGCTGCTGGCGCCGAACACCAGCTCGGCGGCGATCAGGGTGCGCCAGGCGAATGCCCAGCCGATCTTCAACCCCGAGAGGATCGACGGCAACGCGGCAGGTACCAGGATGTGCAGGACCAGGCGCAGCCCTTTCAGGCCGTAATTGCGCCCCGCCATGCGCAAGGTTTCCGACACCCCGAGAAAACCCGCATAGGTGTTCAGTGCCAGCGCCCACAGCACCGAATGCACCAGCACGAAGATCAGGCTGTTGTCACCCAGCCCGAACCACAGCAACGCCAACGGCAGCAGGGCTATCGCCGGCAAAGGGTTGAACATCGAGGTCAGGGTACCGAGCAGATCACGACCGAGCTGGGTCGACACCGCCAGGCTGGTCAGGCCGAAGGCCAGCACGATGCCCAGCAGGTAACCCTTTAGCAGGATCACCAGCGACACGCCGACCTTGGCCGGCAGTTCGCCACTGAGCAGGCCGTCCCACAGTGCCGCAGCCGTCTGCAGGAAGGTCGGCAGCAGCAGGTCGTTGCCCTGGTAGCGGGCGATCGCTTCCCACAAGGCGGCGATCACCACCAGGATTACAGCCTTGCGCAGCCAGCCGTGCTGCCACAGGCGTTGGGCCAAGGGTAGGTTACGTTCCACAGGCACACTGAGCAAAGGCTCCAGCTGCACCTCGTATTCCTGGCGTACAGGTGTAGGGGTCATGGCTGAAGCTCCTTTCAGTAGGCGATGCGAATGTCGTTGAAGCCCAGGTCATCGGCCGGCTCAGGGGCTTCGGCCTCGTCGAACAGCAAGCGATGGATGCGCCGTGCACTGGCCTGGAAGTCGGCAGCGCCGAGGCTGCCGAGGTCGTACTGGTGGCTATGCACCTCCGCTCGTACCCGGCCCGGATGGGGCGACAGCAGCAGGATGCGATTGCCGACCACCAGCGCCTCCTCGATGGAATGGGTGACGAACAGCAAGGTGAAACGCACTTCCTCCCACAGCAGCAGCAGCTCTTCCTGCATCTTGCGCCGGGTCAGCGCATCCAGCGCGGCGAACGGCTCGTCCATCAGCAGGATCTTCGGCTGGGTCGCCAGCGCCCGGGCGATCGCCACGCGTGCCTTCATCCCGCCCGAGAGCATGTGCGGGTAGACATCGGCAAAGGCGGCCAGGCCGACCTTGTCCAGGTAATGCAAGGCCCGCTCCTCGGCCTCGGCGCGCTTGAGCTGGCCGGACACCAGCAGCGGGAACATGACGTTCTCTTTCACCGTCTTCCAGGGCGGTAACTGGTCGAACTCCTGGAACACCACGATGCGGTCAGGGCCGGGGCCGTTGACCGGCTGGCCCTGCAGCAGGATCTGCCCTTCCTGGGGGGCGATGAAACCGGCCACGGCCTTGAGCAAGGTGGACTTGCCGCAGCCTGACGGGCCCAGCAGGACAAAACGGTCAGCGCGATCGACTTCGAAGCTGACCTGGTGGGTGGCCCGCACCACGCGTTGCGCGGTGCGGTATTCGAGGCTCAGGTTGTCCACCTTGAGCAACGGCGGTGTAGCGACACGGCTCAGGTTGCTGGCCGTGTGGCCTGGCAATGGGGCGGTCATGGTCGGTCAGCTCCCTTGCAGCGGGCGTTCATCCTGGAAGAAGTAGTCCTTCCACGATGCCGGCTTGTGCTTGATGGCGCCAACCCGATACAGGAACTCGGCCAGCTTGTAGGTGTTCTTCGGCGTGACGGTGAACTCGTACTGCGGGTTGTCGATCAGTTTGATCAGCGCGTCGCGGTCGATCTTGGCCTTGGTCACGCGGATGTAGGTATCCGCTGCGGCGGCCTTGTCGTTCTGGGCGAAGTCCGCCGCCTCGGCCAGTGCGTCGACGAAGGCCTTGTAGGTCTTGGGGTTGTCGTTGCGGAATTTCTCGGTGGCGAATAGCAGGGTCGGCGAGTTGGGGCCGAGCAGGTCATAGCTGTTGAGCACCACATGGACGTTCTTGTTGGCCAGCGCCTGGTCCTGGAACGGCGGGTTGGAGAAGTGCCCGTTCAGTTCGGTACCGCCGGCCAGCAGCGCGGCGGTGGCGTCCGGGTGCGGCACGGCCAGGGTGTACTTGTCGAGGCGGTTGTATTCCTTGTCGCCCCACTGCTGGGCGGCGGCGTATTGCAAGAAGCGGGACTGCACCGAAACACCTACCGCAGGCACCGCAATCCGGTCCTTGTCGGAAATGTCGGCAATGGTCTTCACGTTCGGGTTGCTGCTGACCAGGTAGTACGGGAAGTTGCCCAATGAGGCCACGGCCTTGACGTTCTGCCGGTCCTTGGTACGGTCCCACACGGTCAGCAGCGGGCCGACCCCGGCACCGGCGATGTCCACCGAACCGGACAGCAGCGCGTCGTTGATCGCCGAGCCACCGGACAGCTGGGCCCAGTCGACCTCGATGTCGATGCCCTGCTGCTTGCCGTGCTTCTCGATCAGGTGCTGGTCACGCACCACGTTGAGCAGCAGGTAGACGATGCCGAACTGCTCGGCGATGCGGATCTTGCCTTCGGCTTGTGCCACGGCGGGGGCCGCCAGGCTGCCGACGACCAGGCTGGCGCCCAGGCCGATGCTTGCCGCCAGGCGGCTGATGGATTTGCGCATGATGAATTCCTCAGTCGTCAGAACGGGGCATCGCCCTGGATGGTGGTGCGGAACAGTTTGCGGCGCAGGTGCGCCGGGCAACCGGTGGCCAGGTGGATCAGTGAGCGGTTGTCCCAGAACACCAGGTCGTGGGGCTGCCACTGGTGGCGGTAGATGTTCTGTTCGAGCACGCTCAACGCGTACAGCTGTTGCAGCACGTCGCGGCTTTCATCATCCGGCAGGCCGACGATGCGGGTGGTGAAGCCTTCACTGACGAACAGCGCCTTGCGGCCGTTTTCCGGGTGGGTACGCACCACCGGGTGGATGACTTCCTTCACCTGGGCGAGCTGCTCGGCGGTCAAGGTCGGGCGCCAGTTGCCTTCGAATTTGGTTTCGGCGTAACGGGCGGTGTAGGAGTGAGCGGCACTGCGGCCCTCGACCACTTTGCGCAGGGCTTCGGGTACCGCGTCCCAGGCTTTGTGCATGTCGGCGAACAGGGTGTCGCCGCCTTCGCTGGGAAGCTCCTGGGCATGCAGCATGGAGCCGAGGCTCGGCAGCTCCTTGTACGACAGGTCCGAGTGCCAGAACTTGCCGGCATCGCCAAGGCCGATATTCTGGCCATTCTCGATGATGTTGGAGACGATCAGGATTTCCGGATGGCCGGCAAGCAGAAACTGCTTGAGCACATGGATCTGCAACTCGCCAAAGCGGCGGCTGAAGGCAATTTGTTGTGCCGGGCTGATGCGCTGGTCACGGAACACCAGCACATGGTGGTCGAGGTGGGCGCGATGAATACGGGCGAAATCCTCGGCGGTAACCGGCTTGGCCAGGTCCAGGCCAATGAGCTCGGCGCCGACGGCACCGGAGAACGGGCGGATTTCGAAGGTTTGCGGCTGGGCGCTGTCGATGGTCGACAAGGCGTTCGAGGCGGCTGGCATGTGTCACTCCCACGCAGTGCGCGACTTCAATGGCGCGCAACGATCAGAAACGCACGGGGATTACCCGTGTGGGTTCAAGTCGTGCGGCGCATCGATTGGTCGACGGGTACGCAGTAGGGTGACTATAAATGCATAAGAAAAATACTTTAAATACCGTTAGCGCATAACCATATGAAACGGTTCACGCACTGAAAAGGGGCGTCAGGCGCCCCTCAACGCCATTCGCTGTAAGGCTCCAGCGAGGTGACCGGCAAGGCCAGGTTGCCGCGCCAGGGCTCGAACAGGTAGCGCACGTAGAGCATGGCATGGCTGGGCGCATAATCTTTGCTGTGCTGCCAATCGAAACCTCCGCCCAGCGCCCAGCGATCGTTCAGGCGCCGCTCGAAGGCACCATGCAGGCGATAGCCCACGCCGGTGCTGCTGCTGGCATCGGTGGTCGCATCGATGTTCGACTCGATGATGTCGTAACGCGCCAGCAACTTGCGGTTGAGGCTATTGTCCGGGTAGAGCCGGCTGCTGTCGCTGCTGGCGTGGGACCAGCTGGCCGAGCCTTCCAGCAGGAACGACCAGTCATAGTTGCGCCAGGCATAGCTGACCGGCACACCGATCGACTCGTAGCGTTGCGGGCTGTAGTAACCACCCTGACCGAGGCTGTAGCCGCCCAGGTCCTTGTCATAGCGCCAGTCCATCACGGTCAGGCCCACGCGCATGCGCTCGTCGGCCTTCTCCACGAGGCGGTAGTAATACCCAGCCATCGCACGGGTGCGCTGGTTGTCGGCAACGTTTTCGCCGACCAGCCAATGGTGGCCAAGGCTTGCCCAGACGCCGTAATCCCCCCCCTGGTCCCAGCTCAGGCCCAGCGTGGCGCCGTTGGCCGTGACACCGCCCCAACGCACGTTGGTAGCCGGGTCGCGCGTGCCGGCGAACGACAGCAGCGAGTTGCTCATCGGCCGGCGCGAGGCCGCCAGCGACCAACCCACCTGCCCCAGGTCGCCATTGACGATAGCGCCGCCCAGCCAGTTGTTGACCTCATAGCCTTGGGTCGTGCCCAGGTCGAAGCCCCAGCGGCTGTTCTGCCAGCCCATCGCCAGCACGCCACCATTGGCGGTCTGCGAACCCGGCTGGCAGGTCGGCAGCGGTGCACCGCTGCGGGTGACACCGACGAACTGGCAGGTACCGAAGTCAGCGGTGTTGTTACCGTTTTCGTCGAGGTCGAACGAGCCGGCATCCATCCCAATGCGCTCGACCCGCGCAAACGCCCTGCCGTCCTCCCAGGGGGTGTCGACATGCAGCAAGGTCGTTTGGGTGCTCAAGCGAGAGATGCCGGGCGTGCCGTCGTTCTTGCGCCAGCCGTAGTCATGCATGAGGGTAACGTTGGTATTGCGCTGCTGGTACAGCTCATCGACGTCGCTGCGCAAACTGCGCGCCAGCCAGTCATCGGTGTCCTTCGCCCGGCTGGCGAAGGTCATCGCGCGATCGTCACGCGGCGAGGCCTGCGAGCGGCTGATCATCTGCGCATCGGCCATGGCTGCGGCATACAGATCCAACGCCCGCTGTGGGTCGTTGGCCACCACCAGCCTGGCTGCGTCGCGGCGCAGCAATGGGTCTGGCAGCGCCTGTCTGGCGGCGACATGCTCCAGGAGCCGAGCCGCTTCTTCCTTCTCGCCCAAGGCCACCAGCACTTCAGCATAACGGCGCTGGGCATCGCTCTGCTCGTCGGTCAACTGCAGCGGTTGTGCCGCCAGTGTTTGGCGTACGCGGGCCAGGTCGCCTTCGGCAATCCAGCTTTCCATCACGCCCAGGCGGGCCTCGGCGCGCTGCGGCTGAACCTGCAGCACGCGCTGGTAGTAACCCAGTGCCTTGCGATGATCGCCACGCTCTGCCGCCCAGTCGGCCATCAGCAGCAGGTCGTCCGGGTCACCTTCGCCATGGGCCAGGCCGGCTTCCAGCACGGCGCTGGCTTCGTCGGTGCGGCCCTGGTTCTGCAGGCGTTGGGCCTGGGCCAGGGTCATGCGCCGGCGCACGCGCTTGTCGAGGGTGTGCATGTCGTCGGTCCAAGCGCCTTGCGGCACGGCGCGCAAGGTGTCGTGGACCTGTGCATCGCGGTCGCTGGATTCCAGGTAAAGGCCATGGGCATAACGCGTCGCGGGGTCGGCCGGTTGGCGCTGCAGCACGCGATTGAATGCGGCGTCTGCCTCAGCGTTACGGCCTTGCTGGCGCAGGCTGTTGGCCAGTTGATAGGCCAGCCAGGGCTCGTCGGGCGACAATTCGGCCGCTTGCCCCAGCAGCCGGCTGGCGGTCGCCCAGTCCTGGCGCTGCACGGCGGCATCAGCCTGCTCGCGCAGGCGGCCAAGCGCCAGGCTGCGGCGCAGGCTGGCGAACTGGGCCTGTTGGGCTGCCGGCAGGCTGCTCAGATACGCTTCGGCCTTGTCTGTCGACTGCGCCTGATAGATCCGCATCAGGCCGCGTACTGCGCTTTCATTGCCCGGCACCTTGCGCTGCACTTGCAGGTATTGCCGCTCGGCACTGGCCAAGTCGCCTTCCGCGAATGACACATCAGCCAAACCCAGCATGGCGAACTCGTCGTCAGGGCGCTGCTGGCGTGCCTGCTGGTAGAGCGAACGGGCAGTACGCAAATCCTGCTTTTCCAACGCGCTGTCAGCGCGCTGCAGCATTCCCCAGTACTGGCTGGAGGCTTCGAGGTCTTTCCATTTACTCATCAGGCGGGTGTTCTGCTCGATGGTAACGGCCTGGTGGAACGCCACGTTGGCTTCCCCATAGCGGCGCTGACGCATCAGCGCAACACCGAGCGCACCGTGCAGGCTGGCATCATCGGCATAGCGGCGCAGGGCCAGGCGCAGCTGTGCTTCAGCCTGGACGTTGCGGTCCTGGTCGAGCAAAGCCTTGCCACGCTGCCCGGCCTGCCAGGCCGGATCGGCCACCAGGGTGCGTTGCTGCTTGAGGGTGTCATTGGCCAGCGGCAACAGCGGCGATGCCGGATAACGCTGGACGAATGCCTGCCAGGCGGCAACGCTGCTGGCACTCACCGGTTGCTCGGTCAGGTAGTCGAACTCGCGCTGGGCAGCGGCATCGCGCGCCGTCGGGTCGCGCGACAACTGGTCGAGCACGGCCAAGGCCTCGGTGTCACGGTCCTCGCTGAACAGCCAGGCCGCCAAGGTCTGGCGCAGCCCCGCATTGCCTGGGTATTGATGATCGAGTTGCTGCAACTGACGGATCGCTTCCGGACGCTGCCCGGCCAGGTTGCCATGCACACGCCAGTAGTCCAGTGCCAGATCCAGCGTGGGCAGTTCGCCGCCGAACAACTGGTCATAAGCGACCAGCGCCTCATCGTAACGCCCGGTTACCGCCATCAGCCGCGCTTGCTGCAAGCGCTGCGCCTGCTCGGGCTGCTGCAGCGCCATCAGCCGTCGGGCTTGCCGGTCCTGAAGGCTCCCCGGTGCCACTTGCGCGATGCTTGCCCGCAATTGTTCGGCTTCTTCAGGTTTCTGCTCACGCAGCGCCAGGCTCAACGAGGCCAGCAAGGCATCAGGGTTGCGCGGCTCCAACAGCCGCAGCCTGGCCAGGGCGTCATGAATCAAGTCGTCACGGTGCAGTGCCTCGCCAATACGTACCTGTTCCAAGAGCCATTGGCGCTGCTCATCGCGGTCTTTCGGCTGCGCGGCCACGGCACAGGACAAGGCGGTCAGCGTCAGCACGCCGATCATTCGGAACATGGAGCACTCCAGGCGGGCAGCAGACGACCTTGGTTGTCGAAGCGATAGCGGGCTTGGTCCCAGCCCTGGCCGAACAGGGCAAGGACCTGGTTGTAATACGCCTGTGGCTCGGCAGGCTGCTCGCGCAACCTCTGGCGCTGGGCTTCAAGCGCAGCGTGGCCATCTGCGACGCTGGCCAGCAACGGCAACAACGCTGCGGAAAAGCCTGCCGGGCCATGCCCGCTCTGTTTGGCCGTGCGAGCGTCGACGCTCTCCGGTGGCAGGCCATCCTGGGTAGTGGCGGCGGCCATCGGTGCAAAGTGACGCAGCAACTCGTCACGCTGCGGTGCACCGTTGGCCAGCATGCCCAGCCACAGGTACACGCGGATGGCGTCATAGCTACCGGCGCTGCCGTGCTCAGGGTCTGGCTCGATGCCCGCCGCGGATGTCCACAGCAGCCAGTCCGGAGCAAAACCCTTGGGCGATGCCTGCAACCAGAGGCGACGAACGTTGCTGGCCATCTCGCCCCAGAGCGGGTCTAGCAGAGCAAAGCGGTCGAACAGTTGCGGCGGCAGGTAGCTGGGGTTCAGGCGCCAGCCGCGGTGGTCGTCGAAGCCATAGTCCGCTGGCAGCAGCATCACGCCCAGGCCCGGCAACTTGCGTACGGTCTGCGCGGCGATGCGCCAGAGCATCTGCGTGCCCAGACGGGTGTACGTCGGCTCATTCCACAGCCGCCCCGCTTCGAGCAGGCTGTAGGCGATCCACAGGTCGGCATCGCTGGCATTGTTGCTGTCCAGCACCTGCCACTGCTGTTGCTTGCCGCGGCCCCAGAGCCAGGCCGGCAAATGCCGGGAAAGGTCGCCTTCGGCCAGGTTGTTGCCGGTCCAGCGCAGCAGGTTGTCGAAGGCCTGGCGGTCGTTGCCGACCAGGGCGAAGAACAGCGCATAGCTCTGCCCTTCGGAGGTAGTGACCAGGCGCTCGTCACTGCGGTCGAGCACCCGCCCATCCGCACTCATCAGGTCGGTCTTGAAGCGCTCCCAGGCCGGCCAGGGGCAAGCCGCCGAAGCGCTGGCGACAGCGGGCATGCACAACACCAGCAGCAAGGCCAACAGCTGACGCATGGTCAATCGGCCCCACCCAGGCGACGACGCCCGGCCCAACGCAGCGCTCGCCACAACAGGAAGGCGAACAGCAGCACGCTGATAACGGCAATCACCGCGATCAGGGTCGGGTAATCTGAGAGGTGGAACCACATCAACAACCACCAGGGCAGCTGGCCTACGTAGTAGTGCTCGCCCACGAACTGGCTGCTGACACCGCTGCTGCGCACCAGTGCGACGGAGCCTGCCACGGCGTCGAGCTTGCCGGAGTCGGCCAGCACTTCACGCAGCAAGGCGTAGGCGTCATCGGAGCTGGCCAGCAGGGCAACGACGCTGCGCTGCTCGTGGAACGGCGATTTCAGCCCGGTGATCGCGGCAATCGGCGCCTGCGCACTGACTTCGATGCGGCTGTTGGACACCACTGGCGTCGTGTCGAAGCGCCGCATGCCGGGTTGCTCCACCACCCGCCCCTGCACCATCCAGTCGCGCTGGGCATTCAGCAGCAAGCCCAGGTTCGGCTGCTCACGCAGGTCTTCGGGCAGGCTGCCAATCAGCAGCAGGTCGGCATCGGCGTCCGCCGCCTGCTTCCAGTTGTCGCTCAAGCGCACATTCAAGGCCGGGTAGCCGACCTGCCCGCCGATGCTGCTGATCACGTCAAGCAAGGTGCCGACCTGCATCGCCGTAGGCTTGGCCGGTACCACGACCAGGGTCTCGGACAGGTCGGCCATGCGGCTGTATGGGAAGCCACTGCGGACGAAGGCACGCAGGTCAGGCATGGCCATGTAGTGGTAGTAGCCAGACAGGTCGATGGTCGAGTTTTCGTCGATCGCCGCACGCACGTCTACCGGCAGCGAGGTCTGGCAGTGGTCGCGCTGGGCACTGCCCAGGGTGCTGGCGAAGCTGAAGTCGAACCGCAGGCGGTTGCGCGCGCCGATCTTCAGGGCCGGTACCAGCGATTGCTCGGTCAGGGCGGTACTGTCGGTAGACAGCACGTTCAGGCGCATCTCCTCCAGGGTGCTGCTGCGGCGGTCGTTGCCCACCAGCGGCATGCTGGTGATGTACTGGTCGTTGACGCTGATGCTCAGGCGCGACTCATCGGTGACCGCTGGCGGCGTGTAGCGATACAGGGTCTGCAGCGGAATGCCCTGGTTGCGCCAGACGAACAGGTCTGGCGGCAGGTTCACGTCAAGGGTGATCGGGCGTGGCTGCAAACCGCTGACCTGCAATTGCTCCGGGTAGTCGAGCAGCTCGGAGAACCGCACCGGGCGGTCGGTCCGCGTCCAGTTCGGCGCGTCGTAAGGCTTGCGTGGCTCAAGTGCAGTCATCTGCTCGACCTTGACCCGCGAACCGCGGAATAGATCGCTGCCGACGGCCAGCGCCGAAGCGGCCTTGACCAGGTCATCGTCATTGCGGCCCAGCACCAGCAGCAGCTTGCTCCAGCGGTCGCTCGGGTGATCGATCAGCTGCACCACCGGGCCATCGACCGCCGGGTACTTTTCCAGGTCGGCAAGGAACGCCGGGCGTCGGTCGTTGGTGGCAAAGACAATGACCGGCTGCGGTTTTTCGCCACTGGCCGGCAGGCTGTTGAACGATACCGGGAAGGTCGCCTTGCGCCAGCCGGCCTTGCTGCCAAAGTACGACGCCAGGATGGCAGCAGCGCGCTGCTCGCCCAGGCTTGGGGTGTCGGCAAACACCACCGGCAACTCGACCTTGTTGGTATCGCGCGCATCGAAGAACGGCAGCGGGAAGTACGCCAGGTCATTTTCCAGCGCCAGCGCCTGCTCGTGCAGCTGCACCTGGCTCTTGCGGTTGACGTTCAGCCACAGGCCGCTGTGCGCCGGGTCTTCACAGATATCGGTGTAGTGCCCGACGAACTCCAGGCGCACCCGGTTGAAGTCGCTGATCAGTTTCGGGTCCAGCTGCAGTTGACGACGCACGCGCTGGCCGAGCTGGTCCTTCTCGATCGGCAACACCCCCATCAGCTCGTCGTTGAGGTAGACACGCAAATGCGACAGGTTCGGCAGCAGGGCTGGCGACGGGGTGTAGTCCAGTTGCAACACCGCATTGGTGGCCAGGCGATCCCGGCGCAGGCCGAACTCGATGTTCTCGCTGTTGCGAACGCCCAACATCAGGCTGTCGGCCGGCCGGCCCAGCTGCTCGAAGGTCTGGGTGACGGGCCAGTTGGGCACCGATGGCTCGGCCGGTATGGCAAGGGGGGCTACAGCGGCGACAGCAGCGTTCTGCAACAGCGAGGCAAGCAGCGCCATCGCCAAGCCCCAGGTGCGTGCGGGATAACGAGTCATCATGCGTCTCGGTCAGCAAGGTTCGTGGAAGGAAGTGGTCGGGGTGTATGCGGCAGGTAGCTGGCCAGCCAGCGCAGCAGCTCATACAAGGGCAACAGCCACCCGCGCAGCCAGATGGGGGTGTGTTCGATCATGCGCAGGTAGCCAACGCCACCCAGCTTGAGCACGTCCATCAGGCTGCGCAGCGGGCGGTCGACTTCATGCTTGTCCTGATAACCCAGCCAGGCATCGGCCCGCGCGAAGGTGCAGTGCACCAGGTCGATGCGCTGCTGCAGGTTGAGGCCTTCGAAGGTCAGACCCACGTGCCGGCCGACGATGCGGGTAACCCGGGCGTTGAACGCAAACTCACGCTGCCCGCGGCTCAGCAGCAAGCGCACCCGCGACCCTGAGGCAGGCTTCACACCGTCACCCAGTTGCAGGCCGATACCGCCATCGGAATAGTCGACCAGCGTGCAGGGGAAAGCGTGGCCACTCTCCAGCTGCAGTGCGGCTGGCAGGTGCATCTGCACGCGGTGAGCACGGCGCACCTGGCGCACTTCGGCGGCCACTGCGCAGGCGGCGCCGAGGATCAGCAGGTTGTAGGTCACCCACAACGAACTGACGATCACCGTGCCGATTTCCGCAGCCGGGCCGGTGAACAGGCGCCAGACAGCAAAACCCAGGCCGGCCACATTGAGGCCGGCGAGGAACAGGTAGGGCTGGGCGATGCGCCAGTCGAACTGGCCCTCCTCCATCAGGCCGCCTTTGGCGGTGACGTTGAACTTGCCTTTCTTCGGCGCAAACAACGCGACCGTGGTCGGACGGGCGATGTACCAGGCCAGTACGGTCTCGTAGACCTCGCCCCAGAACGTCTGCCGGTACTTGCCCTGCATGCGCGAGTTGGTGAGGCTGGCATGAATCATGTGCGGCAGCACGTACAGCAGGATCATCACGGCAGGCGCGTAGATGATGTAGGCGTGCAGCAGCAGGAACGCCAGCGGCGCGGTGAGGAAGATCAACCGCGGCAGGCCGGCAAGGAAGTGCAGCATGGCGTTGGCGTAGCAGATCCGCTGGAACAGGCTCAGGCCGCGGCCCAACAGCGGGTTGTCGGTACGGAAGATCTGCACCATGCCGCGCGCCCAGCGGATGCGCTGGCCAATGTGCGCCGACAGGCTCTCGGTGGCCAGGCCGGCAGCCTGGGGAATGCCCAGGTAGGCCGAGGTCCAGCCCTGGCGGTGCAGGCGCAACGCGGTATGGGCATCTTCGGTGACCGTTTCCACGGCAAAGCCACCAATGTCCTCTATCGCGGTGCGCCGCAGCACGGCACAGGAGCCGCAGAAGAAGGCGGCGTTCCACATGTCGTTGCCGTCCTGGATCAGCCCGTAGAACAGCTCGCCTTCGTTGGGGCGGCGGCGGAACGAGCCCAGGTTGCGCTCGAACGGGTCGGGCGAGAAGAAGTGGTGAGGCGTCTGCACCAGCGCCAGCTTCGGATCCTTGAGGAACCAGCCAACGGTCATTTGCAGGAAGGAACGCACCGGCACGTGGTCGCAGTCGAAGATGGCAACCAGCTCGCCGTGGGTGACCCCCAGCGCATGGTTGAGGTTACCGGCCTTGGCGTGGTGGTTGTTCGGCCGCACGATGTAGCCCACGCCGACCTCGTCGGCGAAGGCGCGGAACTCCGCACGCTTGCCATCGTCGAGGATGTAGATGTGCAGGCACTCGCGTGGCCAGTCCAGGCCCAGCGCAGCGAGGACGGTGGTACGTACCACCGAAAGGTCCTCGTTGTAGGTGGGGATGAACAAATCGACCTTGGGCCAATGGGCCGGGTCTTCGGGCAGGTTCACCGGCTTACGTTCCAATGGCCAGCAGGTCTGGATGTAACCGAGGATCAACACGAACCAAGAGTAGGTTTCTGCTGCCAGCAGGATCACCCCGCAGACCAGGTCGAGCGTGTCGTTCCAGTTCAAGGTCGAGGTGTAGCGCCACCACAGGTAACGGCAAGAAATGATCGTCGACAGCACGATCAGCATCAAGGTCGGGAAGCGGCCCGGCATGTAGCGCACCAGCATGGCGATGCCCCACAGCAGGAAGATGAACACCAGCTGCGCCAGGTAACCGAACGGCTCGGTCACGCACAGCACGGCCAGCAACACAGCGAACGAGGTGAGCACGGTATAGAACAGCCGCCGGCCGAACACGCTCAGACGCTTCAGACGCTGTGCGGCACCTTGCTGCAAGTCGCTGTCGCGAAAACGCGCCGGCACCTGGCCCATGGCTTCGGCCACCCGCGCACGGCAGCTGCGCAGCACCTTCGAGAGGCTGCGCAGGTAGCCGCCTGCCAACGACAAGACACGCATCGGCCGAGCGGGCTTGCGCGGCGATGGCGCCCGCCGCAGCAACAGCCAGCCGCACTGGATCAGCAGCCGCAGCGGGTCGCCCAAGGTCGGCCGCTTGCCGACAAACTGCGGGAACAGGCGCTGACGCTCAGCCAGCAGTGCCTGCCAGGCAGGTGATTCGAGCCGTAGCAACAGGAACGCCAGCCACACCCCGAGGGTGAACAACAGCGCAACACCCCGTTGTGCGCCGCGCGCGGTGAAGTGGGCGTAGGCCGAGAGCGGGGTCACGTTCACGCTTCACGCCTCGCCAGGCAACGCACCGCCAGGCTTTGCACATCCCGGGATGCCAGGCAATGCGGCGCGTAGTGGCCGACCGGCGCCTTGCAGGCAAAGGCCTCGACGAACGCTTCGTCACGGTGCACCAGTTGCATGGGCAGGCGCTTGCGGAACAGGTCACGCCACACCATCAGCACATCGCTCTGCAGGCTGCTGGCCGGGTCGAAACGGTTGACCAGCAGCATGTCATAACGCTCGACCTGCTGGCGCCCAAGCAGGATGTGGCTGGTCATTTCAGCCTCAGCCACCAGGACCCGCATGTCAGTGACGAAACCCTGCGTGGCCCTGGCCGCTACCGGGTGAGCAAGATCGAACAACAGCCAGTCGAAATGCATGGCCAGTTCAGCTTGCCGCGCACGCCACACCTCTGGCTGCTGATACCCCTTCAGCTCGCCGAGCCGGTGCGGATCCACTTCACCAAAAGGCATCACACACAAGCCTTCGAGAACCTCATACAGAGGCTCGTCGTAGGGCCGCCCCTGCAGCTCGGCACAGGCCCAGCCGTCGCGCTGTTCGAGCGCCAGGTTGAAGTGCAGGCCCAGCAGGTTGTCCGGGCTCATATCGACCAGCAACACGCGCTCACCCAGTTCACGCAAGGCATAGCCCAGCGCCGCCAGCAGCGCGGTACGGCCCAAGCCACCCCGCAGCCCATGCAAGGCCAGGCTGATCATGACTGCACGGCCTTCGACGGCTCGGTCCGCGCCAAGGTAGCCTCCTGCAGGCGAGCCATGCAGCTTTCGCCCAGCAGCGGCCAGCGCTGCAATGCCTGCTGCACACCCACCATCATGGAAATGTCCTGATAGCTCAAGGCAGGCATGGCCAGATACCGGCGCAACTGGGCGATATCGTCACTGCGGTCGGATGGGTCAGCGTTGCCAGCCTTCATGGGCTCTCCTTCGGAACAGGCTGCCAATCCGGCTGGCCTTGCAGGCGCATATAGGTTCGGCCCTGGTAGTCCAGCACCTGGGCACCAGAGGTTTCCGAGACACGCTCGGTGGTCGGCAGGTCGGTCAGCAGGCTCGGCAGGTCGAGCGTCTGCCCCGCGCCGAGGCCGGCATACACACGGGAGACCAGCTCGGACAGCGCCAGGAAGCTGGTGGGCGCGGTAACCCGCAGCGGCTCGCTGCGGGCCGGCTGGCCCATGCCAATGAACTTGAGGCCGACCGGCACATGGGTGATCGACGGCGTCGGGATCTCACGCATGCCCGACAGCTGCATGCGGTCACCGTGCAAGGCCGCGCCGTGTTCGGGAACGATGGCCACCACCACGCGACGGCCGCTGCCTTCGAGTTCGTCGAGGAACTTGCCCAGGTCACCGAACAGGCGGTTGGCCCGCGTGGCGTAATCGGCCGGGCGCGTGCCGCCGTCGGCGGTCACCATGCGGTTGCCGTCATGCAGGCTGATGGTGTTGTAGAACAACGAGACATGGTCGGCGCCGGAGCTCTTGCGCTTGCCCCACCAGCCGTGCAGCACGTCCAGGTCGCCGGCGATCGGCGAGCCGTCGAAGCTGACCAGTGCCCGCGGGAAGTCGCTGACGCTGAAGCTCGGCTGCGGCATGTGTTGGGTGGTGATGTCGCCGATGAAGTTGTCGAAGCGGCCACTGTGGTTGAGCAGCGTCTGGCTCTGGAAGCCGAGTTTGGCCAGGTTCTGGAACAGCAGGCACTGTTCCGGCGCCTGCTGGTAAAGGCCTGCATGGGACGACTGGCCGCAGCTGGCGCGCAGCATGCGGATCGCTGCGGGGCCGCTGTAGGAGGTCGCCGAGTTGAACTGATCGAATACCACGTCCAGGCGCGAGAACAAGGCGTTGTCATGCATGCCCACGGCTGACAGATCGTCCCAGGCCAGGGAGCACACGTTGATCACCAGCAGGTCGAAGGTCTGCTCGTCCGGCTTCGCGACAGGGAATGCAGTCACCCGTTGCCGCTCGCTGGCAAAGAAGCGCTCCAGCCAGGCATTCAGGGTCGCCGTGTCGGCCACGGCCGTAGCCGGTGCCGCAGCGGCCGTGCCAGCCGTGGCGGCTGCACCGCTGACGACAGGTTGGCCGCCACCGATGCTCAGTGCCGGCAACCCGCCGACCGCCAGCCATGCCAGGCCCGCCAGGCTCAAGGTGCTCAGGCGCAGCCAATGGCGCAGGAACAGGTAGCCCACCAGTAGCAGCACCAGGGCGCCCATCAAATTCCAGTTGATGAACCTGGCCATTAGCTCCAGCAGGTAATCCCACGAGAAATCGAGCACCCCCGGCTGCGCCAGCAAGCGCCGGAACGGTGGCAGCCAGGTGTCGTGATAGAACAGCGCGATGCCCACTGGCACGGCCACGACCTGGCGCCCGACGCGCATCCAGCGCTTTGCCAGCGGTATCAGCAGAAATGCCGCGAACAGCAGATTGGGCAGCGCCTGGAAATCCAGCATGCCTACCGCGACCAACAGGAACTTGGCCAGGAAATAGAGGTTCCAGGCACCCAGACCGTGCCAACGGGCCGGCACCTGCGCGGAAAATGTAGAGCTGGTCATTGTTCAGAGTCCTGACGCACCACACGGCGGCGTACACCCACCGGCTTCAGGTAACGAGGTCGCAAGAAGCGGTTCAGCCAGCCCTGCACGGTGCCACGCACACTCACCACGAACAGGACCAGGATCAAGGTAACCAGCGCACTGAGGCCGGCTACCTGCAGCAATTGCACGAAGTTCATGCTGCCCCTCCATGGCCCAGGGCAATTCGCCGAGGCGCCAGGGCGGGCCGTTTCAACGCCGCTGGCAGTGCCGCCGACTCGGCCAGTGGCGGCTGCGGGACGGTTTCATCAAGAAACGCGGGAGCATCCAGACTGTCGAGGTTGACCAACAGGTCCTGGCTGATGAACAACTCCTTCCAGGACAACTGGAAGATATGGTCAAGCGCCTGCTCGACGCCCTCCGAACGGCAGGCGAACAGGAACAGGAACAACACCTCCCCGACTACGCAGGCAATGTCACCATCGCGGCGGAACACCGTACGCGAGCAGGCCTGCAGCGGGCTCAGGCCCGGCGCAGGACGTAGCACCAGCAATTGGTGAACGATTTCACCGTTGCGATGGCCATGCCACATCTGCTGCACCGCTTCGGCAAACACCCGGGGCGCCACCAGGCCGCAGACCGGCATTGGCCGCAGGCGAGCGAGCAAGGCATCGAAGTCGGCCGGCAGATGGCGGCGCCAGACATAGCCCTGAATGCTGTCGACCATGGTAAGGAAGCGCGACAGACTGGCGCCGAACGGCACGATCTGGCTGGCACCACAGGCCAGCAACAGCTGCTCGTCCTGGTAACGCAGGGTTGGCGCCATTTCCCGCACGACCAGCTTCAGGGCGTTGCCACGCAGCTGCCGCAAGGTGTGCAACTGGCGGGCAAGGATATCGAGGCGCTGGCCCCCATCCATGGCGAAGATCACGGTGGCCGACACGGCACGACTGGCCTTGGCGCCAACCTCGCTGATGCTGTCGAACACCTGCCAGTGCTCGGACAAGGCAGGTGCACCCTCGAGCACCTGGCTCTGGGCCAGGCAGAGCAGCTCATCACCGCCGGCATCGGTCAACGGCAGCGGCCGCCCGGCAATGGCAAAACCACCGGCGTGGCGTGAGAGTTCAAGGTCCTGGGTGCCCGCAACGCCAAGCCTGTTGCTCCAGAAGTGTTGCAGGTAGCGCATGCTGCCCTGGCCGCGATACAGCTGGGCGAGCCCGTCGAGCGACTGGTTGAATGCACGCAGACGCTCGACCAGCGAGGCATTCGGCCCTTCACTGATCACCACAATCAGCGCACCCGCCGCAAGCGCCGCCTGGCGCAGCGTCTGGCACCAGTGCTCGGCGTTGCCGCCTTCCCAGACCGCCGATGGCACGATGACCAGCAGCACCCGGCCAGGCAAGTCGATGCGCGGCAGGTCTTTTGCCAGGTGCAGGATGGCCCGTGTGTCAGCCTCGAACAGCGTCAATTCGCCAGGGCCGCAAGCCGGGTCCAACCCTTCGAGGGCGTCTTGTATCACGCGCGCGCCACCCAGCAACGCCGCCCGGCCTTGTTCAGGCATGGCTCCGATCACTTGGCGGCAGAGCGTAGCGGCGTTTTCTGTGGTGTCACAGGCCAACCAATACAGGCCGTGCTCGTGAAACTGGCCATGCTCGGCGCCTAGTCCGGGGATAGCCAACAACGGGATGCTTTTCGTCAAGTCAATGGCTCTGAATTCGAAATCTCAACTGATTCAGGGACGTAGGCCGCACGCAGGCCGCTGCGGCTTTTTGACGAAGAAAAGTGTCAAAAATACGACGCTTGCAGATTGGGCTTGGATTAAGGACGTCAATTCTACAGCACTATGTGAAAATGGTGTCAAGGTGATATTTGACAGAGGTTCGCCAGGTTTTGGAAAACGTGATCGATTGCGCCTTGCAACTGCTCAGCGTTCACGCAACGCCTCGGTCTGTGCCTTAATTATCGGCTTCAGCAGATAGCTCATGATGGTTTTCTTGCCAGTTTTGATATCCACGGTGGCGACCATGCCCGGGATGATCAGCAACGGCTTGTCATCACTACCCAGGTGGCTCTTCTCGGTGCGCAGGCGGATCGGGTAATAGGTCGTCTTTTTGTCCTCGTCGGTGATGGTGTCGGCACCAATCTGCTCCAGCTTGGCTTCGAGGCCGCCATAGATGGTGTAATCGTAGGCTGTGAACTTGACCATGGCCTCCTGACCGGGGTGGAGGAATGCGATGTCCTTGGGCAGGATTTTCGCCTCGATCACCAGGGAGTCATCCAGCGGGACGATTTCGATGATGTCGCTACCCGGCTGGATCACCCCGCCGATGGTATTCACCAGTAACTGCTTGACGATGCCGCGTACCGGCGAAGTGACCAGGGTACGGTGGACGCGGTCATCCAGGGCTTTGCTGGTGGCCGTGGCCTTGTTCAGTTCGGTCCGGGCTTCGTTGAGCTGGGTAAGGGCATCGCTGCGGAACTTGCCGCGGGTCTCCTCGATCTTGCTCTGCACCTCCTTTATTGCAGCTTCGGCACGCGGAATGGCCAGCGCAGTGGCATCCAGCTCGCCACGGAGCTCCACCTCGGAGCGGCGCAAGCGCAGGATTTCGACCTGGGAGACCGCTCCTTTGGCCACCAGCGGCTCGGACATGCCAATCTCCTGGCGCAGCAGCCGCAGGCTATTGGCATACTGGTCTCGCTTGGAATTGAACTCGCGCAGCTCTTGCTGTTTTTGCACCAGTTGCTGCTGCAGGCCGCTGACTTCATCCTGCAACTGCTGGCGACGGCTCTGATAGAGCGACTCTTCACTGGCGGCCTGGCTGGGTGCCGCCTGGCGCAGGTTCGCTTCTATCTCCAGCGGCACATCCTCGACCTCGGCACTCAGGCGTTCGACGCGCAGAGCCATGGCCACGCGGTCGGCCTCGGTTTCGCCCTTGTTCGAGGCGAAGCGGGTTTCGTCCAGGCGCAACAACGGCTCGCCGACTTCCACCACCTCCCCTTCCTTGGCGAATATTTCGGCGACGATACCGCCTTCAAGGTTCTGGACCTTTTGTACTTTGGACGAAGGAATGGCCTTGCCCTCGCCACGGGTGACTTCGTCGATGGGCGCGAAACTCGCCCAGATGATCATGAACAGGAAGAACGCGATGACGCCCCAGATGGTCAGGCGCACCACCCGTGGCGCGTCTTCGATCAGTGCCTTGTTGACCTCGGGCAACGGCTGCCCGTGCAGCGACTGCGAGCCTTTGAAGTAACGGCGCAGCTGCTCCTTGAACTCACCGATATCAAGCTTATGCAACACTGATCTGCCCCTTCTTCAGTGCATCCATGACTGCGGCTTTCGGGCCATCGGCGACTACCTGGCCTCGGTCGATGACGATCAACCGGTCGACCAGCGACAACAGCGAAGCGCGGTGGGTGACCAGCAGCACCGTCTTGCTTTCGATCACCGCCTGCAGGCGTTGCTTGAGGCGCTCTTCACCGGTGTTGTCCATGGCTGCGGTGGGTTCGTCGAGCAGCAGGATCTGCGGGTTCAGCAGCAGGGCACGGCCCAGGGCCACGTTCTGCCGCTGGCCACCCGACAGGTTTTGCCCACGCTCGCCGACCTGCAGTTCGTAGCCGTCCGGGTGTAGCCGGGCGAACTCATGCACGCCGGACAGTTCGGCGGCCTGGAGGATTATCTCGTCCTCGATGTAGCGGGCCCCGCTGACCAGGTTGTCGCGCAGGCTGCCGGCCAACAACTGAATGTCCTGAGGCACATAGCCGATGTTGTGGCGCAGCTCGCTGACGTCGATCTGGCGAATATCCACACCGTCGACCAGCAGCGAGCCATTGTCTGCTTCGTACAGGCCCACCAGCAGCTTGGCCAGTGAACTCTTGCCCGAACCGCTGCGGCCGATGATGCCGATCTTCTCGCCTGGGCGAATGCTCAGGCTGATGTTCTTCAGGGCCTGGTTCTGCTGATTGGGATAGGTGAAATCGACGCCGCGGAACTCGATGGCGCCCTGCAGCACCTGACGGCTCAGCGGACGCTCCTCGAAATTGCGCTCCTGGGGCAGCTCCATCATCTGGTCAGTGGCGGTCATGGTCACCTTGGCCTGCTGGTAACGCGCCAGCAGGCCATTCAACTGGCCGAGCGGGCCGAGGGCGCGGCCGCTGAGCATGTAGCAGGCGACCAGCCCGCCCATGCTCAGGCTGCCGTCGATAATCAGGTAGACCCCGAGGCAGATCATCGCCACGCCTGCCAGTTGCTGGATCAGCAAGGTGATGTTCATGGCCAGGCCAGACAGCACTTTCACGCGCATTTCCAGGCGGCTGAGGGTGCCGAGGGTCTGCTCCCATTTGTACTGGCGTTCGCTCTCGGCGTTGTTGACCTTGACGGCGTCCAGCCCGGCCAGGGTTTCGATGAGACTGGACTGGCGCTCGGAGGCCAGCGCCATGGTCCGCTCCATCGTCGCCATCAGCGGCTTCTGCAGGGCATAGCCGATGCCCAGGGCCAACGGGAAGGCCAGCACCGGGATCCACACCAGATGGCCGCCGATGATACCGATGACGATGAGGATGATCAGGGTGAACGGCAGGTCGATCAGGCTGGTAAGCGTCAGGGATGCGAGGAAATCGCGCAGCCCCTGAAATTCATGAATGTTCTGCGCATAGCTGCCGACCCTCGCGGGTCGGTATTTCATGGCCATGCCGACGATGCGCTCGAACAACGTGGCCGAAATGATCAGGTCGGCCTTCTTGCCAGCCAGGTCCAGGCACAGGCTGCGCAGGCCCTTGAGGATAAGGTCGAAAATGTAGGCACCGGTTATGCCCACCGCCAGTACCCACAGCGTCGAAGTGGCCTGGTTGGGGACAACCCGGTCGTACACATTCATGACGAACAACGGCGCGGCCAGGGCAATCACGTTGATCACCAGGCTTGCCGCGATGGCATCGATGTACAGCCACTTGCTGCGCAGCAAGGTGTCGCGGAACCAGGATTTCGCGCGCGGGATCAGGTTGCCGTGGTTGACGTCGTACTTGTGCTGCGGCTGGGCGAAGAACACCCGGCCACTGTAATCGCTGACAAGGGCTTCGCGACTGACCAGCACTTCGCCGCCGTCGCTCTCGCTGAGCAGCAAGCGTGCGGTTTCGGGGTTTTCCCAACCGAGCAGGACGGCGGCACGTCCCTCCTTGAGCAACAGCATGGCCGGCATGGCGATACTTGGGATCTGTTCCAGCTTGCGCTGCAACAAGCGCCCCTGCAGGCCGGCCCGGGCCGCGGCACGGGGCAACAACTCAGGGCTCAGGCGCTGGGCGGGCAAAGGCAACCCGGTGGTCAGCATCACTCGGCTGGCGGGCTTTTGATGCAGCACACACAGGGTGAGCAGGCAGTCCAGCAAGGGATCATCGTGCTGGCTGCGCGGATCGTGGCTCAGCTGGATTCGTCTTACGTCGGATTCCACGTGGCGCTCTTCCTTGCGGTAGTTGGGATGGCCCCTTCAACAATTGCTCATTGTTCTTTCAAGCAGACGACAGCAAAACCCCAAGGTTTCATTACTGCTGCACAGTGGAACTCCCTGCGCATATAGCCACCTCTCCAGTAGCGCTTTATCAAAAGACTAACGACTGATCGCGCCAGCGCAAGTCGAAGTTCATCGCCGCCCGATATCAGGGGCGATCAACCCTACGCAAGGCCTTGTACGACGCGGCCTGAAGAGCAGGTTTCACGTTTTGACCATCGAAAACACCTTGCAACTAATACAAAAGTGAGAATTGGCAAGCGGTTATTTAACGATATGACTTTAGATTGCCCGAGCTTCGTCGCAGGGCCGTTGCAGTCAACATTTCGTCAGTCTTCTAGCTCTCGGACTTTTAGCGAGCCAACGTTTTATGTGCATTGAATAAAAGCACTTTCCAATCATTCCACAAGCCCGTTAGCGGGGCATGGACAGTACTGGTCGAGTCACCTGGAGAGCCCCATGAGCACGGTAGTTGCCATCGTCAAAAGCATTGTTGGCCAAGTCATCGCGGTATCCCCAGAAGGCATCCGCCGCGTACTCATCGAGGGAGACCGCCTGTATGCAGGCGAGCAGGTACTGACGGGCGCTGGAGGGGCCGTCACCCTTCAGCTACCCGACGGGCGCTATCTGGACCTGGGCCGCGACAGCCAGTGGAGCGCTGGCACGCCCGACAACAGCACCGACATGGCCCTGGCCACCGCCCAGGCGGCGCCGTCGGTGGAGCAGCTGCAGCAGGCCATCCAGGCGGGCGCCGACCCTACTACCGCGCTGGAGGCAACGGCTGCGGGCGTCACGCCGTCTGGTAGCAGCAATGGCGCGCTCGGTGGCGGGCACAGCTTCGTCATGCTCGAGGAAACCGCAGGACGGGTCGACACGACTGTCGGCTACCAGACCGGGCCGCTTGAGTTCAGCGCGGGCCTGCGCTTCGAGCAGTTCGATGGCCTGGACACGACCGTTGCCGCAGACACAAGTACGGCCGTGACACTGAGCGCGACGCCGTCGATCGGCGAGGACGGTGGCACCATTGTCTATGTCGCGACGGTTGGCCAAGCCCCGCTCAGCGCACTGACCGTGACGCTGTCCAATGGTGCGGTGATCTTGATTGCCGCAGGGCAGACCAGTGGCTCGGTGAAGGTCGCAGTACCTGCCAACGACACGGTATACCTCGATGATCAGACGCTGTCGGTGACCATCACCGGTACCCGTGGTGGCGGCCTCCCCGTCAGCATCGACAGCACCCCAGCCAACACCCGGGTGGTCGACAGCATCGACACGACCACCGCCACCCTCAGCGCCAGCCCCTCGGTTGCCGAAGGCGGGGCGATCACCTACACCGTGACCCTGAGCAACCCGGCGCAGACCGCCGTCACCGTCAGCCTGTCCAATGGCCAGGTCATCAGCATTGGCGCGGGCCAGAGCAGTGGCAGCGTGTCGCTGCAGACGGCCAACGATGTGTACAAAGGCACGAGCACGCTCAGCGCCAGCATCACATCGGTGAGCGGGGGTAACTTCGAGCACCTGGAGGCCGACCCTGCTCCCGCTGTGACCGTGATCAGCGATTCGGCCGATATCAGCACGGTGACCCTCACGGCCAGCCCTTCGGCGAGCGAAAACGGCACCATCCTCTACACCGCCAGCCTCTCGGCGCCGGTCACCGGTACGCCAGTTGTGGTGACTCTGGCGACTGGCCAGACCATAACCGTGGCGGTGGGCCAGAGCATCGGTACGGTCAGCGTGCCGTTGGGCAACGATGTGTATCAGGGGCCGGGGCAAGTCAGTAACAGCATCACTGCAGTCAGCGGCGGCAACTTCGAAAACCTGGTCGCCAACCCGACGCCGGTCAGCACCAGCATCAGCGAAGTGCAGGACACCACCACGGTGAGCCTGAGCGCAACCCCGAGCGTGGCCGAGGGCGGCCAGATCGTCTACACCGCGACCCTCAGCAACCCCGGCCAGACTGGCGTCACCGTGACCCTGAGCAACGGCCAGAGCATCGTCATCGCGGCCAACCAGATTTCCGGCAGCATCAACGTGGCCGCACCGGGCGATGATCGCTATGCCGACGGCGGGCTGGTCAGCGCACGCATCACCAATGTCAACGGCGGCAATTTTGAGCAGTTGGCGATCAACAGCACGCCAGCGCTCACCACGGTCACCGACACCCTCGATACCTCGACCGTGACGCTCAGCGCGACGCCTTCGGTGGCCGAGGGCGGCACGATCCTCTATACCGCCACCGTGGATGCACCGGTAACCGGCGCACCGCTGCTCATCACCCTGGCCAATGGGCAGACCATTACCATTGCAGTTGGACAGAGCGTCGGCACGGCCACCGGGACGGCCAGCAACGACGTTTACCAGGGGCACGTACCGGTGACCAACAGCATTACCGGGGTCTCGGGTGGCAATTATGAAAACCTGGTGGCCAACCCGGCGCCGGTCAGTACCCGTGTCACCGATGTGCCGGACAGCATCGCCCTGACGCTGACGGCGACGCCTGCCGTCAGCGAGGGTGGCACCATCGTCTATACCGTCACGGTGGATGCGCCCGTTACCGGCAGTCCGGTTGTGGTCAGCTTGGCGAACGGTCAAACCATCACCATTCCGGTCGGCCAGAGCTCCGGTACCGCCACTGGCGCCGTGAGCGATGACGTCTACCAAGGTCACGCGGCAGTTACCAACAGCATCACCAGCGTCAGCGGCGGCAATTTCGAAAATCTGGTCGCCAATCTGGCGCCCGTCAGTACCACCGTTACCGACGCGCAAGACACTACGACGGTGTCGCTGACGGCGACGCCCAGCGTGGCCGAAGGCGGCACTATCATTTACACCGCCACTGTAGGGGGCCCGGTCACCGGCAGCCCAGTCGTAGTCAGCCTTGCCAATGGACAGACCATCACCATCCCGGTTGGTCAAAGCTCCGGTACCGCCACCGGCGCCGTGAGCAACGACGTTTACCAAGGCCACGCGGCGGTCACCAACAGCATTACCAGCGTCAGCGGCGGTAATTACGAAAATCTGGTTGCCAATCAGGCGCCAGTCAGCACCACCGTCACCGATGTTCAGGACACCACGACGGTGTCGCTGACGGCGACGCCAAGCGTGGCCGAAGGCGGGACCATTATTTATACGGCGTCAGTGGGCGCCCCTGTCACGGGCAGTCCGGTCGTAGTCAGCTTGGCTAACGGGCAGACCATTACCATCCCGGTTGGCCAAAGCTCCGGCACCGCCACCAGTGCCGTGACCAACGACGTTTACCAGGGCCACGCTGCCGTCAGTAACCAAATCACTGCGGTCAGCGGCGGCAATTACGAAAATCTGGTCGCCAACCAAGCGCCAGTCAGCACCACGGTTACCGATGTGCTGGACACCACGACGGTCTCGCTAACGGCGACGCCCAACGTGTCCGAAGGCGGCACTATCATTTACACCGCCACGGTAAATGCGCCCGTCACCGGTAGCCCGGTCGTAGTCAGCTTGGCGAACGGGCAGGCCATCACCATCCCGGTTGGCCAAAGCTCCGGTACCG
>Ga0153918_1000221_pt1 | contig 34121 bp, 29 predicted proteins | sample TSFL002MetaG_FD_104687 | JGI IMG/M metagenome (GOLD analysis project Ga0153918, IMG submission 104687) | Attine ant fungus gardens microbial communities from Florida, USA - TSFL002 MetaG | ecosystem: Host-associated > Fungi > Mycelium > Unclassified | place: USA: Florida, Paynes Creek Historic... | reverse complement strand
GGCCAGGGTGCTGTGTGCCTCGTGAGAGATAGAACCGAAAGACATGGCGCCTGTTGCAAAGCGTTTCATGATGCTTTCAATTGGCTCAACTTCGCTCAGTGGCACAGACTCGCGGTGGTGGGCAAAGTCCAGCAATCCGCGGATAGTATAATTTTTCTCGGTCTGATCGTTGATTGCCTTAGCATATCTCTTGTAAACCTCGTAATCGTCCAAACGGGTAGCGTGCTGTAGCAAGTGCACAGTCTCCGGATTGAACAAGTGAGCCTCGCCACGGCGTTTCCACTGGTAGATACCACCTTCTGGCAGCAGCTGAGTTTCTTCTTTGTGGCTGGTGTAACCTGCAACGTGTTTGCTCATTACCTCGCGGGCAATCTCGTCAAGGCCCAGACCTTCAATACGGGTTACCGCACCGGCAAAATACTTATCAACCACTGCTTTGTTCAGACCCAGGATCTCAAACACCTGTGAACCGTGGTATGATTGCAGGGTAGAGATACCCATTTTAGAGAAGATCTTCAGCAAGCCGTCGTTAACAGCTTTTACGTAGTTCTTCATCAGGTATTTAATATCCAGATCTGTTTTCAGGCTGCCATCGTTCTTAACAGTTTCGATGGTAGACATGGCCAGGTATGGGTTAACGGCGCTTGCACCGAAAGCCAGCAAACAGGCAAAGTGATGTACTTCCCAAACGTCGCCAGCCTCAACAACCAGACCAACGGCACCACGGCGACCGATACGGATCAGGTGGTGGTGTACTGCAGAAACAGCTAGCAGCGACGGGATTGGCGCGTGCTCAGAATCAATAGCACGGTCAGACAGGATCAATACTTCAAAACCGTCTTCAACAGCGTCTTCAGCATAACGGCAAAGGCGGTTAAGCGCTTTCTCCATGCTGCCTGGCTGGCCATCAGCTTTAAAGTAAGTTTGCAGAGTTTTAGCGTGGAACAAACCGGTATCAATAGAACGCAGTTTTTCCAGCTGGTGGTTTTTCAGAACCGGGTGTTTCAGCGTTACGCAATGGCAATGCATTTTGTCTTCGTCCAGCAGGTTGCCGTTGTTACCGATGAAGGTAGATAAGCTCATTACCAAACGCTCGCGGATCGGGTCGATCGGCGGGTTGGTTACCTGGGCAAAGAATTGCTTAAAATAGCTGCTCAGGTGCTGTGGTTTGTCAGACAAGATAGCCAGCGGCACGTCTGTACCCATAGAACCAATTGGCTCTTTACCATCCACTGCCATTGGCTTAATGATGGTATCGATATCTTCACGACTGTAGCCGAATACCTGCTGGTAACGGAAAACAGCTTCAGGTGATAAGCTAGCGAAAGCTAAACGCGGCTCATTCAAAGAATCAAGCGTAATGCGATAGTTTTCAAGCCACTCACCATATGGTTGCTGTGAAGCAACTTTGTGTTTAATTTCTTCGTCGGTAATGATCTCACCTTTTTCGGTATCAATCAGGAACATTTTACCAGGCTGTAAACGGCCTTTGGTAACGATGGTCGACTCATCAATAGCCAGTACACCAGCTTCAGAAGCGGCAATTACACGGCCATCATTAGTTACCGCATAACGCAGCGGACGCAAACCGTTACGATCTAACAAAGCACCAACCAGTTTACCATCGGTAAATGAAATAGCCGCAGGGCCATCCCAAGGCTCCATCAAGGTAGCGTGATACTCATAGAACGCACGTTTAATCGGGTCCATCTGTTCGTTACCATCCCAAGCCTCTGGTACCAGCATCATCATTACGTGTGGTAATGAACGACCGCAATGCAACAGGATCTCGATGATGTTATCCAAACAGGCAGAGTCAGACTGTGCACTGTCAATAACCGGCAACAACATTTCCATCTCTTCAGCTGTGAAATAAGTTGAAGAAAGCGATTTAACGCCTGCGTAGAACCAGTTCAGGTTACCGGTAAGCGTGTTGATCTCGCCATTGTGCGCAATCATACGGAACGGCTGAGCCAGTTTCCATGAAGGGAAAGTATTGGTAGAGAAACGCGAGTGGATCACGGCCATGCCCGATGCCATACGCGGATCAGTCAGATCAGCAAAATATTGGCGCACCTGATAAGTAGTCAGCTGGCCTTTATAGATAATAGTTTTACAAGAAAGCGAAGTAAAATAGAAATCTTGTGCAGCAGCCGGCACATTTTCATTCACATTTTTAGTGATGTAACGACGCAATACATACAATTTGCGTTCAAAATCATCAACATTAGTAATATGGTGCGGCCTTAATATATACAGCTGCTCCACGTCTGGCTCGGCCGCACGGGCAGTAGGGCCTACTACAGATGAGTTTACTTGTAGTTTACGGTAACCTAAAATAGTAAGGCCCAGCTTTTCTGCTGCAGCATCAATAATTTTACGGCAAGCTTTTTTAGTAGCTGAATCTTTTGGAAGGAAGAGCATACCTACACCATACTCACCCGGCTCAGGCAAGCTAATCTCCAGGTTAGAGCATTCTTCCATTAAAAACTCATGAGGCAACTGAATCAGAATGCCCGCACCGTCACCAGAGTCAGGATCACAACCGCAAGCACCGCGGTGTTCCATATGCTCCAGTATAGTTAAAGCATCGCTTATAATTTGATGAGATTTATGCCCATTAATATTAGTGATGAACCCCGTTCCGCACGAGTCGTGTTCAAATTCGGGCCTATACAAGCCCAACTGCTGGCTATCTGTTTGATCCATCTTTTTATAAATTACACGGTTTATAAATAGTGTGTAATTACGAAGATATAAAAAATGTAAAAAAATCCTAAAAGTATTATCAACTTTTGGAATTTTATTAAAACCAATTGCTTGAATTACATTAATTATATGACTTTGCTCATAAAATTGTTAAATTTATTATGAATTTGATAAAATTCAAATATCTTCTTGGTATGCACACATACTAAATTAAAGATGTTTTAACGCCTTATTAACACACAAAAACAACCAAAACCAAACAATTGCAAAATTTTTCTGTTAAAAACAGCTTAATATATTGCCAAAAAGGCCGCGTGCAGTGCCCCGTTTTTGTAGATTTGCGGCCATAAACAATCAATTATGTCAGGTAAAAACAAGGCCGTTTTCTTAGATCGTGACGGCGTGCTAAATAAAGAACTGGGCGATTACGTGTGCCGACTGGAAGACTTTGAGGTGCTGGATAATTTTGTCACCTTGAAAAAATTGCAAGACAAAGGCTATATGCTGATTGTTGCCACCAATCAGGGCGGCCTGGCCAAAGGCTGGTACAGTGAAGAAACCCTGGCGGCCATGCATCAACATTTAAAAGAAACTTATGCCCGGCACGGCGTAATCTTTACCGATATATTTTATTGCCCGCATCACCCAAACTTTACCGGTGATTGCGATTGCCGCAAACCAAAACCAGGTATGCTGCTGCGCGCGATAGATAAATATGATATTGACCCGGCTCAATCCTACTTCATCGGCGACCGTGAGCGCGACGTAATTGCCGGCACCGCCGCGGGTGTAACCGGTATATTAATAAACAGCGACCAGCCGATTAGCGATGTGATGGATTTGATAAAGTAAAGCTTAAGTCCCCGCCCCTAAAGATGAGTTATTAAGCGTGGTGGACAACGAATTTATTAAGGAAATAATAAACCGACAAGAATGATAAAAGGAAACAAAGAAACCAAACTAACAAACAATATTTCCCCCTCCAAGGGGTTAGGGGGTTTTAGATGGATTGATTGTCTCATCTTTGCTCTATTAGGTTTCTTTGTTATCTATAAGTTTGCGCAGTATAGCGGCATCGGCATCTCACCAGATTCTATTATGTATGCCAGCACGGCGCAAAACCTGCATGATCATTTTTCAATCATCACCTTTAATGGTAAGCCCCTCACCTTCTTCCCGGTCTTCTACCCTTTCTTTCTGAGCATCTGCATATTTATTTCAGGCGGTGCAGATCCAGTGGCCATGGGGCCTTATATAAATGGCATCCTGTTTGGTGCGGTGATTTTTTTGACAGGATGGATGACCACCCGCTTTAGAAATCCTTCTATAATATATAAATGGCTCATCATGGCCGCGGTGCTGCTGGCCCCTGCACTACAGGAGATCTACACTTATCTATGGTCTGAAACGCTGTTTATACTCACCATCATTGTATTTATAATTGCCTATCGCCAGTACTTACATGAACATACTTATAAGGCATTGCTTGTAGCCGCCATTGTTGCAGCTATCAGCTGTATAACGCGCTATGCCGGTATTACTGTTGTGGCTACCGGTTGCTTGTTAATATTAATTGATGCGGAGCTGAAACTCAACAAGAAGATTGCCCACCTGTTCACCTTCGGGGCCGTTGGCATATCATTACTGGTAGCCAACCTGATCATGAACCGCGTTAACACCGGCCTGAGCACCGGCACCCGCGAGCCATCTATTACTCCGCTAAGCGAGAACCTGCACTACTTTGGCACGGTAATTTTAGACTGGGCAGGCTTACCTGCACAATTAGATGTAATTGCTACAGCATTTACACTGATTGTATTATTAGGCCTCATTGGTCTTTTGCTATGGAAAGCTTTTAAGCACAAACTGGACAGCTATGAGAACGTGGTGATTGCATTTGCTGTGGTCTACTCGCTGTTTATCCTGATCATCGCCACCGTTTCGCGTTTTGAGCGGATGAACAGTCGTTTAATTTCGCCGCTATTTGTACCTCTCCTGTTGAGTTTTACCCTTTGGGTGCCCTATATAATTAATCATATCCGTTTCTCAAAAAAATGGTTGCTGGCTACGCCGTTTGTTATTGCTATGCTGGCTTTTGAGTACACTATTTACAAGATAGATTACCAGCGCTATGACGATTTTTACGAGTACGGTATTCCAGGCTATACCGATGATGACTGGAACAAATCGCAATTTATTCAATTCCTGAAAACGCATAAACATATTTTCGATCCTAAAATTCCGATTTATAGTGATGCCGACGAAGCTGTGTATATGTTTACCGGCATGCACTCCACGCTCATTCCGCATAAATTCTTCAAGAAGGATGTGAACGAGTTTTTAAGTCACCCCCGTTTCTACCTTATCGACTTTAAAGCCCAGGAAAGCACAGAACTTCTCAGCTTGAAAGATATCCAGGCGCACCGCAAACTTAAGTTGCTGCATGATTATCCGGAAGGATCAGTATATATTACGGAATAAAGAAGATTAGAGATTAAAGATTAGTACGATAACGCGCCTCTCAGGTCATGCCGAACTTGTTTCGGCCCCCTATTTACTAACGAGCGACACATACGTTTTCTACATCCACAAACAACCTATACCACAGCCACTTACCAACACCTGTTAATGAAATTTTAACGAATAACCGTTAAATAAACAATTTCCATTACCCCCATCTCTTATATTCGCATAACCCTTTTTAATATACTATAAACCAACAAGTTCCTGCCCCTTCTTCTTTGCAGAGGACGCCGAAAATCTTAAAAAGAGTAGGCACCAAATTATATACCTAAATGTTTACAATGAAAAAGTTATTTTTTCCAGTATTGCTATTAGCAATGTTAACTGTTATTAGCACAGGTTATGCAAATAGTTCTGTTAGCGGTAAAGAGAGGGGAAGTAGTTTAATGAAACAACTGGTACTCAACCAGCATTTGCTCACCAATTTTTCGGGTGTGGCTTACAAAAAGCATGGCCGGGCGTATGTTACCGACCGTACACTCAAAAGGGAAACAGACCTAATAGCCAGGTTACGTGCAAATGCAAAGATACTAACTACGCTCAATTACACTTTAACGCCATACTATGTGTGGGATAGCGGCGACACAAGTTATTATGGTGAAACCATGGCATTCGATATCGACTTAGACGTTGATAACAGCGGCATGATTCATGAAACCGATAGTCTTTATGTACCTGCAAACGTGTTTCCTTCAGGATACTATTTGAGCAATACACAAATACACGTCGAATTACAATATTCAGGAGACACGGGCGATTTGGATCTTTATCCTTATGTTGAAAATTTCTGCCCGGGATTATATGGGGCTACAACCTTGTCATATAACTATCCGGCATCTGGCTTAGCATCAAAGCGGATAGATTTTGATTGGGGAGATGGGGCCGTAGGCAATTGTTCCGGCGATGACACCTACCAGCCGGCAAGAACCATATTAATCTATTATTAGCAGACCATCTAACAATTGGCACCAAAGCCAGAAGCAGTCTCAATGCGAGGCTACTTCTGGCTTTCTTGTCAAACTTTAATCCTGTTTACGCTTTTACACTTATCTATTTCAATAAAAATGCTTGTATTTTAAAAAACCCTCATTATATTTGCCGCACTTCAAACTGAGTACTATAACAAAAATGAACGGTTTTCAACTACATCATTTACACCTGCATCACCACTTTGTGGTGATTAGCTAAATGTATGTTTCTACGCGAAATAACACTCTCCGTTTTATTTATTTATAGTTTACTAAATCCAATCCCTTGAAAACACTTAAAATAGCGATCCAAAAATCGGGTCGACTCAACGAAAAATCAGTTGAATTACTGAAAAATTGCGGCTTAAACTTTGAAAATTATAAAAGCTCGCTCATCTCACCTGTATCAAACTTTCCATTAGAGATACTTTTTTTGCGTGATGACGATATTCCTGAATACGTACAAGACGGTATTGCCGATCTGGGCATAGTAGGCGAAAACGTGATCCAGGAAACTGGTGTAGACGTTAGCTATCTGCAACGCCTTGGCTTTGGCAAATGTTCGCTTAAAATTGCTGTACCTAACACAGCCAATTACCAGTCGCTAAAAGATTTAAATGGCGAATCTATTGCCACCAGCTACCCTAATATTTTAGAAAAATTCCTTGGAGAAAATAATATCAAGGCCGATATCCGCACTATTTCTGGTTCGGTAGAGATCTCTCCGGGTCTGGGTTTGGCTAACGCCATTTTCGACATCGTATCAACCGGTGGCACGCTGAAAAGCAACGGCTTGAAACCTTTTGCCGATGTAATGTCGTCTGAGGCGGTGCTAATTGGCCGTAAAGGTTCTGAGAATGAGGATCTGGTTAAAGAGCTGATCCAGCGCATTCAATCTGTACTGCGTGCCAAAGAAACCAAATATGTGGTTTTGAATGCGCCTAAAAACAGTCTGCAAGCTATAATTGATCTGCTGCCAGGTGTTAAAAGCCCATCGGTAGTGCCACTGGCCGAAGAAGGCTGGGTAGCCATCCACACGGTAATTCCAGAGCGCGATTTCTGGGAGCGCATCAGTAAGCTGAAAGAAGCCGGTGCACAAGGCATTGTAGTAATGCCAATTGAGAAAATTATACTGTAAGCCCAAGCTCCCCGCCCCCTAAAGGGGGAGCATGATTGGTTTAAAGGGAATAAATTAGGACGTAACTCCCCTTCAGTGGGGTTTGGGGGATTGAGGTAGTTATGAAGACATACAACTATTCCGATTTATCTGCTGCCGAATTGGCTAAACTGGTGCAGCGCAATGTTGACCCGGCCAACGAGATTCGCTCGGTAGTAGAAGAAGTAATTGCCAGCGTACAGCAAAATGGCGACATGGCGCTATTGGACTATGCCCGCCGTTTTGACAAAGTAGAGCTGGACAAGCTTTATCTGGACAAAGCCGAACTGGCCCAGATTGCCGAGCAATTATTGCCAGAGCAAAAAGAAGCGCTACAAACTGCATATAACAACATCCGCAAGTTTCACGAAACGCAGCTGCGTAAGGAAGACAGCGTGGAAACCATGCCCGGCGTTACCTGCTGGCGCGAAACCCGCCCTATTGAAAAAGTAGGACTTTATATACCCGGTGGTTCTGCCGTGTTACCCAGCACATTCTTAATGTTAGGCATCCCGGCGCGTATTGCTGGTTGTCATGAAATCGTGGTGTGTTCGCCCCCGCAAAAAAGCGGCAAGGTAAATGCCTTTATTGCCTACGTGGCGGGCCTATTGAATATCGACAGGATTTACCTTGCCGGTGGTTCGCAAGCGGTAGCTGCTATGGCTTACGGCACGCAGAGCATCCCAAAGGTTGATAAAATTTTCGGCCCGGGTAACCAGTTTGTAACCAAGGCCAAAACCATCATTCAATCAACCACCACTACGGCTATTGATATGCCGGCTGGTCCGTCAGAAGTTTTGGTAATTGCAGATGAAACCGCCAACGCTGCCTACATTGCCGCAGATTTGCTGGCACAGGCAGAACATGGTATAGACTCGCAGAGCATCCTGGCTGTTACCTCAGCCCAACTGGCCGAGCAAGTGATTACGGAAGTAGCGCATCAGTTGAGCATACTGCCACGCGCGGAGATTGCCCAGCAAGCTATCAATCACTCGTACATCATGCTCGTTAAAGATCTGGATGAGGCAATGGCTTTCAGCAACCTGTACGCACCAGAACACTTAATTCTGGCTACAGAGAACTGGCAGCAGATTACCGGTAAGATCATTAACGCAGGCTCGGTATTTTTGGGTAATCTAACACCGGAGAGTGCGGGTGATTATGCTTCAGGCACCAATCATACGCTACCTACAAGCGCTTATTCAAGAGCTTATTCTGGTGTTTCAGTTGATTCTTTTGTTAAGAAGATCACTTTCCAGTATATCACACCGGAAGGACTGGAAAATATCGGTCCATCGGTAGAAATTCTGGCCGAGATGGAAGGCTTGCATGCGCATAAGAATGCGGTGAGTGTGAGGAGAGCTAAATAAAAATAAGACGTTAATAAAATCGTCATTGCGCCCCTTAACGTCATTCCGAACTTGTTTCGGAACCCCATCAGGACCGTCGTAAGATAACCCAGCGCGTGGGGTGCTGAAACAAGTTCAGCATGACAACTTGAAGTTGCAATGACAAAAGGAAATAGCAATGTTCGACATCAATAATATATTAAGAGAAAACATTAAAAAGCTGGTACCCTATTCGTCAGCACGTGATGAGTTTCAGGGTGAGGCCAGTGTTTACCTGGATGCTAACGAGAACGCTTTTGGCTCTCCGTTAGATACCAATTACAATCGTTACCCTGATCCGCTGCAATATGCCGTTAAAATGCGTTTAAGCGAAATTAAAGGTGTACCGGCACGCAACATCTTTCTGGGCAACGGCAGCGATGAGGCTATCGATATCCTGTTTCGCAGCTTTTGTAACCCTGGTGTAGATAACGTCATTATCGTTCCGCCTACTTATGGTATGTATGAAGTTTCGGCCAACATCAATGATGTAGCGTTGAAACGTGTACCGCTTACTGAAGAATACCAGCTTGACCTGGAAGGCATTGCCGAAGCGATTGACAAGCATACCAAGATGATCTTCATCTGCTCGCCAAACAACCCAACCGGCAACTCTATTAATCGTGCCGATGTAGAGACATTGTTGGCAAATTTTAAAGGATTAGTGATTGTAGATGAGGCTTATATTAACTTTAGCCGACAAAAAACTTTTATCCAGGAGCTGACGGAATATGCTAACCTGGTAGTGCTGCAAACCCTTTCTAAAGCCTGGGGACTCGCCGGGCTGCGTGTAGGTATGGCCTTCGCCAGCGAAGAGATCATCGAGGTGATGAACAAGGTAAAACCACCTTATAACATCAACGAAGCCTCTCAGCAGCTGGCACTGGAAGCACTACAAAATGTTGACCAGGTGAATGAGTGGATCAAAGAAACTCTGGCCCAGCGCGATAAACTGGTGCTTGCCCTGAAAAACTTTGATTTTGTGCTGGATATCTACCCGAGCGATGCTAATTTTATTCTTGTAAAAACAACCGATGCCAAGGGTATCTATAACTACCTGGTAAGCCACGGCATCATCGTACGCGACCGTTCTAAAGTAACACTTTGCGAAGGCGCACTGCGCATTACCATCGGCACGCCGCAGGAGAATGAAACATTGATTGAGACCCTGAAAACTTTTAAATGAATACGTTAAAAAAAATACTTTTTGTAGACCGCGACGGTACGCTGATTCTGGAGCCTGAAGATGAGCAGATCGACTCGTTTGCCAAACTGATCTTCTACCCTAAAGCGCTGCAGTATCTGCCTAAAATTGCTACCGAACTAGATTACGAACTGGTGATGGTGACCAATCAGGACGGTTTGGGAACTGACTCTTACCCGGAAGACACCTTCTGGCCGGTTCAAAACTTCGTACTTAAAACTTTTGAGAACGAGGGCGTACAATTCAGTAACATCGTGGTTGACCGCACTTTTGCGCGCGACAATGCCCCAACCCGCAAACCTGGCACGGCTTTACTTACCGAGTATTTTGACGAAACTAAATACGATCTGAAGAACTCGTTCACCATTGGCGATCGTAAGAACGATGTGCTGCTGGCCCGCAACCTGGGTGCAAAAGCTATTTGGTTAAATGCCAACAATAACCTGGGTGGCCATGAGGAAGTTAACCAAAGCGCACACAATGAGTTAAAAGACGTGGTGGCCCTGGAAACGACCGATTGGCAAAAGATCTACGAGTTTTTAAAAGTAGGCGAACGCGTAGGCGAACATCGTCGTACCACCAAAGAAACTGATATCCACATCAAAATCAATCTTGATGGTAAAGGTGATGCTAAGATCAGCACCGGTCTGCATTTCTTTGACCACATGCTGGATCAGATTGCCCGTCACGGAAGTATCGATATGGAACTGACCGCCAAAGGCGATCTGCATATAGATGAGCATCATACTATTGAAGATACCGGCATTGCCCTGGGCGAGCTATTTGCCACCACTTTGGGCGATAAACGCGGCATTGAACGCTACGGTTTCTGCCTGCCAATGGACGATTGCCTGGCCCAGGTAGCCATTGACTTTGGCGGCCGTAACTGGCTGATGTGGGAGGCTGATTTTAAACGCGAGAAGATTGGCGAAATGCCGACAGAAATGTTCTACCATTTCTTTAAATCATTTAGCGATGCAGCCAAATGTAATCTCAATATCAAAGCTGAGGGCATCAATGAGCATCACAAAATAGAAGCTATCTTTAAAGCTTTTGCAAAGGCAATAAAAATGGCCGTTAAACGTGATGTAAATAACATGGTTTTACCAAGTACTAAGGGGGTACTATAAGCCCCCAGCCCCCTAAAGGGGAGTAATTAAATAATGGGAAACACTCAAAATATAGCTTCAGATGCTCTCCCCCTTCAGCGGGCCGGGGGGCGTGTTGGAATCGTACAATACGGAGCAGGCAATATCTTCTCTTTAACATCAGCACTGGATAGGCTGGGTATCAGTCACGGTATGATTGAGAAAGAGAGCGATTTTGACCTGTATGACCGCATTATTATACCGGGCGTGGGCCACGCCGGTGCAGCCATGAACAAACTGCAGCAAACCGGACTGGTGCCGCACATCCAAAAGCTGGCAAAACCCACACTGGGCATTTGCGTAGGTATGCAGCTGATGACCGATCACTCTGAAGAAGGCGATGCTAATCTACTGGGTATCATACCTGTAAAAACCAAACGTTTTGCAGATAGTGCCGATTACAAGGTACCGCACACGGGTTGGAACCGCGTGATGGCAGAGAAAGAGAACCCGCTTTTTAAAGATATTCCTGAAGCATCACACTTTTACTTTGTACATTCGTATTATATTGAGTACAATCCCCAATATACTTTAGCCTCAACCGATTACAGTTTGAAATTTTCGGCATCAATTTGGCTTAACAATTTTTATGGTGTGCAATTCCACCCGGAGAAATCTGGCGTGTATGGAGAACAACTGTTAGCAAACTTTTCAAAAATCTAAGAAAGACATGTACATTATCCCGGCCATCGATATTCTGGACAAAAAAGTAGTACGCCTGCGTGAAGGTGATTACAGCCAGAAAACCGAATACAACGTTACCCTTGAAGAGATGATTGACCGTTACCAGAGTAATGGTACCAACCTCATCCACATTATAGATCTGAATGGCGCCAAAGGCGATTTCAGCAACCAGCAGTACCTGTTTGACGTAATTCGTAAAACAGACATGAAGGTGCAATATGGCGGCGGTATTCGCAGCATTGAGAAAGTGAAAGAACTGATTGATGCCGGTATCCAGCGTGTTATTGTGGGTACCCAGGCTATCACCAATCCAACCTTCCTGCCCGACCTGAGCAAAGCCCTGTGCGGCCGCGACAATTGCAGCGACCATATTGTGGTAGCTATTGACGTGCTGGACGAGGTAATTAAATACTCTGGCTGGATGGAAAGCTCACCCATCAAATTGATGGATTATGTAGACAGATGCTTGTCGCTGGGCTTCTTCCGTTTCTTGTGTACTGATATCGGTAAAGACGGCAAGCTGGGCGGCGCAGGTATTGAGCTGTACTCAAAACTGCTCGACCACTCACCATTCATTAAACTGATTGCTTCAGGTGGTGTATCTTCAATTGAAGATGTAGAAGCGCTGAACAAAATCAAGGTAGAATCGGTAGTGGTGGGCAAAGCCATTTACGAAGAGCGCATTACTATTGAGGAGATCAAAAACTGGAATTTACAGTCGCTGATTAGCATCTGATATCAAACATGTCATGCTGAGGTACGAAGCATCTCTGACGCATGTCCCGTAGGATTCTCCTCAGAGATTCTTCACTCCGTTCAGAATGACAAACTACTAATGTCATTTCGACGAAGCAAAGCGTAGGAGAAATCTTTTCGGCGCGACCGTCGGGGTGCATGATCGAAAAGATTTTTTCGCTAACGCTCAAGAGAGCAGTTCTCCCGTTGGTCGAAATGACATGGGGTTTAATTATTCTGAAATTGAAAGACAATAACTTATATAATCCTCGCTCGTCGGGCTCTGGCCTAGCCAAACGCATCGTTCCCTGCCTTGACGTTAAAGACGGTCGCACGGTAAAAGGTGTAAACTTTGTAGACCTGCGCGATGCCGGCGACCCGGTAGAACTGGCATGGAACTACTCACAGCAAGGTGCTGATGAACTGGTGTTCCTGGATATTACAGCCACGCACGAGCGCCGCAAAACGATGGTGGAGCTGGTGAAAGCAGTGGCTCGTCAGATCAATATCCCCTTCACCATTGGCGGCGGGATCAATGAGATTGCCGATGCTGATGTTTTATTAAACGCCGGTGCCGATAAGATCTCTATCAACTCGGCCGCGGTACGTAACCCAGCCTTGATTGATGAACTGGCTAAAGCCTTCGGCGTACAGTTTGTGATCGTTGCGGTAGATACACGAAATGTTAATGGCAAAAATTTGGTACACCTGAACGGCGGCCGCATTGCTACCGAAAAAGAGACCTTTAACTGGATACTGGAAGCCGAGCAACGCGGTGCGGGAGAGATCCTGCTAACCTCGATGGATCATGATGGTACCAAGGCAGGCTTCGATAATACATTCTTAAAACAGGTTAACGATGCGGTGCACATCCCGGTAATTGCCTCAGGCGGTGCTGGCAGCAAACAGCATTTTGTGGATGTGTTTGAACAAACCAATGTTGATGCTGCGCTGGCTGCATCGGTTTTTCATTATGGTGAAATTTTGATCCCTGATTTGAAACAGGTGCTGGCAGATAAAAATATTGCTGTAAGGTTATAATATCAGCAGGTCATGCCGAACTTGTTTCGGCACCACACATGCTAAGTAAACATGCAGGATTTGACCGTCCTGTGAGATGCCGAAAAAAGTTCGGCATGACATAAGAAAATATCATGACAATAGATTTTAGCAAAACCGACGGCCTGGTGCCGGTAGTTATACAAGACGAGAAAACCCTCGAGGTACTGATGCTGGGCTACATGAACCAGGAGGCTTACGAGAAAACTGAAAAGGAAAAGATCGTCACCTTCTTCTCTCGCTCAAAACAACGCTTGTGGACTAAAGGCGAAACCAGCAACAATTTCCTGCACGTAAAAAGCATGGCTATTGATTGCGATAACGATACCATCCTCATTAAGGTAAAACCTGATGGGCCTACCTGCCACACCGGCTCACGCAGCTGCTTTAATACCGAGTACAACCAGAACTTTATTATGGAACTGGAGCAGATTGTGAACAACCGTTTTGAGAATCCGGTAGAAGGATCATACGTGAACAAACTGCGCAGTAAAGGTCTTAACAAAATTGCCCAGAAGGTAGGCGAAGAAGGCGTAGAAACCGTGATCGCTGCACTTGCCGAAACAGAAACTGATCTGATTAACGAGGCATCAGACCTGGTGTTCCACCTGATTGTATTGCTTCGCGAAAAAGGCCTATCACTGGAAACTATAGCGAAAAATTTAGAATCGCGTCATAAATAAAATAGTCATTTGTCAATCCGCTGCGCTGTCATTGGTCATTGGTACTTGCAGCGCGCCGGATGTCATCCTGAGCCTGTCGAAGGGCGCGCAAAGGCCAAGTAAACTACCAATGACTAATGACCACTGACAAATGACTATAGAAAAACTCACTGAACTAACCGGACACGGCAATCCCATATACGCTTTAGCACTCTCGCAAAAGCCGGGTATCCTATTTTCGGGCGGTAACGATAAGGGATTGGTAGAATGGAGCCTGAAGACCAACTCGTTCATCAAGGTTATGTTTCCGGTTAATGCGTCAATTTACGCTATCCATTGCCCTGCTGGCTATCCGCTGATGTTCGCCGGTTTGCGCAGCGGCCAAGTCTTAGTATTCGATTTCATTCAACAGAAATTGATTAAAGGCTTAAATTTCCATACCAAGCCTGTTTTTGATATCCAATCCATTCCCAACAAAAAAGAGCTGTTGGTGGCCTCAGAAGATGGCACCATCAGTGTTTGGAGCCTGGATACGCTAGAGCGTGTGCACGTTATCAAAGTTTCGCATGATACCATCCGCAGCATTGCCGTATCACCCGATCAAAAAAGTGCGGCTTTTGGCTGTCGCGATAACAGCGTGGCTGTTTTTAATTTAGAGGATTACAGCGCGCAGGCTACATTAACCGGCCATACCATGTCGGTGTTTGCCACGGCCTACTCAACCGACGGGCGCCACATCTACTCCGGCGCCCGCGATGCGCAATTGAAGATCTGGGATGCCAGCAGTTTTGAACTGGTGAAGAATATTCCGGCTCATCTATTCGCCATTAATCATATTGCCCCTCACCCTTCTCTGCCCCTATTTGCCACCGCCAGTATGGACAAAAGCATCAAGGTCTGGGATGCCGAGGATTTCAGTCTGCGGAAAATTATCAGCCGCGAAAAAGGGTATCCCGCTCATGTACTCTCGGTTAATAAGCTGGCATGGAATGGCGATCAGTTGATTAGTACGGGAGATGATAAAAATATTATGGTGTGGGGAACCAGGATTTAACGAATTTTAGGATTTACAGAATTGTCTTAAACCAGAATTTGTCGAGTTAAAGAATTTACGGAATGAAAAAAGAAAAAGGCAGGTGGTTGCAATGAGCGGACTGAAGAACCTAATTGTACAAAACTATCCTCTCGGTACAAACCTATCAATTTAGCATATAAGATGCAGAAACAAGTTTGGCATGACGCAAGAGATATAAAACAATAGAGGCCGCTAATGCGGCCTCTATTGTTTTATCAAAACTCTCCTCCCTTTCGGGGAGGCTGAGAAGGGTACTATTCAAAGTACTCTTTCATTCTTTCAAAGAAACTCTTTTCATTCTTGCCTGGGTTGGGCTTGAAGTTTGGCGAGTTAGCCAGTTTCTCCAACAGTTCGCGCTCTTCGCGGTTCAGCGCTTTTGGTGTCCATATGTTGATGTGGACTAACTGATCGCCGCGGTGATAGCTGTTCACCTCGGGCACACCTTTGCCTTTCAGGCGCAGGATACGACCGCCTTGAGTGCCTGGTTCTATCTTTATTTTGGCTTTACCGTCAATGGTTGGCACTTCAATACTGGTACCTAAAGCCGCATCTATAAAGCTAATATGCATATCATAGATCACGTTGTTACCATCGCGTTTCAGGGTTTCATGCGGAATCTCTTCTACCAAGATGATCAGGTTACCGGGGATACCGCCACGAGGGGCCGCATTACCTTTGCCGCTCATGCTCAGCTGCATGCCTTCGCTTACACCGGCCGGGATATTGATGCTGATGGTTTCTTCGCCACGCACCACACCGTCACCATGACAAACGTTACATTTTGAAGTGATTACAGTACCTTCACCGTTACAGGTCGGGCAAGTGCTGGTAGTTTGCATCTGGCCCAGTATGGTATTGGTTACCCTGCGTACAGCGCCACTGCCACCACAAGTTTTACAGGTTTGGAAAGCTGATTGATCTTTGGCGCCCGAACCATCGCAGGTTTTACAAATCACCTGCTTGTTCACCTTTATTTTCTTTTCAACGCCGTTGGCAATTTCTTCCAGCGTCAGGCGCACTTTAATGCGCAGGTCGTTACCACGCACCACACGGCGACCGCCGCCTTGCTGCCTGCCACCACCACCGAAGAAACCTTCGAACGGATTGCTGCCGCCAAAAATATCGCCAAACTGGCTGAAAATGTCTTCCATGTTCATGCCACCGCCGTAACCACCGGCACCTGCGGCAGAACCTGCGTTGGCTGCATGACCAAATTGGTCATAACGCTGGCGCTTATCGGCATTGCTCAATACCTCATAAGCTTCGGCGGCCTCTTTAAAGTTCTCTTCGGCCTGTTTGTCGCCCGGGTTTTTGTCGGGGTGATATTTGATCGCCAGTTTACGATAGGCTTTCTTAATATCGTCAGCGCTGGAGCCACGGGCTACACCCAGCACATCATAATAATCTCTTTTTGACATTTATTGTAATATGTTATAGGTTGATTGAGTTGGATCAAGTTGATTAAGTTTTACCTTTCAACTCTCCGGCTTATCAACCACTCTCCCAATCAACTTAATCAACCAAATAATTAAGCACCTACCACCACTTTGGCAAAACGCACTACCTTGTCGTTCAGGTAGTACCCTTTTTCCAACTCGTCCACAACTTTGCCTTTCAGCTCGTCCAGCGGAGCCGGGATATTGGTAATAGCCTCGTGCAGATCAGCATCAAAAGCAGCGCCACGGGCATCCATCTCTTTTAGTCCTTTGCTGCCTAAAATGCTTTTCACCTTGTTTTGCACCAGCATCACCCCTTCTTTAATAGCGGTAACGTCTGTAGCCGTTTCCATAGATTTAATAGCACGCTCAAAATCGTCTAATACAGGTAACAGTGATACAATGACCTCTTTACCTGCAGTTTGCAACAGCTCCACGCGTTCTTTGGTCGTACGGCGACGGAAGTTATCAAACTCTGCATACAGGCGCAGATATTTATCATTTGCCTGGGCAAGTTCTTCCTTCAATTTATCTTCTGCAGAAAGCTCTGGCTGTCCCGCAGCAGCCTGTTCCTGCGCATTTTCTTCGGTTTGTGGTGTTTCTTCACCTGCTATCTTTGTTTCCTCTGCCACGTTGTCTTTATTTTCTGGTGTATTGTTATCGTGATTCTTCTTTTTCTTGAACATAATTTTTAACAAATGATGATCGCATAGTGCAAATCAATAAGCTTGCCATTTACATATTTGCGACATGGTGACAGTGTATAGTATTAGTTAAAGTAATTATTGACAGTATATAATGGCACATGACAGTATTGACCTGACAGGTATTTCTCAACCACAGATTTTTGTCGACAGTTTGAGTTAGTAAAAAGAACAGGGCTTGAAAACGAACGTTCACCACGTTTGGGTCATTGTAGACCCGTTTTCCGCTCCAACTCCTCGCCTGCCCATGCACAACCATCCCACGCGCGGTGTTTACGCTCCACCCGGGTTTATAATGAACAGTTACTACACTAAAATACAGGAACAGAAAAGAGCAAGAAGCACCCTTTATCAAGCACTCACTATTCGCAACTCGCAGCTCACTAATGCTCTACAACTCCGCATCTTCAATTACCTTCCCTGCTTCACATTTGATAATGCGTGACGGGAAAGCGCGAATGATATGGTAATCGTGTGTAGCAATAAGCACGGCAGTGCCCGACTGACTGATTTGCTTTAACAGCATCACAATCTCTTCAGACGTGTCAGGGTCAAGGTTACCAGTAGGTTCATCGGCCAGGATAATCTCCGGATCGTTAATCAGCGCGCGGGCAATTACCACGCGTTGCTGCTCGCCGCCAGAAAGCTCATGCGGCATCTTTTTTACTTTAGAGCGCAGACCAACTTTTTCCAGCACATCAAGCGTACGCTCGGTGATCAGGTTTTTATCGGTCCAGCCGGTTGCGCGCATTACAAAGCGCAGATTATCTTCAATAGAACGATCAGTCAGCAATTGGAAATCCTGGAAAACAATACCCAGCTTACGGCGCAGAAAAGGAACATCCTTCACCGCCAGCTTTTTCAAATCATAACCTCCGGCATGACCCTCACCGCCGGTGATGGCCACATCGCCGTAAATCACTTTCAGCAAGCTACTTTTACCCGAACCGGTTTGACCGATGAGCCATACAAAATCGCCTTTATCAATATGCAGGTTAACGTTTGAGAGTACCAGGTGCTTTTGTTGAAAAACGTCTACACCTTCCAGCTTTATAATGGTATTTCCTATCATTTTCCGTTATAATTCAAGTTTCATGATCTGCCCGAATGGCAGCTCTTTGATCAGGTTCATAATATAATCGGCCTTATCGCTCAAACCAATCTTATCCAGCGATTTTTCCGGCCTGTCTACCCTGAAATACGCCAGCAGCGTAAACTGCTCGTCGCGCAGCTGCACGTAGTCGGGTATTTTGGCAACGCCTTTTACTTTAATGATGTACATTGTTTAGCTAATGGTTAATGGTTCGTGGTTTATAGTAGCATTACTTCTATCACCATAGCTCCATTTACCGCATTTCCAAAGGTATAATTTATAGTTGACGTTCATAGTTTACTTGCACGAAGAATAATCAGTTAAAATATTAGCACCACGTTAAACTGTATGAACCACGGTCAATGAACTATCAACTCTTTACAAGGCCGCTAAAAACCGCATGGTATCTACGCCATCGGCATAATCCCAAACGGCGGGGTGCTGGCTCTGACCAAAACCCACCACCTGGTTGTTCAGGTTAACGTTGGCAATGGTTACCACACACTGTATGTTATCTGTTAATGCCTGCAGCTTTTGCTCTGCATCTGCCAAATCGGTATATGTTTCGTAGTGCAATACGGCCAATGGTGAGGTTAAACTTGCATCCTCTTTTACCAGCAAGAAACCATTATCCAGATGCTTATCTTTGTTTACCAGATAAATAGATTTATTATAATCGTAATTATTGTGGTATTTGTGATGATGAATGATCTCGTTATAATCCTCAATCGATTCAAAAAACGGTATAAAATCATAGCCTTCAGGCACCAGCATCTTAGATACATTACGGCAACCCAAACCAAAGTACTCAAAAATATCCTCCCCTAATTGGTGCAGTTGCGCTCTGGTTTCGTTACCAGTAAGCAACGCCACACTGTTACGGTTTTTGCGAATGATATGGGGCACCTTACCAAAATAAAACTCAAAATAGCGCGATGTATTATTGCTGCCGGTAGCAATTACGGCGTCAAAACCTTCCAGTCGCTCTACAAAATGATATTTACCGGCAAAAGCTGGTTCAATTTGTGTGAGTTGTTGCAACACATACCTAATCAGGCGAGTGTCTTGTGTGGAAGCCTTGATGAGCGCCTGGTGGCCAGAAATCAATACGCACAGCACATCGTGGAAACCTACCAGCGGAATATTTCCAGCCAGAATCAATCCTACCTTTTTTGAGGGATTGGCGCCCGCTTCGGGATAACGGCTCAGCCATTGGGTTAAATTTTCTTCGCTTAGCATGGCACCTATGGCCATTACCGCTTCGAGAACGTTTGATTGCGTGAACCAGGGATTATACAAATGTTCGCTTTGAATAAGGCTAAATAACTCTCCTTCAGGGTGACTCAGCTGCTTGCCCAGGGCCGAAAAAGCAGAAATATATTGTTGTGGTATAAATTTTGACATATTGATGGTGGGTTTATAAACCCATAAAAGCATTTTTTGTTATATTTGCGTCCTTGTTTTAGCAAGGCAAAGTTAAATTTACTAGTTAAGATATTTTATAAAATGGCGATTAAAATCACCGACGAATGCATAAACTGCGGAGCTTGCGAGCCGGAGTGCCCAAATAACGCTATCTATGATGCCGGCGCTGCATGGCGCTTTAGCGATGGCACAGGTCTGCGCGGCGTTATTGACTTTGGCGACGGTAATACACTGAATGCCGAAGAAACACAAGCCGCCCTGAGCGATGATATTTATTATATTGTTCCAGATAAGTGTACTGAGTGTGTTGGTTTCCACGATGAACCACAGTGTGCTGCCGTTTGTCCGGTAGATTGCTGTGTGGACGACGAAGACGTGCGCGAATCTGAAGAAGAGCTGCTGGCTAAGAAAGACTGGCTGCACATGAACGAATAATGAGCATATCATTTTAGATACTAAAGGAATGTTTACGCATTCCTTTTTTTGTTTCTTATTATTTTAGCGTTTAGAAAGCCCTTAACATCACCTTTTATGGAATACGGCATCTGTAACCTGGCTATAGCTCCCCTGCGCGCAGAACCTTCTGAACGCGCCGAACAGGTTTCGCAAATTTTATTTGGCGAGACCTTTGAGATTATGGAGTGGACCGGGCAATGGGTCCGCATTATTACGGCTTTTGATGGTTACGAGGGTTGGCTAAACAAGTTACTTTTTACTACCCTAGATCAGACGTCTTATCAATCGCTCATAATCAATCCGGCTCCATTTACCGCAATCCCGGTTACCTTGGTCAGGAAACGTATAGATAATTCGATGGTATACCTGCCTTTCGGTAGCTCATTATCTTTTCTGGACGGTACCATTGTTGATATTGCAGGCGATGCTTTTGAAATAATGACCGAAATTGGTGAGCAACCAGATTTTGAAGTTATCGCCAAATCATTCTTAAACACCCCTTACCTGTGGGGCGGCCGAACCCACTTCGGTATTGACTGCTCTGGTTTTACCCAGGCAGTAATGCGCACGCAAAATATCTTACTGAAACGCGACGCCTATATGCAGGCCGAGCAAGGCCACACGGTAGACTTTCTACAAGAGGCCAAATTAGGCGATCTGGCCTTTTTTGATAACGATGAGGGCCGTATTGTACACGTAGGCGTTATGTTGAATAATGAGCGGATTATCCATGCTTCGGGCAGGGTGCGCATAGATACCATAGATAACCAGGGGATTTACGCAGCCGATCAAAAAAAATACACGCATAAGCTGCGCATCATTAAACGCTTGCTTTAACCATGTAAGCTGCGCTGACATACCTTTACTAATACCTATTATATAAGATCTACAGGTTGGCTCAAGAGTTAACAGACCTGTAGATCTTGTTATAGTGGCCCCACCTTCTCTCTTTATTTATAATCATGACAATTTCTTGATATAGATCAATTGCAGGATCAAAGTATTATTTCAACATTTGTATGTTTAAACATTTAATTTAAAAACAATGAAAAAATTTATCACTCTTGCCGCTACTGTTGCCCTGTTTGCATTTAAACCTGCTGCCGACAATAGCTGGACTGTAGACAACGCCCACTCTAAATTAGGTTTTACTGTTACCCACATGATGGTATCAGACGTTGAAGGCTCTTTTAAAACATTCAGCGCCAAAGTAACCTCGTCTAAAGACGATTTTAGCGATGCCGTTGTTGACCTGAACGCTGATGTAGCTTCTGTTAACACCGATAACGATCAACGCGATACACACTTGAAAAGTGCCGACTTTTTTGATGCGGCTAAATATCCAAAGCTGACTTTCAAAAGCACATCTTTCAAAAAGGTAGCCGATAAAACTTACAAAGTAACCGGTAACCTCACCCTGCATGGTGTAACCAAACCAGTTACCCTGGATGTTAAACTGCGCGGTACATATGTTAATCAGATGAGCAAAAAAAATACTGCCGGTTTCAAAATTACCGGTACCATTAAACGCAGCGACTTTGGTGTAGGCGCTAAGTTTGGTAATGCTATGCTGAGCGACGAAGTATCGCTTGATGCTAACGCTGAAGTGACTAAAGACTAAGTTTAGTGAGCTGTGAACAGTGAGTTGTGAGTAAGCATTTACTACTTAACAACTCGCAACTCACCATTAAACTAAAAATAACGCGGGCCTGACAGTCCGCGTTATTTTTTTGTAAACCCTTCATCTCAATTTCATCCTTTATGTTGATCTTTATTTAAAATATATTTAACATTTAAGGCCGAAAGCGTATTTTTGCAGGCCTTAATCTGATTTTGAGCGTTGAGCAGAACAAATAGTATATCGTTAAAAGAAACCTGGAAACTGGTTTGGAACTCATCCATCGGCCGTTTCCAGATGATTACCGGCTCGGTATTGCTGGCGGTGGTGTTAGGCATACTACCATCATTTTTTGCCAATATTGAGGTGCGCAAAGGCGCTGTGGTAAACGATTGGGTTTTGGCTCAAATACCGGCTCATAACATGTCTTTGGTTATTTTTGCCATTATATGGGGCATGGGTGGTCTGGCGTTTTACCGCGCAGCACGCAGGCCATCAATGTATGTTACTTATGTGTGGACCTATGCACTGGTTATGATTGTGCGCATGTTCACCATCAGTGTGGTAAAACTGGATCCGCCCGCAGGTCTGATTCAGTTAACAGACCCGCTTACAGGCATATTTTATGGCCACGCCACCATCACTAAAGACCTTTTCTTTTCTGGCCATACTTCTACCCTCCTGCTTATTTACCTAACGCTTGAGAAAAAAAACGATAGAATATTGGGCTTAATTGCCGTATTAGCTGTAGCCTGCTTGTTATTGGTTCAGCATGTGCATTATACTATGGACATTGTAATGGCTCCATTTTTTGTGTATCCTATTTATCGCTTGGTAAAACTGATGCTTAGCGATGAAGAGCTGGCATCTTAACACAACACTATTTCAAAACTATTTTCTTGCTTTTTCCGTTTCAGGCTGTAACATAATATAGTGCTAAAAACATACCTTTAGCTATTAACTTACCCTGATTTATAATGAAAAACGCCTCAAACCCTCAAGTAACAGATCCTGCTGCTTTAAAGCAGCTTTTTGCCCATCACCTTAACCGGCTTTATTTTGGTAAACATTATCTAAATGATACGCTTGAACGCCTGGTTAATATTGCCTCTTTCCGCAACCTGAAACTGGCTTTAGAAGAGCTTTGGGACGACGTAAAAAAACAGTTGGACCGTCTGGATGAGATTTATGAGAAAGCTGGTATCAAACCATCTGATGCCGATTGCATACCCGTGCAATCTATCTTTAAAGAGGTATTTACGCTAGAGCGCCGGGGTATCGGCATGGAGCTGCTAAGCGATATGGACCTGATGCTTTACATGCAGTTGATTGAGCATATTAATATTACCGCCTATCGTATGCTGCGCATACTGGCCGGTTCTTTAAACTATGCCGAGATTGATCAGCTATTGATTGAAAGTTTTGATGAATCTGTAGATGACGATCGCCTCTTTCTGATGATTACCAATGAGTATTTGGCCCAGCAAGATGCATAAAAAAGCGCTAAAATATATAAACAATAAAACCGGGCCCTATGGACCCGGTCTTGGTGATAGTTATTCAATACCCCTATTAAAATAACCGATTCAAAAATAACAGAATTTTTCTATTGCCCATCATTCCATAAAAAATAATTTATGGTTTTTTAACGGCGTAACAGCATTTGCCTATGCCCACCGGCAAAGGTTGCCAACTTGTATAATGAGCCGATTGCAATCAGGCCATTTGCGAAACATCCATTGGCAATGAGAAAGTAAAACGACAGCCCTCTTTTTCATGAGTTTCTACCCATAATTCGCCACCGTTCAAAGCAATCAATTCTCTGCAAAGCATCAGGCCCAAACCGGTGCCGCTCTCGCCCATAGTACCTGTTTTGGAAATATGTTCGCCATTGCTAAACACCTTAGAAGCATGCTCTGCCGACATGCCAATACCGTTATCTTCCACATAAACTTCCAGCATCTCTTTATTTTCACGGTAGCCCACTTTAACCCTGCCTTTATACTCGGTAAATTTAATAGCATTACCTATCAAGTTCCGCATCACCACTTTAACATGGTTAGCATCAGCTGTGGCATAATAACCTGGCACGCAATCGTTAATAAATACTATACATTTTCTTTTCAGTTGATGTCTGAATATTTCTTCTGTCTCATTGCTAATCTGGCAAATGTCAACTCTTGATGCATGTACCTTTTTCCCTTTAATTTGGCTTTGCGCAAAATCTGTCAGATTAGCCAACGTAAGTTCTGCACCACGAACAATTGGAATGATATCAACCATTAGTCTGTTCAGCTCGTCAGTAGTAATATGTCCATCAGCAAAAAGATTGGTGATACTATTCAAATTTGCAATGGGGGTACGCAAATCATGCCCTATAATGGCCAGCAATTTATTTTTAACTCTGTTTACCTCTTCCAGATCAGCGCGTTGGGCTTCTATCAGCTGTTTCTGATCAGATAACCGCTGATGCTGCACTTTCAATTTGCTATTGAGGTGCTTTTTCTCGCGATAATATAAATAGGTAATAAGTAAAGTAATCAATGCAGTAACCAACAGCACTACCAGCAGCGCGATAATACGGTGTTGCGATTTAATGCGCGCCTGGTTAATTGCATTCGTCCGGCTTAATGATTCAATATCGTTAAGCTTGCGGTTAAGTATAGAATAATCAATAACCAGCTGGATGGCTTTTTGCCCGCCTTCTCTATCCATCTCCTTGCGCATGCTCAGCACTTGTTTTTGCAGCGCATAAGCTTTGGCTGTATTACCCTGCCGCTCGCTGATGCTGGCCAATAAACCTATTGCCTTAATTTTTAAACGCTTAGATCCTAATTCATCAGCAGCATGATAACCTTTGTTAGCATAGTCAACCGCATTCTTATATTGCTTTCTCGCCAAAAACAAGTGCGATTTATCCATCAGCGTAATGGCATGTAAGCGGGTATTTTTTAGTCTGACAGACATAGCCAGGCAACTATCCAGCCATTTGCTGGCTAATTCAAGCTTTTTCTGTTCCAGGTATACCTGCCCCAGGCGGCTGTATAAAATACTGATATAATCATCATTGTGGATTTTACGGCTATAAGTAAGAGCTGTATCCACATAACGCAGGCAAACATCATACTGTCGGGAGGTACTATATAATACTGAAATCTCAGTATACATTTCAGCTTTTCCTTCCGGGCTGTCGCCTACCAGTTTCAGGCCTTTCTTAAAAAATTGCATAGCCTGCGGATACTGTTTCAAATCTACATAATTACGCCCCATGGAGCGATAGCACGTGGCTAGCCAGGCTTTATTGCCTTTTAAATAAGGCGCTGCCAGCATCATATAAAACTGGCTTACAGGCACTACAGACTGTACCCAGTATGTCATCCCTATTTGAAAAAAGCTCTGGCCTATGCCCAGATCATATTTCAGTTTTTTAGCCAGAATGAGTGATTTGCCAGCCAGTGCCCGCGCAGAATCTGGTTTGGCAAGTGTTTCTTTTACCGATAGGTTAACAATACGATCAACCTCGCTTTTACCCGCAATAGTATCTACCCGCATAGTACCGGCAGCAGCAAAAACGGGCAGGCACCCAAATACTAAGGCACGGGCCGCAATCAACCAAAATATTATCGGCTTTCTCAGCAAATTAAAAGGTCAATAGTTAAAAACTGGTTTATAAATCAATCCAACATCGCTCACCGGCCAACGTTTCGCGGCAAGTATCGTAATCAAGCTCTGCTTTTATTTTTTGCATCTCCTGGCTATAAGACTGCTTTAGCTCTTTGCGTTTGCGCGCCTCCTCAAAACGTCTTACCTGTTCTTGCGTTTCTAATATCAGGCCCGGTACCTCTACAGGTTTATTCTGATCGTCTTTGGCCACCATGGTAAAATAGCTTGTATTAGTGTGTTGCACAACACTAGCCTTCACATTCTCAGAAATCACCTTGATACCTACTACCATAGACGTTTTGCCGACGTAGTTAACTGATGCAATAAGCGATACAAGATCGCCCACCTCAACCGGCGCCAAAAAATTTACAGCATCTATAGACGCTGTTACGCAGTAATTACCGGCATGTTTAGCTGCACATACATACGCAACCTTGTCCATTAATGATAGTAATATGCCACCGTGTATCTTACCACCAAAATTGGCGTATGAGGGTATCATCAGCTCGGTAATGGTAGTAACAGAAAAGCTTACGGGTTTATAACCTGCAGGAGGATAAGACAAGGCGGCGGTCATTGGAGTAGTTAATCTTAATGTATTACAAGTTTAAATAACAATCTCGGTTAAAAGCAACTTTTAAAAAATATTTACCACAAATTATTTAGTGTTATATTGGCACAAATAATTATACGTGAGGGCTATTTTTTTGTTCGCTTTTTTTGTCTTTCTATCCATGGCATCAGCGGGTCAGGATACAGCATCAGTTGTACAAAAAGCCGGCAAAAACATGGTGGCCCGTTATAGGGTATTAAAAAATAAGCCCGACGTTAAAGTCGGCCTTTATCAATTAGCGGGCAAAAAAAACAACGCTATTGCCTTTGGCATGTATAACAGCAACAAACGTGTTGGTATATGGCGTTTTTTTGACCAAAACAAGCTGATGCAGATTTTTGATTACAATACATACACGCTAAAGTACGAAGCTCCTGAAGGTGAAAGTACTACCTTTAACTATGTATTTGATAAAAAACTAAAACGCACAGATACGGTTACCAAACCAGTGCGTATTGGCGGGCGTTATTACGGTTACCTGCCATATTTAAATCTGTTTGAAAAACCTGCAGATCTGTTTGATGCCCCAAACGGCAGCATAATGGTTAATATAGAATTACTAATTAGCCCATATGGCCGCCTGGCTGACTTTACTTACCACATTATGATTGGCAGTTATGCCAGAGACCTCAATGTTAATATTAATGTGATGAATGATGAGGATAAGACTTTCATCCCCGGCACTATTAACGGAGAGCCTGTGCCCACCCGGATTTTTATTAAATGTGTTGTTAAAGACAAGCACACGCTTGAGCTGGTTTCCCCTATCTAATGCATTAAACTATAAAAATGCGTTACGCCGCCACACACCGTTTCCCTTGGCGTTGAAGCGGGCTGTGTTGCCTAAAAAGCGTAACAAAATTGTCATTATGCCGGCCCGGTGACCAAATATTAACGATATATATGTTGCAGGTACGTTTTGAAGCGTTAATTTGCAATGTTAAACATCGTCCAAAATGATTGACAATACTAACGCTCCCGGAGCTCCGGGCATACCAGGTAAATGGACATCGAGCGCCAAATCCGGCATCGGTAAATCACTAAGTGCTTATAGCCAGATCAGTTTTACGCTGAGCCACGGCACCGTCAATGAAGTTTATTATCCGCGCGAGGACAACGCCTGCATCCGAGATATGGAACTGCTGGTAACAGACGGACACGATTTCTTCTCTGAAGAAAAGCGCGATACCGTACATAAAACCCGCACCGTAGAGCCAGGCATCCCTGCATATCAAATCAACAATGCCTGCAAGCAAAACCGGTATGTAATAGAAAAAGAGATTATTACAGATCCATTGCGCAGCACCCTGCTGCAAAAAATAAGATTTAAACCCATCACCGGCAATCGGTCTGATTTTAAGATTTTCGTACTACTGGCGCCACATATTGGCAATATTGCTGCCGGCAATACCGCCTGGCTGGCCGATTATAAAGGTGTGGACATGCTGTTTGCCAAGCGCGACGGTATCAGTATAGCACTCAGCTCCTGTCATCCCTTTTTGAAACGTTCGGTTGGGTATGTAGGTACTTCCGATGGTTATCAGGATGTGCTGGCTCATAAGGAGATGCAATGGCAATATACCCGTGCTGATGACGGTAACGTAGCCCTGATAGCCGAGATAGATTTAAATGCCGTAGGTGATGAGTTTACACTGGCCCTTGGTTTCGGTCGCGATGAGTTCGAAGCGGCACAGAACGCCCGTGGAAGTCTGATTGAGGGTTATGACTCAGCACGGTTTACCTATATTAAACAATGGCAGCAATGGCATGAAAATATAAACGACTGCCGCCTGCCCAATAACGTAAAATCAAGCAAACTGTTTAGAAACAGCGTAGCCATAATGCGCATGCACGAGGCCGACCGCTTTCCGGGCGGCGTAATTGCCAGCATGTCTATCCCTTGGGGTTTTGACAAGGGCGATGAAAACATTGGTGGCTATCACTTAGTTTGGCCACGCGATCTGGTGCAATGTACCGGCGGTTTTTTAGCCTTTGGGGCTAAAGAAGATGCCATGCGCGTACTTATCTACCTCATCAGCACGCAGGAGCATGACGGCCGCTGGCCACAGAACATGTGGTTGGAGGGCAAACCCTACTGGAACGGATTACAGCTGGATCAGATTGCTTTTCCTATTCTGCTGGTTGGGCGTTGCCGTAAAGAAAACACACTGAGCGCCCATCTGGAGGATGCGTGTTGGGATAGCGTTAAAAAAGGCGTCAGCTTTTTAATCAATAATGGCCCTATCTCACCGCAGGAACGTTGGGAGGAAGAAAGCGGCATATCAGTATCAACCATCTCTGTATGCATTGCCGCGCTACTCTCGGCCGCTAATTTTGCCGAAGACCGCAACCAACCGGATATGGCTCAATACTGCCGGGAAACCGCCGACTACTGGAACAGCCAGCTGGAAAACTGGCTCTACGCAGAAAATACTGCCTTATCGCACGACCTGAATATTGATGGCTACTATATCCGTATCAATCCAGACGGCTCGCCAGCGCGTGATTTGGGCGATCGACTCATCGGTGTGAAAAATCGCCCTGAGAACGACAGGAACGTTAAGATAGCCGAACTTATCAGTGCAGATGCGCTGGCCCTGGTGCGTTTTGGCCTGCGCGATGCCAATGATCCGCGCATGCTCAATACCATCAAGGTGATTGACAAATTATTAAAAGTAGACACACCGCACGGCCCATGCTGGCATCGGTATAATAATGATGGTTATGGCGAAAAAGCCGATGGCAGCCCGTATGATGGCACCGGCATTGGCAGAGCGTGGCCGCTGCTTACCGGCGAGCGCGGACATTATGAACTATCTGCCGGTAACATGAAGGGCGCTATCGCAATGTTGCAAACCATGCAAAACTTTGCTGCACATGACCTGTTGCCCGAGCAGGTTTGGGATACGGACGCCATCCCTGAAAAAGACCTCTTCCTTGGTCAACATACCGGTTCGGCGGTTCCTTTGGTTTGGGCCCATGCCGAATATGTGAAGCTCTGCGCCTCTATTAACAAAGGCAGTCAGTTTGACCTGCCCGACCATACCCGCGAGCGTTACGTAGAGCATCAGATTAGATCTAAGTTTGATTTTTGGCGTGTAGAACTGCCTTGCCATCACCTGAACCGGGGTAATTCGTTACGCATTGAAACTAAAGCATCAGTAACAGTTAGATGGACTACGGACGAGTGGAAAACGGTTATTGATAGCCAAAGCTGTAATAGCGGTTTAGGTATTTACTACACGGACCTGCCTGCCGATAAGTTAACTGGTACCGGCGTTGATTTTACCTGGCATTGGAATGATGAGCAACGCTGGGAGCAGAAAAATTATAGTGTAAGGATTTTATAAACGACCCCTATCTGATTGTTACAGATAACCAATAAGCAAATAACACCAAAGTTTAATTGTGACCAAAAATGACACAATGACATTATCGTCATGTTTATGCCAGAAAACTTGCCATTCTCTGCACAAAAAGCGATAAATATAGTATTTTTGCAAAAATCCTTCCAAAAGTGAGTGACTATTCCCGGTTAAAGAAATTTCATAGCTTCTTTAAATTTCAACGCGACTTCCGCGAAAAAAGCCTGCGAAATGTGCGCAGTTATGAAATTGTAATTTTATGGATCCGCAGTCGTTTAAACAGAACGCAGTTCCTGATCTTGTCTGGCATCCTTGTCGGTACATCAGCTGGTTTGGCGGGTGTGTTTCTTAAATCGCTGGTTCATTATATCCACTATTTAATCACGCATAAATTTCAGTTTGAGCAGCAGATCTATTTCTATCTGATCTTTCCGCTCTGTGGCATTTTCTTTACTGCACTAACAGTAAAGCTTTTCTTTTCAAAAAGAGACAATGAACTGAAAGGGGTACCAGCAATTTTGCATGAAATTGCACAGAATTCCAGCATGGTATCCCATATAAAAATGTACTCACAAATTGTACAAAGTGCCATTACCGTAGGCTTGGGTGGATCTGCCGGTCTTGAAGCGCCTATTGCTGTTACCGGTTCGGCTATAGGCTCAAATTTTGCGCAAACCTACAAGCTTGACTATCGTGACCGCACGCTGCTGCTGGCCGCCGGCGCTACAGCAGGTATTGCGGCAGCATTTAACGCCCCTATTGCGGGGATGATGTTTGCGTTTGAAATCCTGCTGACCGGTGTGGTATTTACCGACTTTATCCCTTTGGTAATTGCAGCTGTTTGCGGCAGTTTGGTATCACGCATCCTATTGAATGAAGAAACTTTGTTCCTGTTCCCAGGGCGCCATATTTTCAATTACAAGAATATTCCTTTCCATTTGGCGCTAGGCATAGCCTGCGGCTTTTATGCCCGCTACTACATTGTAGTTGCAGAATGGATAGAGCATAAATTTAAGCACTCCAAACGTACACGCTTGCAAAAGGCAGTTATTGGCGGTGTAATGCTTTCTATATTGTGTGTACTGTTCCCGCCGTTGTTTGGCGAGGGCTACAGCACTGTTAAGGGCTTGGCCAACGGTGAAATTCAGCATATCATTGCTGCTAGCTTCTTAAAGTACTTTGACTATCATGCCTGGTTTATACTGTTATTTTTAGGGCTGATTTGCCTGTTTAAAGTATTTGCCAGCGGCATCACCATTTACAGTGGTGGTACCGGCGGTAACTTTGCGCCATCGTTATTTGCGGGCGGTACACTGGGTTATTTTATGGCAATGGTTTGTACCCAATTAGGCTTTCATGATGTACCTGTAACTAATATGGTACTGGTAGGTATGGCCGGCGTAATGAGCGGCGTAATGTATGCCCCCTTAACAGCCATCTTCCTTATTGCCGAATCAAGTTTTGGGTATGACATGTTTTTGCCACTGATGATTGCTTCGGTAGTTTCTTACCTGATCTCTAAACGTTTCTCGCCAATGTCGCCAGAGGTAAAACACCTGGCAGATCAGGGTAAAGTGTTTACCCGCGAGCATGACCAGAACCTGCTTTCATTATTACGTACACCTGAGCTGATTGATCGTGATATTCAAACCATCCCGCCTCATGCACCATTTACCGATTTAATTGATCTGGTACGCACCGGCAAACGCAATGTGATTGCCGTGGTTGATGAGGACAAAATATTGGAAGGTGTGGTTATAATAGACGATATCCGCCCGATTATGTTTGATACGCATCTGTATCATACCATGAATGTGCAAGAGGTGATGACCATGCCCCCTGCGCTTATTACGCACGATGAGCCGGTGCGCGATATTGTGAAGAAATTTGACGAAACCGCAACCTGGAATTTGCCGGTTGTTGACAGCGAAGGGCATTTTGAGGGCTTTGTATCTAAATCAAGCATCTTGAATAGATATAGGATGATTTTGAAGGAGTACTCAGCGTAGTTTAATTCAAAATTTAAAAGTAAAAATTAAAAAAGCTTGTCGTCCCACACTCAATAGGGAAGACAAGCTTTTTTAATTGAGATTGGATACAACTTCCTACTTACCCAAGTGTCGATACCACGCCGAGGATTTTTTCAATTTTTACTTTTTAATTTTTAATTTCTCTTACGCTTTCATCACCCCTATCTTCTCTCCCTTCCAATCCGGGAATAGTACTTTATCATTGCTAAACCGAAGGTGCTTATCTGCTACCTCACTAAATACCGCGCGGAAATCTGTGGTAACAGCCAAATCGCGGCCATCTTCCAGATTATCTGGCGTTAATGGTTTTATATTACCGTGAACTTGTCCTCCGGCTACATCGCTACCCAGAATAAAGTTACATGACGCGCGACCGTGATCCGTACCGCCGGTACCATTTTGGTGCACGGTACGGCCAAACTCGGTCATGGTCATTACAGTTACATCATCCTGGTAAGCATCAATATCAGTCCAAAATGCGGTGATACAATTACTTAGATCGGCCACATTGCGGGCAAAGATGCCAGTATCGGTGCCTTGGTTAAAGTGGGTATCCCAACCGTTTGATTCGGTAAAGGCAATCTCCAGTCCCACATCCATTTTTATCAATTGTGCAATCTGTTTCAATGCATTACCCAAAGCTGAGTTTGGATAAACAGCACCGTTAGCCGGGCGGTAGTTACGTACATCGGTTTTTTGCAGCATCTTCACTGCATCAAAACTTTCTTTACCGGTTGACTTAAGCAAGTTTGACGAAGTTTGATCATACAAATCCTCAAAGCTTTTGGCGGCCATGTTGGCACCACTTGGGTTGCCACGCATCTGGATGGCAAAATCCTGCAAGTTGCTGATGGCTACGGAAGGATTATCGCCATAAAATGATCTCGGCAGCGACGAGGTTAAACTCACCGCCTGGAAAGGCGTGGCAGCATCGTGCCCTAACAAACCTACCGCCCTGTTTAGCCAGCCGCTTGAGGTGCCTTTGTTGAATGGTGTACCCGATTCCATGTAATCCTGCGCATCAAAGTGTGAGCGGGTATTATTGGGCGAGCCGATGCCATGTACAATGGCCAGGCGCTTATCTTTAAATAAGGGCTCAAACGCGGCCAATGACGGATGCATACCGAAGCGACCGTCAAGATCAATCAACGGCTTTGTGCGACCGCCGCCCTGCGCTGCCGACATAAACAGTGTGGGCCTTGCAGCCTGCAATGCCTCGTCGGTAAACGGTGTAACAGCCATCAGCCCATCCATAGCGCCGCGCTGAAAGATGCACACCATGATTTTTTTCTTTTTGTAAGGCGCCAGTATCTTGTCGCCGGCAACAGCTTCGGCAATAAAGCCGGGTATGCCGCCCATCAGTCCAACACCTAACAGCGCCAAACCGCCTGATTTTAAAAAGCCTCTGCGTGATACCATGATATCTGTGATTTGATTATTTAAGGGGTAAAACTATCTTCTCTGAAATTCCGGTGAACCGATGATAACGCCCACTACCTGCGATAGCATAGAGTTGTTGCCCTGTGCCATTTGTCCGCCATTTCTAAAACCGCCACCGGGGCGATTTTTGCGCGGAGCATCGGCGCTGGCCATCATCATATCTTGTCCGCCTGAGCTCATATCCTGCATTTCTGCCGGCTTTGCGGGGGCTGCCTTATCAGCTGCATCACTTACCTTTTTTGCCAGGTTCGGATCGCTTAGCATTGGCGTCAATTGTTTAATGGCCTGGTCTAGGTTTCGCTCCGGCATAATCAGCTTACTATAGATAGTCAATGCCGCTTGCGGGCTTTCTGGTTCATGGTGATTATTCAAGGCTGCCAAATCAACCCGTACACCTGGAATGCGCTCGGTAGCCAATGCTAAACCAAAGTTCATGCGGCTAAGTAATGCCCCGGTATTGATCCAATATTGCCCACGGTCAGGAAACCCGGTTGGCGCCTGGTAACCATACAAGTGCTGCCCCATTTTATTGGCCCAGGTATATAACTGGTAAGGTTGATTGATCTGCGCATTAAGGCTACGTACAGAGCTGATAACCAGCTCAAAAGGCGATTTTGTTTTTTCGCGCAGGGCCTGTGCATTCCAGAACTCAGGCGATGAAACCATAGTGATGAGTATCTCACGGATATCGCCGTCTTTATCTTTAAATGTTTTAGCCATCTTGTCCAGCAGGCTCTGTGGCGGGGTATCGCTCACAAAACGCACAGCCAGCTTGCGGGTAATAAACTTTGCAGTTGAAGGGTGATGGGCCAGCATGTCTAACAGATCAACTCCTTCCTGGTAGCCACCATCGGGGCCAAATTTTTTGCCTAGTACCATCTTCTGGCCACTATCATGACGATTAGGGGTGAACAGAAAGTCGCCATCGTGCACCATGCCCTGAGCACGAAGCCTGTCTTCGCCAAAG
>Ga0153918_1000220_pt1 | contig 34199 bp, 21 predicted proteins | sample TSFL002MetaG_FD_104687 | JGI IMG/M metagenome (GOLD analysis project Ga0153918, IMG submission 104687) | Attine ant fungus gardens microbial communities from Florida, USA - TSFL002 MetaG | ecosystem: Host-associated > Fungi > Mycelium > Unclassified | place: USA: Florida, Paynes Creek Historic... | reverse complement strand
GAAACGCATTTCAGGTAAATCCGTATTTTGCTGGCGCGATTCACCTCTGCGCTAATATTTGAATGTTTGTTAAGATTGTTGGGCTTTAGTCGTTTTAGTGAACATACGATCGCTCTACTCACATAAGATGCAGGGAAAGTGTTATGAAAACGTTAGGTGAATTTATTGTCGAAAAGCAGCACGAGTTTTCTCATGCTACGGGTGAACTCACTGCTTTGCTGTCGGCGATAAAGCTTGGCGCTAAGATCATCCACCGTGATATCAACAAGGCCGGTCTGGTCGATATCCTGGGTGCCAGCGGTGCCGAAAACGTTCAGGGCGAGGTTCAGCAGAAACTCGACCTGTTCGCGAATGAAAAACTGAAAGCTGCACTGCGCGCGCGCGACATCGTTGCGGGTATCGCCTCTGAAGAAGAAGATGAAATTGTCGTTTTCGAAGGGTGTGAACACGCAAAATACGTTGTACTGATGGATCCGCTGGACGGCTCCTCCAACATCGACGTTAACGTTTCTGTCGGCACTATTTTCTCCATTTATCGCCGCGTCACGCCTGTTGGCACGCCGGTGACCGAAGAAGATTTCCTGCAACCGGGCAGCAACCAGGTGGCGGCGGGCTATGTTGTCTACGGTTCATCCACCATGCTGGTGTACACCACCGGTTGCGGTGTTCATGCCTTTACTTACGATCCTTCTCTGGGTGTGTTCTGTCTGTGCCAGGAGCGTATGCGCTTCCCGGAGAAAGGCAACACGTACTCCATCAACGAAGGCAACTACATCAAATTCCCGAATGGCGTGAAGAAGTACATCAAATTCTGCCAGGAAGAAGATAAAAACACCCAGCGCCCGTATACCTCTCGTTATATCGGCTCACTGGTGGCGGACTTCCACCGCAACCTGCTGAAAGGCGGGATTTATCTCTACCCAAGCACCGCCAGCCACCCGGACGGGAAGTTGCGTCTGCTGTACGAATGTAACCCGATGGCGTTCCTGGCCGAACAGGCCGGCGGCAAAGCCAGCGATGGTAAAGAGCGTATTCTGGATATCGTGCCAGAAAGCCTGCACCAGCGCCGTTCGTTCTTCGTCGGCAACAACCACATGGTGGAAGACGTAGAACGCTTCATCCGCGAGTTCCCCGACGCGTAACACCTCTCTCCAGGGGAGCCGATCCGGCTCCCCTTCTCATTTATATATTTTACCGTATAAATGAATATAAAAATGACGCTTTAATATTCAGCGCTGCTCCTGCATTATTTCCATAACAGTTTGACAAATATTCCCTGGAGCAAAATAAAGATGAAAAACTTTTCTCGTGCCAATACCGGCATTGATTTAAATCTTATTCCTGTTTTTATTGAAGTTGTTCGTTGCGGCAGCATGGCAAAAGCGTCTGTACGCCTTGATATGTCTCGCCCGGCGGTAAGCCTGGCGTTGAAGCGCTTTAATCAACTCTTTAATGAGCCATTATTTTTCCGTAAAGGTTTATATCTGGAACCCACCGAAAAAGCATTAGCCTTAACCAGCTCACTGGAAATATTAATGGGTGATATTCACGATAATATTGCTGAGATAAATTCATCAAATAAAACCCTGGCACAGAATGCACCAGGGCGGGATATTATTATGCAGCAGGCTGAACCGTCAGTTTAAATGATGACATCGCTTCCATCAGTTCGCGCGACTGCTCTTCCAGAGAGCGTGTCGCCGCGGATGATTGCTGTACCAGCGCCGCATTTTGCTGTGCGGTTTCATCCATCTGATTCACTGCGATATTAACCTGCTCAATGCCACGACTCTGCTCCTGAGACGCGTTGGCAATCTCGCGCATCAGTTTGGTCATACGCAGCACTTCTGTGGCGATCTCATCCATGGTTTCGCCCGCCTGTTGCGCCAGTTCGCTTCCCTCATTCACATGCGTCTGCGAATCGCTAATCAGCGTGCGGATCTCTTTCGCTGCGTCGGCACTGCGGCTGGCGAGGTTGCGCACTTCACCGGCCACCACTGCAAAGCCACGACCTTGCTCGCCGGCACGCGCCGCTTCAACAGAGGCGTTCAGCGCCAGGATATTGGTCTGAAACGCAATGCCGTCGATCACACTCAGGATGTCGGCAATTCTGGCTGAACTGCCTGAGATATCGCGCATTTTCTCAATCACATAGCAGACCATTTCGCTGCCATGATCGGCGGTATCAGACACTGCCTTGGCCATCTGATGCGCCTGTTCGGCGTTATCGGCGTTTTGTTTCACCGTGGCGGTGATCTCTTCCATACTGGCGGCGGTCTGCTCAAGCGACGTTGCGGTAGATTCGGTGCGTTGGGCAAGGTTCATGTTCCCCGCCGTCAACTCGCGACTGCCGGTATCAATCTGCGAACTGGCGTCACGTACGCGCAGCACCGAGCCCATCAGCGACTGGCGCATCTCTTCAATGGCCGCGTTCAGGCGGTTAAATTCCTGGCTCGCGGAGGCATTCAGGTTGTGCGTTAAATCCCCCGATGCCACGTTTTCAAGCTGAGCAATAGAGGCCGTGAGCGGTTTCAGCAGCATATGGCGTAGTACCAGCCACGCCAGCACAATAATGCCTGCCGTCAGCAGCGCCGCAACGATAATCAGGACCAGCACCCGGTTTTTGCTCGACTGCACGGCGCTGACTTCCGCCTTGCCGCGCGCTTCGCTCCATGCCTGGAACGCCTGCATGTCGTTATCAAACTGCTTCGCCACCGGGATGAGCTTATTCTCCAGCAGATCGTAATAGCTGTCGGCGCTCTGTTCATTCAGGGCTTTCAGCATCGGGGTGATCCCCTGCTGGTTGTAGGCGTCAAGGCTGGCTGCGACCTTATCCAGAAGCTGCTGCCCCTGTTTATCCGCCACGCCACCGTCAATCACGCCTTTCAGCGTTTTTTGCGCCTGGGCGACTTCCTGGTTAATGGTTTTCACCGATTTTGCCGCATCGTCCAGCATCCCGATTTCCATCATGCGAACAGCCTGACCGGCCTCATTGCGCGCACGTAAAATCAGCGTATAGCCAGAATTAAGCTGCACCATCTGCTCACCCTGAAGGTGATTGATGCGCTGGAGAGAAGTCGAACTCTGTGTGAGGGCATAAATGCCAATACCGCTGACAATCAGCAGCAGAAGGGTCATAACGGCCAGTAACGAAAGCAAGCCGGTACGAATCGATAGCGTTTTAAGCATGATGTTATTTCCGGTAGCGAGATATTTCTGGGCATAAAAGAAGAGTATCGGCCTCTACCGGAAAATGTTTATACACGTCATCCTTCAAGTTGCCTCTGCGTTGGCTGCGTCTGCTCACCCCAGTCACTTACTTGAGTAAGCTCCTGGGGATTCTCAGGCTTGCCGCCTTGATGCAACGTGAATGATTTTGTGTATAGACTTTAAGCAAATTCAGTGTGTTATCGCCCTGTTGCCGATGTATTTACACGGGTAACAGGCGAGCTCTGGCGATTCTCCCACAGCACCGTCAGCCCACGCTGGAGTGCAATAAAGATGAACAACAGAATGCCGATAGCGATTTTCGTCCACCAGGAACTGAGCGTGCCATCGAAGTTAATATACGTCTGGATCAGCCCCTGAATGGCCACCCCAAACAGCGTGCCCAGAACCGTGCCGACGCCCCCGCTAAGCAGCGTACCGCCAATCACTACTGAGGCAATCGCATCCAGCTCCACCCCGACGCCCGCCAGCGCGTAGCCTGCCTGGGTATAAATCGAGAATACAATGCCCGCAAGCGTCGCAAGCCCGGTAGAGAGCATATAAATACGAACAGTGGTGCTGCGGGTCGAAATCCCCATCAGGTTTGCCGACGTCGAGCTGCCGCCAATGGCGTACACCTGATTGCCAAACCGGGTGCGGTGGGCCAGGAAGATACCTATCACCACCACACCGAGCATCAGCAGGCCCATTGCGCTCAGACGCCCACCGCCTGGGATTTTCCACGCCAGACTTGAGAGCGTGTCATACACCGGGTGGTTAATCGGGATCGACTCTTCTGACACCAGATAACTCACGCCGCGCAGGAAAAACATCCCCGCGAGGGTAATGATAAATGCCGGGATTTTTAGCGCATCGATAAGCAGCCCCATAAAGGCGCCAAACGCACAACCCATCACCAGCACCAGCGGGAAGGCCACAAACGGTGAAATGCCCCAGAAGCCGATCGCTTTCGCCAGGAAGACCCCGGTAAAGGCGATCACCGAGCCCACAGAGAGGTCAATCCCACCGGAGAGGATCACAAAGGTCATCCCCACGGCGATAATGCCTAAAAAGGCGTTATCCGTCAGAATGTTGCAAATCACGCGCGTAGAGGCAAAGCCCGGGAACTGCGTCAGACAGTAGAGGTAGCCCAGCACGAACACGCCCAGCGTGATCATTAATGGTAAATTACGTTTTATCATGACCGCGGATCCCCTTAATGAGACTGATAAAGCGCGGCGACTGAACGACGAGCACGCAGAGCACCACCACGGCTTTAACCACCTGATTCAGCTCCGGCTGGAAGCCCGACAGCAAAATGCCGGTATTCATCCCCTGAATAATGAGCGCACCAATCACCGACAGCAGCAGGTTAAAGCGCCCGCCCATCAGCGAGCCGCCGCCAATCACTACGGCCAGAATGGCATCCAGCTCCAGCCACAGCCCGGCGTTATTGGCGTCCGCCCCACGGATATCCGCCGTGACAATCACCCCTGCGATGGCGGCACATACGCCGCTCAGCACGTAGGTCAGCATCACCATCAGGCGGGTATTCACCCCGGCGTTTCTCGCCGCGCGAATGTTAATCCCCACCGCTTCAATAAACATGCCGAGCGCCGTTTTACGGGTGAATAGCCAGAACACAACTAATGTCACCAGCGCAATGATGACCGGCGTCGGGAAGAACAGCAGCTTGCCGCTGCCGAGCCACGCCAGGCTCGGCGAATCAAAGGTCACTATCTGCCCGGAGGTGATAAGCTGCGCCACGCCACGCCCGGCGACCATTAAGATCAGGGTGGCGACAAACGGCTGGATTTTGAGAACCGCCACCAGAATGCCGTTCCACAATCCAGCGAGGACGCCAGTGCCTAACGCGGCAAGCAGCACCACGGGCAGACTGTGCCCGGCGACGGTCATGGAGGCGGCCGTGGCACCGGAAATCGCCATCACTGCGCCGACGGACAGGTCGATCCCGCCGGTGGCAATGACCAGCGTCATACCAATCGCCAGCAGTGCCACCGGTGCAGCACGGTTTAAGATATCAATCGGGCTACCAAACAGGCGGCCATCCTGCACAATAATCTGGAAGAAGTGCGGCGCGACCAGGCTATCAACCACCAGCACCAGCAACAACGCGATGATTTGCGGCGTGCCGGTTGGCCAGTTGAAGCGGCGCTTCGACTCTCCGGTTTGCGAAAGAGAACGGGGCATCACGGTTAACTCCTTATGCCGCAATAGCATTCATGATCGCCGGAACAGACAGTTCATCCAGCGGGATCTCTGCCACCTGCTTGCGATCGCGCATGATGATGACGCGATCGGCATACCCCACCAGTTCCTCCAGTTCAGACGAAATCACCAGCAGCGCCAGCCCGTCTGCACACAGCGTTTCAATCAGGCGGATAATTTCAGCGTGCGCACCCACGTCAATACCGCGTGTCGGCTCGTCGAGGATCAGGAACTGGGGTTTGGTCAGTAGCCAGCGCGAAAGCAGCACCTTCTGCTGGTTACCCCCGGAGAGAAATTCAATAGGCTGCTCCGCACTCGGGGTACGGATACCCAGTTGACGGATAAAGCGCTCGGCAATGGCATTCTGTTCCTTGCGCGGGATCGGGCGTAACCACCCGCGCTGCGCCTGCAACGCCAGAATGATATTTTCCCGCACCGATGCCGCGGCAATAATCCCGTCCGTTTTCCGGTCTTCCGGGCAGAACCCCACACCCAGACAGGATGCCTGATGCGGCGAACGCAGTGTTTGTGGTTTACCTTTGATAAGCGCTGTGCCGCTGTCGGCCGGTTTGATCCCGAAGATCACTTCGGCGGTTTCTGTGCGCCCGGAACCTAACAACCCCGCCAGCCCGACAATTTCGCCGGGGCGAACCTCAAGGTTGAAAGGCGAAATCGTGCCTTTTTTGCCGAAATCACTGAAAGCGGCGACCGGTTTATCGCTCAGCAACGTGCGGCCGGCGCGCTGTAGCGCATGGGTGTCCAGCTCGCGTCCGAGCATCATTTTGACCAGTTCAATCTGCGGAAGCTCGCGGGTTTCGCGGCAGCCGACAAAACTGCCGTTGCGCAGCACCGTAATGCGATCGCTCACCTCATACACCTGATCGAGGAAGTGGGTCACGAAGATCAGGCTCACGCCCTGATCGCGCAACTGGCGCATCAGGGTAAAGAGCATTTCAACTTCCTGGGTGTCGAGACTGGCGGTGGGCTCATCGAGGATCAACACTTTCGCCGAGAGATCGATTGCCCGACAGATAGCGACAATCTGCTGCATCGCCACGGAAAAGCGGTTCAGCGGTTCACGTACATCGAGGGAGAAGCCGTAAGATTCCATCAGCTTTGTCGCCCGCGCTTCCATCTCTTTGCGGCGCAGCAGGCCAAAGCGTTTTGGCTCGCGGCCAATAAACAGGTTATCTGCCACCGACATATTTGGCAGCAGGTTCACTTCCTGATAGACCGTCCCGATCCCCAGCTGTTGGGCATGGGCGGTGTTTTTTGGCGAAATGGCGTTGCCTTCCAGCCAGATGGTGCCGCGATCGGCATGGTATACGCCGGTCAGAGCTTTAATCAGCGTCGATTTACCTGCGCCGTTTTCCCCCAGCAACGCCATGATCTCGCCGCGACGCAGGCTGAAATCGACGTTATCCAGCGCTTTCACGCCCGGGAAGAATTTACTTAATCCTTCTGTGCGGAGGATTTCCTGGTGTTGTTCTGTTGTCATGATTCCCCCTCACCCTAACCCTCTCCCCACAGGGGAGAGGGCAAAAGGCATCAGTAGCCCATATTTTTCTTCTTCTCTAACTCTTCTTTCGCGGTGTCTGGCAGGTAGAGAGTGGATTTGGTGATGGTCAACTTCTCAGGCATGGTGCCGTCTTTCTTGAATTTCTCCAGCGCGTCAAATGCCGGGCCCGCCATGTTTGGCGTCAGCTCAACGCTGGCGTTGGCTTCACCGTCCATCATCGCTTTGTAGATGTCAGGCACGCCGTCGATAGAGCCGGTGAGGATATCTTTGCCCGGTTTCAGGCCCGCTTCTTTGATGGCCTGGATGGCACCGATCACCATGTCATCGTTATGGGCGTAAACCATGCAGATGTTCTTGCCGTTGTTTTCAGCCTTGATAAAGCTTTCCATCACTTCTTTCCCCTTACTGCGGGTAAAGTCGCCGGACTGAGAACGAATAATCTTGATGTTTGGCGCTTTGGCGATGGCTTCAGCAAAACCTTTCTTACGGTCGATCGCCACGCTCGCACCCACTGTGCCTTGCAGTTCAACCACGTTACACGGCTTGCCATCGACCTGTTTAACCAGCCAGTCACCGATCAACTGACCTTCAAGAATGTTGTTGGCGGTAACGGTGGTCATATAGAGAGATTTGTCTTTTACATCGATGGAACGATCGAGCAGGAAGACCGGAATCTCCGCGTCTTTTGCTTCTTTCAGGACCGGCTCCCAACCTGTTGCCACAACAGGGGCAATGAAGATGGCGTCAACGCCCTGCGCGATAAAGGAACGAACGGCTTTGATCTGGTTCTCTTGCTTTTGCTGACCATCGGCAATTTTCAGCGTGATACCGCGTTTCTGGGCCTCGCTTTTCGCAACGTTGGTTTCTGCCGCACGCCAGCCAGATTCAGAGCCGACCTGAGAAAATCCTACGGTTAATGGTGCTGCCATCGCCATAGACGACATGGCTGCTGAAACTGCTGTGACAAGAAGTAAGCGCTTCCACATAAGTGCGTCCTCGTAGGGTAGGTTATTGTTGGTTAAAAGATGTTCTGCGGGAAAACTATAGACAATGCGAGATGTAACGGATTGCGTTACATCACACTTCGGAAAAGTGAATAAAACGTTAATCACAAGTTTGTAATCGCTTTCATTTCGTCATGAAAAATGCGGCTGAGTTTATGGATTTTTCTGTCATGGAATCGGTCTGAAAATGGCAAACAACGGCGGGCGATGGCGAAAACAAGCGGAGACATTCAGCGCCAGTTGGCTATAATACTCGCCACTTGTTTACCATACATTTTAAAGGATACAGACATGAGCTTACTCAACGTCCCTGCGGGTAAAGAACTGCCAGAAGACATCTACGTTGTTATCGAAATCCCGGCTAACGCAGATCCTATCAAATACGAAGTGGACAAAGAGAGCGGCGCACTGTTCGTTGACCGTTTCATGTCTACCGCAATGTTCTACCCATGCAACTATGGCTACATCAACCACACCCTGTCTCTGGACGGTGACCCGGTTGACGTGCTGGTCCCAACGCCATACCCACTGGAGCCAGGCTCAGTCATCCGCTGCCGTCCAGTTGGCGTACTGAAAATGACCGACGAATCTGGTGAAGATGCGAAACTGGTTGCAGTACCGCACACCAAACTGAGCAAAGAGTACGATCACATTAAAGATGTGAACGACCTGCCAGAACTGCTGAAAGCGCAGATCACTCACTTCTTCGAGCACTACAAAGACCTCGAAAAAGGCAAGTGGGTTAAAGTTGACGGCTGGGACAACGCTGAAGCTGCAAAAGCAGAAATCATCGCGTCCTTCGAGCGTGCAGCTAAGAAGTAATTCTTACCGCTGATTGCTAAGGCCCCGCAATGTCGGGGCTTTTTTGTATCGATTGCAAATTGTCACAAAAACGTCACATAGCGATTTTAGCTCGCGATATTAATTAGATAGCGCTTTTTTTCTGCCTTACCTCCACTTTCCCCCCTTAAAGTCTGCCTTTCCCAGGTCGATACCTCCCCTGCGTGATCGCGATCGCTTTTTCACTTAACGGGAAATCATGAAACTCAACACACTCACAATTGGACAACGCCTGGGACTTCTGGCGTCGCTTCTGCTGCTTGCTACGCTGTTCATCGGCCTGCGGGGTTTGGTTATTAACAGCGACAGCCGGGCGCAAAACGAGCAGATAATGGCGATGGAACAAACCATAACCGACAGTATCGATACTGCGCGTAATGCCCAGGTTCAATTCAAAATTCAGGTTCAGGAGTGGAAAAACACACTGATTCGCGGTGCTCAGGGACAAGAGGCGTTCAACAAATACAAGAGTGCGTTTATTGCAGAAAGCCAGAACACGCAGGCACTGCTGACGCACCTGGGCGAACTGCTGCCAAAGATTGGCATGGATAACCAGCAGGTGATGGAAACACGTGAAATCCATGCGGGTCTTGAACAAAAGTATCTGGCAGCACTGACGACTTATCAGGTTGGTGATGCCACTAGCGCCCAGCAGGTCGACAAACTGGTGACGGGGATCGACCGTGAACCCACCAAAATGATCGACAACGTGGTGACCCGCACGCTGCAACATGCGCAGGAACTTCACAAGCAGACTATCGCGCGTAACCAGGCTAAGTACGAAGAGACAAAATGGATGCTGATGCTGGCAATGGTGCTCACCCTGGCCGCCGGGATGCTGGTCACCTGGTGGCTGGTGCGCAGCATTACTCGCCCGCTGGCACAGGCTGTTACCATTGCACGCACGGTCGCCGCAGGAGATTTGCAATCTCACTTTGCCGTAGCAGGCCGTGATGAGACAGCAGAACTGATGCGCGCCCTGCAAGAGATGAACGACAACCTCACCCGCATTGTCTCTGGCGTACGTAGCGGCACAGAAACGATCGCCACCGCGTCTGCACAGATTGCCAGCGGTAGCCATGAGCTTTCATCCCGTAACGAGGCACAGGCCAGCGCGCTGGAACAAACTGCCGCGTCAATGGAAGAACTGACGTCGGTGGTGAAAAGCAACGCGGAAAACTCACGCACTGCGAGCGATCTTGCCCAGAATGCGCGCCAGGTTGCCCGTCAGGGTGAAGAAGCCGTCGAGCGTGCAGTACAGACCATGAGCGAAATCCACAATTTCTCCAGCGAAATTAATAACATTATCGGCATGATCGACAGCATCGCCTTCCAGACCAACATTCTGGCGCTGAACGCTGCCGTAGAAGCAGCGCGTGCCGGTACCGAGGGGCGTGGCTTTGCGGTTGTGGCTGCTGAAGTTCGCGCCCTGGCACAACGTTCAGCCGCCGCGGCGAAAGAAATTCGGGTGCTTATCGATCGCTCCGTTAACCGCATTGATGAGGGTAACGGGCAGGTAAAACAGGCCGGTGAGGCAATGGCCGATATTCTGCATAGCGTCAGCAAAGTGAGTGAGCTTATCGAAGCTATCTCACACGCCAGTCATGAACAGAGTACGGGTATTGATCAGGTGAATGTCGCGGTAACGCATATGGATGCGGCGACGCAGCAAAACGCCACGTTGTCGCAGGAATCCTCTGCTGCGGCGCAGGCGATGCATCGCCAGGCCGAACAGCTTCTGGATACGGTGCAGGTTTTCAAACTACGTCAGGAAGCCTAAAAGCACGCACAAAAAACAACGCCACCTCACGGTGGCGTTGTCGTTTATCAGTACTGGTCTCTGTCTAACCAGTTACCGCTTTCAATCCGCGTTAACCCTTCAACCGGACGCTGGTAGACGTACATCCACGCGCTTCCGTACGGTGTCTGGATCAACTGGCGAGCGTACTCACCGCCCCTGGTGCGCAAGGCATCAAGTTCGGCAAGCGTGGCATTATCAATACGATAAACCTCACCTTGTACCGTTCCGTTCCCCGGAACTGCGCCTGGATAGTGGCCCAGACTGTACAACTGGTAGTTCTCGATATTGTAATTCCCCAGCAACTGGGCGTTCGTCATCCAGTGGCTGTTACCTTGCTTAGTTCGTAAACTGCCGTAAACAAATATTCGCATTGCTAAAACTCAAACTGATAGAGCAAATCCAGTGCCTGATCTACGCCGGACACTGCTTCCAGATATAGCTTAGGCATCAGACGATAGCGTAACGTGAGTGTAGCGAGTGAGTCAAAGATCCCCACACCATATTTTACCTGTAGACCCGGCAGTACATAGCCGCTGACCACCACCTGCGAAGAGTCACCAACGCCCTGGGTGTCCAGTGCCAGATTGCTTACGCCGAACGTCTCGCCGATTTTACCCACAACCTGCCCACTTTGTGCAACCCCCAGGCCCACTAACATTGACGTCATTGCCGCACTATCGCTTTGGCCGCTTTCCAGACCCTGTCCACGCAGCAGATAAGAAAGCGCTTCTTGCTGCGACATTGCCGGGTCAGAGAAGATTTCCGCTCTTGGCTCATCGGCCGTACCCGTAACGCGCACACCAGCAATCACGTCGTTTTCGGTGGCATCCGGGTTACGAATGGCTTCGATATTCAGCAACGGCTGATCGGGTGGACCCGAGAACAACAGCTCACCTTTACGGACAATCAGATCCTGACCGTAGGCGTGGAAGCGCCCGTCAGGAATGTTGATCTGCCCGTTCAGGCCAAGCCCTTGTTTATCTTGCGCAACTTTAAGGTCGCCGGTTAGCCTCGCCTTCAGCCCAAACGCATCCAACCGCACGTTATTCCCTACGTGCACAATAAGATTACTATTGATCGGTATGCCAGCGCTCTTCTGTTCGACAGGTTTCAGATTTTCATTGAGCATAACTTCATCACTCGAGACGCCCACTGCGCTTTCCGGCACGTCGTGAACCACGATACGCGCCCACGGTACGTCCACACGTCCGTCCAGCGTAAAGAGGCTCGGCGTGGCTTCAAACACCACATCCGGCGACACGTCCAGGCGCACCATCGGCGGTACGGTAATACGCACTTTGCTGCCTTTTGCCGCAATGCGCGCACGCCAGTTATCAAGCTGGCTCCAGTCGGCATCGCCACTCAGGTTGATTTGCCCTTGCTGGGTGCGAATCACCCCGGCAAGCGTGGAGCTCATGCCGTTAAAGTTCATCGCAATCTGGCTTGGCTGCATATCAAATGGCATAAAGTTACCGTCGATATCCACGCCATTCAGCTGCATCTGCCCGAACAGCTGCGGGCTTTGCGCCGTCCCCGCCAGCCGCAGATTGGCATTCAGCATCCCGGCGGCTTTTTCACCGCGCGAGAAAATCGCATTCGCCATTGCCAGGTTGAAGTTGCGGATATTGACGTTGCCGCCCAGATTACGTCGCCCTTGCGGATCGGTTATCTGCACTTGTCCGTCGAACTGACCGTTGTTAGTCAGGCGAATAAGCCACCCCAGCTCTGCACGGTTGTTATGCAGGTCGGCGCTCAGGTTCAGGGTATCGAATGCCACCGGCAGCGGCGCGTCATTCACCTCCTGCGTCACCTTCACGTTGCGCCCGGACAGGGTCACACTTCCCTGCGGCAGCCCCTCTTTGGTGGTGTCCCACGCCACATCCGCTTTGCCGCTAAAGACACCGCTCGCCTGGGTGGTGTCCGGCATAAAGGGTTTCAGCATCGCCAGATCAAACCGGTTGAGGTTTATCTGCGCGCGCCCTTCCGCACCGGCATCAATGGTTTGCGGCACGCAGAGTTCGGCATTCGGATTGGTCCAGCAGTGCGGTCCGATACTGATTTTCTGTTCGGTATTGCGGTAATCCAGCGCGATGGAGCGTGACAGCGCCAGAGGGCCAACCGGCGTGTTGAAACGGGTGTTATCAAGCGTACCCTTCCAGCGTTCTTCTTTGCGGTCGAAACTGCCCGTCAGGTGCAGCTGCCCGGAAACCGGCTCACCCTGCACGTTCAGTTGGAGGTCATGCTGTTTCTCGTTGCCTTTCGCGGCCAGCGTCACCAGATTGATGTTCACATCCGGCTGGGCAATACGCTCTACGCGCAGGTTCAGGTTCCCGCCAATCTGATCGGTGGATTTTACATCCCCTTCCACACGGACGCGGGCAATGGTCAGTTCCTGCCAGCGCAGGGCGTTCGCGGTGATATCTGCCAGCAGCTGCGGTGCATCCACCGTACCGCGCACCTTCACTAACCCTTTCGCCGTACCGCCAAGACCCGGCAGGGCATTATCCAGATTCGGCGCGTCGATGGTGGCATCCAGATTGAGATCTTTAACGCCAAGCTCACCTTTGATGTCCGCCGTATTGCGCCCCAGCGCCACATGCAGCCCCGGGATCACCCATTGCAGATAGCTGTTACCTTTTACCGAACCGTCAACGTTAACCTTGTTTTGCTTCACGTTGCCGGTGAGTTTGATTTCCGGCACGTCCATCTGCCACGTCCCACCGTACAGGCTGCCACGGGTTTTGATTAAACCATCAAGTTTTGATGGCCAGTCCGGCACTTCTTTGGCGGTGTTGATATCCGTCAGTTTTAGCTCACCGCGCCAGCTGATCGCCTGCTGCCAGTCGAGCAGCGCCGTCAGCTCTGTTTTTCCTTCCAGCGCCGCGACGGTCAGTTTGTCGAGATTAATCTGGCGTTCGTTCCCCTTCGCATCCAGCGTAATGCCGGCAGGCGGAACACCCTGCCCCTTCACATCAGTGCGGAACGACAGCGTGTAATCGGTCATTTTGCCGCTGAGTTTGAGCTTCAGGTCATCGGCCTGGAACTGTTTTTCACCGGTAAACGGCCAGTAAAGCTGCTGGCTGACAATCTCCAGATTCAGCGGTAAGCCCGCTTCTGCCAGCTGCGTTTGCCCGCGCAGTACCATATCCACCGGGCCGGACAGGTTAACGCCAAACTCCAGTTTCTCGCGCAGCGCCCCGCCCACTTTCAGCTTCACCTTCTCGCCTTTGAGCGGATCAATGTTCAGCGCGCTGTTAAGCGTGATATCCACCGGCCAGTTGTCACGCAGCAGCGCATTTCCGCTCGCATTCACGGAACCCTGATTCGTATCGATATCCATCGCATCGAGCTTCATATTGCCGTCGATACTGCTGACTTTAAGCAACAGGTTGTAGACCGTCAGGTCAGTGTCACCCGTCAGGCGCAGCTGTGCGCCTTTGAACTCTTCAATATTGAGGTTCAACGGCAAGTGCACGTCGGTCATTTCCGGCAGCACCGGTTTTGCGAAGAGTTCCGTCAGCGTTTCACCAAGCGGTTTTTCTTCTGGCTGCGGGTTCTGGATCTTCGGTTCAACAATCTCTTCCTGCGCCACTTTTGCCACTTTCGGCAGGGCAATCAGCAGCCCTTGCAGTGAGGTTGGCGTCAGGGTGAGATTTTTTTCCTGCCAGCGCAGACCGGAGGAGAAGCCCATCACCGACACGGTGGTGTCGTCGATTTTGATATTGACGTTATTCAGCGCCACCCGGTAGAGCGCGATGGGGTAAGGAGTGGAGAGATTAAGCGGGCCAGTATCCTGTTCTTCAACCGGCGCAGACTTCGGCATTTTTTTCGAATCTATCGCCACGTTCACATCTTTTAGCGACAGATCGTTCACGCACAGTTTGCTGTCGCGTAAACATCCAAGCTTGACCGCCAGATGGAATTCGCCCGCGTTAACCGCGACGCCGGGCTGTTGATAGCGAATATTCTTCAGACGCAGATCGCGCCAGCCGCCTGTCACCTGGCCAATCTCCAGCCCCGGAACCCAGCGGTTAGCCGCGTTAAACAGCAGATGCAGGCCGGTAGTGGTCCCCACCAGGAACGCCACCGTACCGAGCAACAGCACGATAAAAATCAGCACCCCGAGGCTTATCTTCTTCCATAAACTCATAATTCAGGCCCCAGACCGATGTAAAACTGTAAACCGTGTTCGTCTTTGTCACCCACAGGCACGGCAAAATCGAGCTTGATTGGCCCAACAGGAGACTGCCAGCGCACGCCCACGCCCGCGCCGGTTTTGAAATCGCTGCGGCGAATATCACTCACGGCTTCACCGCCATCCACAAACATAGCGCCCCACCATTTTCCGCTGACGTTGTACTGGTACTCCAGTGAGCCTGTCGCCAGCTTGGACGCACCAATCAGCTTGCCGCTGTCATCTTTTGGCGCGATGGATTTGTACTTATACCCACGAATACTGCGATCGCCACCGGCGAAGAAACGCAGGTCAGGCGGGACTTTGTCGAAGTCGCCGGTTTCAATCCAGCCAAGATTACCGCGCATGACGAAGCGGTGTTTATCGTAGAGGGTTCGGATCCAGACGTTTTGCGCCTGCACCACCGTGAAGTCGACGTCAGAGCCCCATATCGTGTTGGAGTAATCGATGGAGTAACGCTGGGAATCGCCCCAGTCTGGCATCAGGCCACCTCGCGAACGGGTGCGGCTGATCATCACGCCGGGATACAGCAGCATGGTGGTGTTCGTGACATTTGCCTGGGTAAAGTGGTCGAGGCTCCAGCGCAGGTTAATGGCGCGCTGCCAGCCGCTCGAAAGATCCCAGAAGCGCGACAGCGCAAGCGTGGTGGAATCTGATTCGGTATCGTTCAGATCGGTGCGTTTAAAACCACCCTGCACCAGATAGTACTGTTCCAGCGGATTTTTCAGCAGCGGCATTTTATAGCTGAAGTCCAACTGTTGCTCCGGCGAGGAGATACTGGCGCTGGTCGTCAGGCTGTGGCCGTAGGAGTTCATCCACGGTTTTTTCCACGTGGATTTCACCCGGGGGCCCACGTCCGTCGAATAGCCTATCCCCGTCTCAATGGTGTTCTCGGTGCGCGGCGATACAACGCCATGCAGCGGCAACACCTTGGTCTTGCGGGATTTATCAAACTCCGGGGCGACAACAACCGAGTTAAACCATCCGGTCGCCGACAAGCGACGGTTTAACTCCGCCAGATCCCTCGACTGATAGTAATCACCCTTCTTAAACGGGATCAGGTTTTGCAGATACTCTTCGCGGATTTGCGAGCCTTCGAAGGTCACATCGCCGAAGCGGTAGCGTTCGCCGCTGTCAAAGTCGATATCCCAGAAGGCCTGATGCCTTTCCAGTGAGACCCCCAACTGACTTTTGTTGAACTGGCTGTCGAAATAGCCCTTTCGCAGCGAAACAGAGGTGAGCTCTTTTTTGAAATGGTCGTAATCGCCATGATTCAGCACCGTACCGATTTTCGGACGTGTGCCGAGCAGATCCAGATAATCCCTGTCGGTACGCGCACCACCGCGCAGTACCACATCCGTGCCGCCAATCAGTACCGGCTCGCCCGGCGAAACACGGGCGATCAATACCTGCCGGCCTTTGGCCGGTGGCGGACGTAAATCGAAATCGATGGTCGGCTCGTAATAGCCGAGCGCTTTTAACCCTTCGCGGATCGCGTCATCCACGCGCGCGCGAAAACGCCGGTCCGGCGTGACTTCGTCTCCCTGAATCGTAGACAACTGTGCACGCACGTTCTTTTCCAGCGCCCCGGACAACCCCTCAACCTGCAAACGGACATTCGCCGCGCTGGCGACTCCGCTTGTCAGCAATAAACTGACCAAACATAACTGGCGGATCTTTGGCACGTTTTCTCCTGAATATCCTTGTTTCCACCCTGGAAGCAAATGAAGTGCCGCTCCGCGGCTCCATACGGCTTTACAGCCCAAAACCCAATTCGCGGGTTGAAAAAGGGTTAAACACCCAAATATTTCTTATGATTAAATCTAGACTCATTCAGCGTATTTATTGTGTTCAATTAAACGCTTCATGACAACCTTAACCGAAACATCGCTGCCCGGGAGGCCAAACCGTGAGTTTATTCGACAAAAAGCATCTTGTTTCTCAATCAGATGCATTACCGGGACGGAACACCCCAATGCCTGTAGCGACTTTACACGCCGTAAACGATCATTCAATGACTAACGTCCCGGAAGGAATGGAAATCGCCCTGTTCGCCATGGGCTGCTTCTGGGGTGTGGAACGCCTGTTCTGGCAGCTTCCGGGCGTTTACAGCACCGCTGCGGGTTATACCGGCGGTTACACACCGAACCCAACCTATCGCGAAGTGTGCTCAGGCGAAACCGGACACGCCGAAGCGGTCCGTGTGGTCTATGATCCGTCCGTCATTAGCTATGAACAACTGCTCCAGGTGTTCTGGGAAAACCATGATCCGGCCCAGGGGATGCGTCAGGGCAACGACCACGGCACCCAGTACCGTTCTGCGATCTACCCGCTGACCCCAGAGCAGGATGCCGCTGCGCGCGCCAGCCTGGAACGCTTCCAGAGCGCCATGCGTGACGCCGGGGATGACCGCCATGTCACGACGGAAATCGCTTCCGCAAAACCGTTCTACTATGCCGAGGACGATCACCAGCAGTACCTGCACAAGAATCTTATGTGTAGGTGTTAAAATATACTAATCAAGTCAAACTAAGTGCTCATACCGTCTATTTGGGCACTTATATGCACTTCTACCTCCTTATCGGGTACGAAATACGCAGCTATACTTTTTATACTGGCAGGAGGACGTATGAAGTCTATAGCTAACACTGCATGGCAGATTGAGTGGATCTACTGCAAGGATTTTCCAGGACGCCCTTTTCCTCTCGTTATACTTCAGGACGGTAAGCCAGGGTTTATCATTAACAAATGGATATACTGGCTCATTGAAGAAGGCACGCCCCCCTCTTCACTTGAGCAACACATTCGCGCAATCATGCAACTTTATGAGTTTTGTTTTCGCCATTATGCAAATGCCCCACTGAACGAAAATCAATCCCATAATCTTATTTCTGATTTTATAAATGCCAGGAAAAATGGTTCAGTACTGATGGGATGGAAGCCTAACCCTCGCACGTCCACACTGCAAAAATATCTTCGTTCAATTAATCTTTTTGATAAATGGAACTCTACGTTCAATAACCATACAAAAATGAATCCTTCTGAAGAGGTCTTTCTGAACGGATATAAGGCCAGTCTCCTGTTCAGAACAAAAACCAAGTTTGATTTGCTGTTGCATCTGCATCCATCCCGCTCACATAAAGCAATCATATATACCCATAACATTCATATCGATCATAAACGCTTTCTTATTAATCAGCACTCTGTTCCAAAAGCCTTTCCCATTGAACGATTCGTTGATCTTGTTGAGAACACACCAAATCCAAGAGACCAGATGCTCTGGCTTCTGATGGGGGGAGGTTCCTTACGCCAGAGCGAAACACTGCATCTGTATTACGAAGACATTCTAGGAGTAACTGAACACGGGCTCCCAAGAATTAGACTAGCAGATCCTGAAACCGGAACAATTACCTGGTATAAAGACGGACAGCAGAATTCAGGCTCACGCAGGCAGTATCTGGAAGAATGTTACATGAATGAAAAATACATCAACACCAGACCAGAATTATATAACATTCTTCCAAGGACTCTGGGCATAAGGGGCAAAAATCATGTCGGATTCAAAGGGATGACATTCTCGGATAACGGAGAAAATGAAATAATTGATGGTCGGTATACGAACTGGAATGAGTTGTTCTGGATTGAACCCGCGATGGGGTACAGATTCCAGAAAGCCTATAATGAATACGTGACTTCTCATTTTTATGATACTCCTCGCGGCTGGCCCTGGCATCCGTGGTTATTTATTGCCACAACAAAAGAACGCTATGGTACCCCTCTTTCGCTGGGAGCAGTAAGACAAGCCTGGAAGGCAGCATTAAAACGTGTCCGTCTGGAAGACAGTCATTTATCACCCCATTCATTACGTCACATGTACGGTGCATATTGTGCATCCATTCTTCAGCTACCTCTGGAGTTAACCAGAACGCTGATGCACCACGCTTCTATAAACTCCACCCAGGCCTATTACCACTTGCGTTCATCAGATGTTCGCAATGCCATTACTGAAGCAATTCTGAACAGACAGCAAACAGAAGAGTTTCAGTTCCTTATCATGCCTTCAGCCCCACGACTGAATGTGCCTGACAACTGGAATTCACTTTAACTCATGCGGATACCGTCTCATGCAAAAACACTATGTTTCGACACGTGATACCGATGTACTTGAAGAAACAACTGGATTCTGGTCTGGTGATGCAGTTTATTTTAATCTCCGGCAGAATCGATTTGTTATAACCAACAAATCACTACGACCTGAAGACATCAATGAACTCATTATTGACTATATTAATGAAAAAGATACTTCATCAGGACTGACGCGATTCGAACAAGAAATATTTGCTGAAATCGATAACGATAAATTCCCTTTTCCTTCATTCTTTTCTGTTCACAGTAAAATCAGAAATACATACTCATTAAAACTATTACTCAATAACGGTCACCATGGGCTCTGTGGAGAACAGAATACCATTACCTCATGGAAACATTTTTCATCCCTACTTGAAAAACATACACACAACCCGCATGACCAAAAGTTACTTTTCAGCAGACTGGTGTACAATGCCTACAGCACTGATTGTCCTTCATCTGAATTTTCCCAAATTCGTGGGCTGCGTTTACTTCTTCATCCGTGGCTAAATTTTAACCTTTCTCGCTGGATCCAGCAAAATAAGTCACTCGAAGACATCATCAGCCTCATTGCTGAAACCGTCAGCACCCGGGAGCTGTATCCGTCCAGAGCAACAGTGGCTTTTACTCCTGAATTTTACGACAAAGTAGAACGAATGACGAAGGGCAACATAACGTTCCCTGAAACCTATACACCCAGCAACAACTTCGGACGAGTCTGGTACAGATTCAGAATATGTATGCAGATGTTGTTGGGATTACTTTGTGTCCGGGGGCATTTAATGTTCCCTCCGGATTACGCCAGTTCTGATTGCTGGCATGCAAATGATATTATTCGCACCAGAGTTTATCAACTCTGGCCTGAGCACTGGAAATGGGAAAGAGCAGACCATGAAACCCTGGCCTATCGACTCGTGAGTTCTTCGACAATCAGAACGTTACTTGATATTCCAGAAAATATCAGGGATATTATTTCTGAAGCATACGGCTCATATCGTAAATACTCCGATCCTCTTCTCACGTCAAGATTAAAGAAATTTCAGACAGATGAAGGATTACCGTCATTTCCTCTGGTTAAACTGAATGGTCTTAAAGCCCGAAGGCACAAAATCCCCCCCAGATGGAGTTATGAGTGGTGCGTTCAGGAACTCAGTCTGACAGAATCATGGCAATCATTTGCCAGAATCATTCGTGACAACCGCTCACATACCGTTGAAAGAGAACAGGGGTTGTTACGCCCTACACTCGAATGGGCCTGGCGACACAGAAAGTTTAATTCTCCATCAGATATTCAAACGACAGATTTACGAGATCCTGATAATCCCGGAAGTCAACTCACTCTTTTTGCCTTCATCAAAACAAAAAAAACGCTGCATTATGACCACTGGGGTCGTGTTGCAGCTGCTTTCAAAATTGCCACTCATTCTGGCGAACTAAGTCAGGATCCTTTTGAACCACTGGAAAATCCATTTAAAAGTCGCTCAAAAAAATCAGCATTTACAACAACAAGGAGTCGAATCCCTAATAATATTCATGCAGCCCTGCTACATGTACTTTTATCTCCTGATGAAAATGGAAACCCGACCTATTCTCTTGCTAAAGAGATCCTGAAAAATGACTGGATCTACAGGATTAACCCAGAGACTCACCAGAAAGAGTACGTCTTTTGCCCCTCTCGCGTTAACCTGCTGGCACTGCTGTTAATCCTCCCGCTTCGCAAAAAACAGGCATCCTGGCTGGATCAGGGGCTACTCGACCCTTACATCTGGGATCTAGACAGTAATGAATATGTTTTTAACACACATACACTAAAAGAAAGACTGTACCCCTCAGGAAGACACCACCTCGATTATAACGGCAGAGCTACAGGCGTGTTTCAACCAATAACCAATGACTGGTTTGCTGAAAAAATTCGATGTATCTATGTTAATACAAACAAAACCCAGATGTGGGATCCTGATAACAAGAGAGGTTACGAGCTCTGGTGGCCGACCGGAGATGCGTTAAAAAAAGATGTCGACATTGCGGACCTGACCCAGCAAAAACAGTATCTAAACAGACCATACGAAATTATTGAAAATCAAATCAGATGGGTTCAAATGTGGGATCCAATGCCTGAGCCTGTTACTTTTACTGACTGGGCCGATGAAAAAATTGTCAGACGTAATAATCATGATCTAGAACTCCCCTTTTTTGTACCTATTTTTCGTGATCTTGCCAGCCCGAACTATCGCGAAGATGGCACTCAGTTTTTTGTGCCCCCAAACAAAATAAAACTCCGTTACCTATTAAATGCTATTGCATTCCATACCGAAACCCAGTTAAAAAAAGAATATGGTGCAGATATAGTACTCACACGGGATAATAAATCTGAACGAGCGGGCTCTTCGTATAAACACAGAGTCTGCATCTATGACATTCATAGTTTCAGAGTGTACGGTGTTTCTTACTTAATGGAAATTGGTGTCCCCTGGCCCGTTGTTCAAATGATTGTGGGCCATGTTACACCGGTAATGACCATGTATTATAACAAAATGACTTCTGGTTTTATTCATAAAACACTTTCATCTCAGATTAAGAAGCATTATTTCCTTAATGACTTTAACATGATAGCTAAAGATATTATAAAAAAAGATAAGGAATTCCTTACCTTTAACACACGCCCGGGATATGCGGTATCCTATGCTGAAGAAAAAGAATACCGTGGTTTTGTTTCAAGACCCGGAGGTATTTGTCCTGTCGGCGGACTGGAATGTCACCATGGGCAGGTTTCGATAATTAATGATAATGTACAGTACACACATACAAATGGCCGATGTGGGAACTGTCGTTTCTTCTGTACCACACCAGTTCACCTTTTCCAGCATCAGCAAATCATTAATGACCTGTTTATCCAAATCCGTAGCCTCGGGAAAAAGCAAGTCACCATCGCAAACGAAATAAAGAAATTGCACTTCGGGAATGAAGAAAACACTGATATACAATCCCGTTTGCAGGTACTGACAGACCAGCTGGAATCTCTCGAAAATGAAACAGAGCCTCTGATCAGGGAATGGATGAACCGTAGGGAAATGGCCACAAAATCAGCAGAAATGCTTTCACCATTCATTGATTACCTCCATACCCAAAACCTGAAAGGTAAGGGTAAAAAATTGCTTCTTATATCCCCGTGTTCAAAGAAGGACATTGAATCAAGGATTGAATTCCACCTCCTCAAAGCCGGCGAATTTGAACTGGTTCGTCAGACAATGTTGGGGGCCTATTTCACTGGTGGAATACAACAGTGCAGTGAACTGAGCCGCTACCAGATGAGGGATTTTCTGAACAGTATCATGGCTTATGATAGCCCTCGCCATTTGTTATTTAACATTCCTGATGAGAATGCGCGAGACAATGTTGCTTTTCTTATGGCTGAAGCACTGGTTTCATATACAGGATCTGAGACAGTGCAACATGCACTGGACAAACAGACAGGCATAAAGCAATTTATCTCAAATGAATCTGAGTTCCGCCATCTCGAAGAATTTCTTGATGAAGTTTTCAGTAAAGCTATTTCCCAGGGAGCTGCTTTTACTATTGAAGCCCTGCTTCCGGAGCTTGTGACTCAAACAACCAGTAAAGGATAAAAGGCATGTACAGTGTCGAAACTGCATCCGATGTTTACGATGATCTGATGTCGCGGTTGAACACCAAAGGCAGTCGGAGCCTGGACAATCTCAGGATGGCCTGTGATTTGATTGTAGCAGCCAGAGGAATTATGAATTTTTCTCGGGTAGCTGAAGTAGCTACAAAACAATATGGAGGACCGAGAAAACAGAGTGTACATAATAATCATGAGCTAAAACGATACATTGCAGCAAGAATGGCCGAATATAACCAGAGTCGGTCCCCCTATCCCCGGAAAGACGCTCAGACAGGGAAGGCCCTTGATTCATGGCCAGAAGAAGGTCTTTCGGTACGAACAAGAGCCTGTATTACTCAGTTAAGAACACGTCTGGAGATGGTGGAGAAACGCTATAGTGAACTTCGTCTGCAACAAGAAAAGATGACAAAAGCCAGCCCTGTCAATCTGGTAAAAGCCATCGAGCTTGGAAATAATAACAATGAGTTCGTTATCCCGTACGAAACTACTGATGCCACAGCTTCGCTACGTGAAGCAATAGTCGCATTGCTTAAGATTGGTGAATACATAAGCTCCCTGCAAACAGAGACCCATGATTCTCGTTCCGGGCTGATCCTCAGGCGGCCATCAGGAGATATCGTTATTCTAACTCCAACTCAGTTTGAAATAATAAATTATTTTATAAAAAATACTGTCTGACTACATTGCTATCCTGGCCAGTTAACATCCAGTATAGCTCATACTTCTCAATTGATTATCCGTCGGGCTTTGTTTCATTGCTGCCTCGTATTCTGCTGTTACTGGCTGGAACGATTATTACAGACCAGAATCATCACAATTTGATCACCATGCGTACTCCCGTGGAGTAGAACAGTGAGTAATGGCATTATTCAAGGCAATTGTCGTCATTTGTAATAAAATTACGTTATGCCGCTTCTTTCTTCGGATTCAGATGTACTCTCTGTTGTGGGCTGGTGACTCCGGCGTTCAGGATGTTGTGCCCGGGCTCACTGGTAAACATGCTCTCTGGCTGATAGTATTTTTGCAACGATACCTCTGTAAGATAGCCACCTTTGATTTCAATTAAGTGGTTGAAATCAAAAATAGTTGATGTCTTCAATCACTTTAACTATCATCTGATACAGAATAATCTCAGAGCTAAATAAATAGTTTACCAATAACACGAGGTCGACATGAGTTTTCTGACTGAGGATGAAGAGTCTGGTTTGACAATAAATAGAATGGTATTCCACGTTGTAGGAAAAGGACTAAATACACCTACTTATCTTAAGGAGTTCCTTCCTCCAGCCCATGAAGACTTTTTCCTGGCCAGAATCAAAGCCAGCCTACGTGGGAATCTGTTTATCTTCAATAAAGATTCAAATGTAGAACGCATTCTCAGGCTGATCCAGAACACGGCGGACAGAGACGAAACCTGTTTCCATACACAATCTAAACAACTCGCCACAGATTTTCATGAACGTCATACCAGAAATGCAAGTAAGGGGGCCTTTTTCGTTTTTGAGTTACTTTCCGGTGACGAGAAACTTTACGCACTCATCAAATATGAAGATGAGGAAGTCATAAGATACGTTCTCAGAACAGGATCGCTTGAAGAGTATAAGCCTCGGCTTGAACGATTTAACGAATCCTTTGTAAAAAAAGCTGAGGCCATACAAAAAGTAGCTCTCGTCAGACTCTCTCCAGCAGAAGGCGGTATTGTTACTGTAATGGACAGGAGTAAACGCACTCATATATCTGAATATTTTGAACTTTTTCTACGTGTAAAACGTGTCAACACCGAAAAACAACTTGCTGATAACCTTTTGGGGATCCTTAAACAGGTTTTTAAGGACAATAAAACGCATCTTCCTCCGGCGATTGCTAAAGATGGTGTAAGTAGGATATATGAGTATCTTCGCAACAAGGAGTTCGAGTTTGATACAACAAAACCCAGGGAAACCCTTACGGCAATATTTGGCCAACTTTCTGATGATTCTCCAGTCCTTGCAGATTTCACAAAAAAAGCAAAAGAAAAAGGCATCATGGGTGAGTCATTCACTGTTAAACCAGAAAATATCGAAAAACCAAAACGAAAAAAACTGGTTACAGAAGAAAATGTTGTGATTTATTTTGATGACCGTGCCGAAATGAATCGCAAAATTCTGCCTGACGGCAGAACAGAAATCACCATTCTCACTGCCGGGATCACAGTTGATGATATCGATACTGACGGACATTAAAGATGCACTGTCTCTCGTCAGAGAAGACCGCAGTGCAGTCATCACCGAACATGTATCCAGAGACTACTCCCGGCTTTTTATCAAAGCTCACATGGACTCTGCATGCCTGGATAAATGGCAGGCTGTATTACTGAATATTCCTGAGTGGCTACAGATAACATTTCAGGATTCATCAGATGATGAAGTCCTCCCTCTTGAGACAGCCGGAGGGGAATGCTGCTCTGTAACAATTCGTATGCGTACGCAAGATAATGCATTTTATCTGTTTACACCCGAAGGCTGGAATGCGTTTCTGAGCGACCGTGATTTACCTTATCAGTGCAGCGCGGTTTTTCTCCTTTTCTGTGACAGCCATTTTGACAGTTGCGCCTTTAGCATCAGACCATGGGGTAATCCTCCTATCAGCGCAGCCGCAATCAGTGATGACGATAACATCAGGGTCAGACATTACGTTAAGATGTCCTCCATAGAAGCAGCAATCCCTTTAAGATGTACTCCATGGGTTCTCCGAAAATCGACAGAGCATCAGGACATTGCATTCCTGATGTGGAAAAAAGCATCACTGGTAAATCTGATGCTAAGCATCGTCAATGAGGCTGATATTACGGATGACACCGTTTGTATAACACTCTACGGAAAACCACCGAAAAAACTCAGCCTCAACTATTCTGACATCGATTTCAATAGTTTTCAGACACTCCAGGACGTTGTTAAATGGGTTTACCTCGAAGGAGATGAACATGAGATCAGGCATACTCTTTTGACCTCTGAACTTGCCAGGGAATGGCCTGAAAGGCTGACTTTCGAAAAAGGTATCCTCAAAAGGCTTGCTCCTGCTTTTGAATCTGCACGTTTACTGTATAAAGCCCATCTTAGAGCAGCAAGCAAGGAAACTCTCAAGACACTGGGCGAGCTCAGAAAAGGATTGATGGAAGAAGTACAAAAGATTTCTCTGCAAACAAAAGAGCTATCCACCTCCCTCTGGAAAGATGTTGCACTAGTGTTGGGTACTATTGCATTGAAGTATGCAACAGAGCAAACACGCCTTCCATCAAACGAAGTCACCTATGGCTACATATTTCTGGGGCTGGCGGCATATATAGCCTGTTCGTTTCTCATATCAGTAACAATTAACAATAAGCATTTCAGAATTATGAAAGATAACAGGGAGATATGGCGGCAAAAACTGTATTCTTTCCTTGATACAGAGGATTACAGGCAACTCGCCGAAAACACCATTACAGCATCGATAAGAGCATACAATGTGATCGCTACCGGGATTGGTTTTGTTGTACTGGCCATCGTCTTCCTGCTTATATTTCTGGCCATCCATTACGGTGCCATGGCTGGCTTCATACATGCGTTCAGTCAGTCTAATACATATCATGTATGTGGCTACATTACACCATGGACAACCCTTCCCTGCCCTTGAATACTTTATTCTTATGGAATGTAAAAAGTACATGTTTTACATGCGCTTTTTAAGCTCCGAGAAAGGTCACGTAACGTGTTAATTCACCGAAGTCTGGGGCTGGCATTGTGGGTCCGCTGCTTCTCTGGTCCCACCATTAATTGGATAAAGACTTGAAGTTTGTGTAACTGGCGTATACTCAGTCGCTGCAAAAGACAAGGTCTCTGGCTTCCACGGCCAGCACCGGTGATTATTATTATGGTATCGTCATGGCCGAAAGCATCTGCGGCAATTACAAAGAGTAGATGATACGCAGGCAGAGTTTGAAAGTTCGCTCAGGGGTTGAGTTGACGATCCTAACGTGTTTTTATAAAACAGTAGGTTACCGGAATTTTTCGACCACATTCTCCCGGTTTAAGCCGAAAAATCGGATATTTATCCATCTGGAATGATTCTTTGGCCGCTGGAAGTCCCCAGAATAAAAATTCCCCCACAAAACCGGGGGTGATTTACATCGCTAAACCACAACCCGCCGACTCTATCCATACAGGGATTATCTGACCATATAAAGTTACTTTTGAGCACAAACGACTGGTGCCTATACATATTAAATGTGTAAAGTTGCTGGCTGATCACAGAAACATCTTTTCCCAACTAACAATCAAAGCAAATCATACCCTCCTGGCTCACCGATCAAGTAGTTACCGTATAGAATAGAACCACATGCTCACATTTTATCCTCTGTCGAAATCAAGTTCTCACACCAGCCTTTCCGTTACCAATTCTCCCTTCTGGCAGGTGAGTTCGCATATTTATCGGTCAATTCTACTGTTGTTGTAACCACAGAAGATGTTATGGAGGAAAGAACAATTTCAACACCCAGTACAGTAAATACCCTGAACAGGCGTTCAATACTGGCTCTGGCAGGATTGACTTCCAGGCGGGCATAAGTTTGCTGTGTAACACCTAACCGTTCAGCAACTTCTTTTTGAGTCAGGCCTTTAGCTTTGCGAAACCCCAGTAGCAAAGGGCGTAACTGCTTCAGGGTTTTCACAGAAAAAGCTGTATTCATCGGGATTTACCTCCAGGATTAATTCGGATAGAGATTTTACGCTGTTATTTTATAAAAAACATAATTAAACAGCGTAGAGGTTGTTAAGGAACAAAAACAGCCTGTAGGCTGTTTAATGAGATGATTTACCAGGCAAATACCTTTGCATCGACAGCGAGCATATCCCTATGACTAATGTCAAAATGATTAAATGCGATAGTGAAACTCAATCACTGATCGCAAATTTCCTGTACTCAACACAACTGAAACGAAGTAAGCATTACTATAGATAAGGACACTACATTATGCCTAGCAGAACTTAATCCTGTGTGATCAACTGCCATTACCGGGATGCATCGCAGTTAGCAACTGCCAACATTGTTTAAAATTGTAATAAAGAATAAAAACATGACATTTCTGCGCTATAACATTTTGCAAAACCTTACGTGAAAGCATTCAAACTCACTCCATGTCAGAAAATACCTGCTCCGCATCATGAACCTTATCGGTTATTCTCTTATTTTTTGGATAAAACCTGTGATAGAGGGAAACTAGTTAGAAATTCTAAAATGCACACCAATTATAAATGACACCACTACTGCTGCAGATCCAGATTTTGACCGAACTGTCGGGAAATATTACGGAGCAGCCGACCTGGAGAGGGGAAAATGACATACCACCACCAGGAAAACATCAGTAGTACAAAACTTGCGCCCCTGGAGTTTAGCTGCTTACGAATAGTCAAAGACCGCAATGATATTACGCTGGTAGAGAAGATATATCATCTGACATGCCGGACAACTGCGACAGACTGGCGCTTAAAAATCAGAAGAAAAATACGAAATGTGGGTTTTTATTGTTATTCCGGATGTTACGACTTCATAACAAACATTATTAGACAAAGCCTATTCGCATATGGATGCACTCCCCCTGCCGAGTGATAACCACCACCATTTTTTATAATTTAAAATTATTTGAATAAAGCATATTCCATGCCAAATGAAATTATAAAATTACACAATCTTCCATTTGTGTTCTTTCAAGTTTCTTGATTACTTTGACTTGTGAGAAATCAAAAAAAACTTAACTTTAACCGTTTGAAAATAAGAAGGATTGATACCATGTGGAAATCTACTCATAAAGCCAAAGCCGTAGCATCTGGTACTAATAGCTGGGATAATGTAAGAAGCATTAATAAAGTCATTGTCGCAATGGGGACGAAAACAGAAATCAGCTCAAAGGGAGGGGGGACATTATTCAAGAATGCGACAGGTAGCGGTTCCACCTTAGAAGCACACTGTTTACCAGTTTATGTTGGACTTACTTTTACGCTCAATGATACGACCATACCAGGTCCAACAGATGATGAAGTACGGAATGCCATTTCTTTTGTCGATTTTAATACCCGACAAAAATCTACTTTAATTGATATTTTACCTTCAGGAGCTACTACTGAATTTTTGCAGGAATACTATGAGCCACAATCATCGGAAACACTGTCAGTACTGAGTGATTCAGGCACTGATGTATATGACCATAATTTAGAATTTAATCTGTATGCTATCGGTTCTGCCGGAGAGGAATCGCAGATAGCCCTTAACATTGCATTTACTCTTGGAGATGGTTCGATGGGCTATTTCTGGACCGGGAATAGTCAGACTCCACAGGCCTACCTCCCTTTAAATATCGTCCCTCAAAAAAAGTACAGTATGGTTGATGTAGGTAGTGTTGACCATGGGATTGAAACCATCGACGACAATGGTGCAACAAATTTCTATTATATGGACTCGATAGGTAAAGATAGCCAGGATATATCCTATGCGTTAATTACATTCAGAATAAATGGTATTACATACAACGGCTATCGCTTTAATTTTTATAAATTTAGCGAAATTCAAAACCTACTAAATGGTGGCGGATATCTCCCGGAAAATATAAAGCAAAGCAAAGAAAATACAACATACAACTTTTCAAAACAAGAATTCCTTATTAGCTATGCAAATAGAAACAATTACGGATATTTATTAACAGCCATTCAATTTGGTAAAGATAGTACGTTTTGCGCATCATGTGCTTATAATAATGGTGATAGTCTCACGCAATGTGGTGATGTAATGGTTGGGCAAAACTTTAATATTAACACCGGTGAGTTTCTGTGCTTCCATTTTTCTATAGCATACAGAAATACTACAGATGATTATCAGGACCATGGTGGACCTTATAATATCACCTTCACCGACAATTATAACAATAAAATTCCGGCCCAACTTCAATTTAATGGAAAAGTCAGTCTAGTAATGATGTAGTTGATAAAGAGCTCAACCAATAACCCGTCATAATTACGCGAATCAAAATATTTTTCCAACAACAGAAATGCATTCGGGAGTAAGTTATGAAATCAAGCTATTATACTCAGGCTACTAATTTTATCAGTGCAAGCTCGGAAGATGTCGATCCCCGAACCCGGCTATTTGGATTTAACCACGCGCTGACTGATATTGTGGGCAACAATGGCATGGGCCCATCTCTTAATTTGACGATGACCTATTCTGCCACCAGCTCAGATAATTCATGGGCCATGGGCATCGGTATGCTTCTTACCATGACATGGTATGATAAGAATAGCCATACTCTTTATTTAAACTCGGGGGAATCATTTAAAATTGATGAATCCTCTGATGGCAGTCCCAGTCCATATTTTGACGCCAAACAGTGTAAGATCACGACGTTTAAAGCGGAAAAATTTGATGATGGTAATAACATCTGGTACCGCATCACCGATCGCGATGGTAGCCTCACTGATTTGCATGATGTGGGGGGACAATTATTCCGTCCCCAGACTCTATGGTCCCCTCTGGGGCATCGTCTGAATTTATCCTGGAGTAATGATGGCGGCAACCCTTATTTGTCGAAAGTAACGGACGATTTGGGTTCCATACTGTTTTCTGCTGTCTATAGCGCTAATAATGGCGCACCAGTCATGACACTGTTACCCGGTACATCTGAAGAACAAACCATTTCTTTATATACCGGTAATGGCTACCTGACCAGTATGCAAAACGCTGCACTGCTCGATACAACGGGTAAGCCCGCTGACTGGCAGTTTGAATATAAAAATGTGGGTATATCTGGCCTCAATACGCTTTATAAAATCACCATGCCGACCGGACTGGTTAAAGAAGTTATATATAATGATGACTCTACCATCGGTTTGATGTTGTTTCCTGATGAAGCAGGCCTTCCCCCTCTGCCTGCCGTGACAAAACTAACTGTCAGTCCGGGTCAGGGCCAGCCGGATATAGTCACCACCTGGTCATTCATTAATGGGGAAAATACCAACCCTAATTATCTGGGATATGGTGGTCAACTCGGAGTTGAATGGTCGGATGATACAGATGTGTGTTATACGCTGCTGGATACGAACTATGTTTATCAAACCGTTGCTTCCCAGGAAGCGGTGGATAAAGAAAGCAATGCTATTAAGGTTGTTTATTCGTATAACAACTACCACCTGCTACTTTCCAGTGTCACCACTCAGGGGAATACAAGCTATGAGGTAGCCACCACTTATTATGCCATTCCGGGGGAGACTTTTGACAATCAGCCAGCCCAGTTCCAGTATCCAAAACTGCAGTCGACAACCTGGACTGACGGGAGTGGCACTTTCGTTGAACGCACCGGTTATGAGTACGACGAGTATGGCAATCTGACGAAACAAATAAGTTGGTGTGATGACAAAGGGCAACCAACTACGCCAAGTATGGTGACCGAATCGGTGTTCTACAGCGCGACGGGTGAAGGCGATAGCGCAGATGAGTTTACCGGATGCCCGGCAGACCCGGGGGGTTTTGTCCGCTGGCTGAAGAGTCAGACCGTAACGCCTCCGGTGGTAAATAATTACCAGGATGTTCCGACCAGAACTTCGTACTACCGCTATCAGTCACTGATAACCCTGAACAGTATGCCAGTAACCAGCGCGGTACTTCCTGCTCAGGAAAGCCATACTGCTTCAGATGTCCTGACACCGTCCGGCCTCTTACTGACTCGTACCATAAGTTATGAGAATGATACAGCTTCCGTGAACTATGGACGCACACTGCAACAGCAAGTCACTGTGTACGATATTAATGACAAAAGTGGCAAGACCAGTTATATCCAGACTCTCGGTACACAATGGCAAACCAGCGGAGCTGCCTTACAGCAAACTGATACATTGACCACCCATGACAATAAGACAGTAACAACGTCATTGAGCCGCTCGCGATTCTCGCATCAATTATGGTCGGTTACTGACAGCTTAAACAACACTATTGAGATGACTTACGATTTGCTTGGACGCCTGACCAGTCAAACGCAGAATAAAGGCACAAACTATCAGGCTACTGTGCAGCATAGTTATTTGCTTGAAAAAAACAGTGGAGTGGTAACGGCTATTTCTACCATCGCAACGGATGATAAGGGGAACGCAGTACGTACCGATCACGACGGGATGGGGCGGCCTGTTACCCATCAACGTAATGCCAATGATTCCGGACAGCCGGATATCTGGTGCGCGACCGAAAAGCTGGAATGGGACTCCTGGGGTCGTCTGGCTAGCCAGACTGGTCAGGATTTTTCAGACCCAACCGGTGTTTCACCAAGTTTTATGGTAAGTTCGCAGGCGCAGTTTGATGACTGGGGGCAGCAGGTATTATCCATCATTTCTACTGGTCAAAATTATTCCCATGTCTGGGATCCCATTAAGCGCAATGCCATATATCAGACAATTGTGGCCGATACTCAACAGACTTTAAAATTAGGTTCGCAGAAGATCGAGTATGACGAAGTTAATCTGAAGCAAACAACGACATTGCTTGACCAGAACTCTGCAACATATGCCGTTACTGTTGATGAATATGATGGCCTGGGACGATTACGCAAAGTAACTGACCCGTTGCAGCATGTCACCACTTTCACCTACGATGAGTTTGATCGTATGGCGTCAAAAACGCTACCGGATAATTCTGTTCAGTTATGGAGCTATGCGCCATTTAGCTATGCTTCACTACCAACCACCATCGCCCTTAATGGAAAGGTTATGGGAACCCAGAATTTTGACGGGCTCGGCCGAATGCTGGGTAATGCCTGTGGTGGTCGCTCTGAATCTGCTGTTTTTACAGGATCGAATCTGGTTCCGGACAGTACCACAAATGCAGCTGGGCAGGTTCTGGAATATAGCTATATCAACGAACTGGGCAATGCTCTCAGCGGAGTAGCCGGTAATATACTGGCCCAGAATTTTAGTTATGAAAACAGCACAGGGCGCTTGCTGTCAGCCAGTGAAAAAGGTAGCCAGAGCGAAACTCAGACCTGGTGGCCATCCGGCTTGCTTCAGGGAGAATCAATCACACCACTATCCGGGAATACTAAACAGACACTTTATAGCTGGACATTACAGGGAAGTCCATTGAGCTATCAGGATATTGCCAGTAATACCCTTAATGTGGGTTATGACAGCTATGGAAGAGTGCAGACACTCACCGATCCACTTGTGAAGGTCACACTGACACGCGACGACGCAGGTCGACTGATTGGGCAGGAGGTGGCCTCACTCAGCAGTTCTGATACCCTGCTCACGACATTGACGCTGGATGATTTCAGTCGTGAAGTTGGCCGCAATATTACGCCATCAACAGGTGATGCCCTGAACATTACCCAGAGTTGGTATCCTAATGGTCAGCTCTGCACACGTACTACAACGCAGAGCGGTACAGTATTACGTGACGAATCTTTTGCTTATGACGAACGTAACCGCTTGATCGATTACACCTGTAAGACTTGCGATAGCTGCCCCGACGCGAATCTGCCAGTTGATGCCTATGGTAATAAGATCAGCGCACTGCATTTTACGCTGGATGCTTACAGTAATATCACTGTTTGTAAAACCACTCTCAGCGATGGCAGCATAGATTTGGCTAATTATCAGTTTGAAAACCAGGATGATCCCTGCCAGTTGACGTCAGTCACTCATACCCTAACCAGCTGCTATCCGGCCAGTATTATCCTGACGTATGACGCCAATGGAAGAATGATCACTGATGAAGTGGGGCGAACGCTGACCTATGATGAAGCCGGGCGTCTGGCGACCATTAGTGGAACAGATGGCAACAGCCAGTATGGTTACGACGCCTTCGATAAGCTGGTAATGCAATCGCTGAATAGCTCACAGACTCGCCAGCTGTATTACCAGGGGGATCGATTGATGAATGAAGTCAATGTTGAGCAGAGCCAGTGCACCCGCTTTATACCGGGAGTATGGGGGACGTCTGCCGTTAGTGATGAAACGTTAAGCTAGTACTGCACATAAACTCAGACTCTGGCCAACGCCAGAGTCTGGCAGGAGGAAATCATAATGAATGTTCAATTGACCGGCAGTGATCGAAACGGTAGCCCTTTGTTTACACGAAGTGCTGGTGTGAACAGCTTATTTTGCTGGAGCCCTTTCGGGGGCTCTGCTCCCCGCAGTGGTTCATCAGTATCTTTACCTGGTTTTAATGGAGAGCGTCAGGACCCGTTGTCCGGCGTCACGCACCTCGGCAATGGTTACCGGGCCTACAGCCCGATGTTAAGGCGCTTCGCCTGTCCGGACAGCGAAAGCCCGTTTGGTGTTGGCGGTATTAATCCGTATGTTTACTGCGATAATGACCCGATTAACCGCACAGACCCAAGTGGTCATGGTCCGATAACCTGGCTTATTCGTAAAGTCATCACGTTAGGGCTACGAATAACGCTGGAAGAAGTCGGTGGCATGAGCGCTGCACTCTCTACAACCGGGATGATTGAAACGGGTCTGGAGCTGGCTTCATCGGCGTCAACAGGGATAGCATCCGGGGTGATGAAGAAAAAAGGCAATCCGGAGATGGCCCAGAAACTGGGCTGGGCATCAATGGGACTGGGGCTGGCAGGAGGG
>Ga0153918_1000219_pt1 | contig 34346 bp, 19 predicted proteins | sample TSFL002MetaG_FD_104687 | JGI IMG/M metagenome (GOLD analysis project Ga0153918, IMG submission 104687) | Attine ant fungus gardens microbial communities from Florida, USA - TSFL002 MetaG | ecosystem: Host-associated > Fungi > Mycelium > Unclassified | place: USA: Florida, Paynes Creek Historic... | reverse complement strand
TTGCAAGGTCTTGTTGCTCCTGATCAGCAAATAGAAGAAACGATCCGTCGTGGAAAAGCTGCTAAGGAAGCTGGTGCTGATGGGTTGTTTATACCCGGCTTAAAAGATCAGGAGGCTATCAAGATCATTGCAGAGCGAACAGGTTTGCTTATTCACGTAATGGCTTGGGAAGGGTTGCCAAACGCCGCTGAATTAGGTAAACTCGGTGTCAAGCGTCTGAGCGACGGCGCGCGCTTAGCGGCAGCTGTATGGAAATTTGCGAAAGAGACCGCCGAGAGCTTTATTCAGACGGGAGACTCGGCACCACTTAATGATGGCAATTGGGAGTTACAGCAATCGTTGTCCAAATAAATTACTTAATAACCCACAGAGGATATCTGGTAAGACGATCATGCTAACCGTCATATCCTGGTATAATTCTGTGGGTTTTTGTTATTGACGCTGGGCTAAGCCTGGCTTTTTCTATAAACACCTGATGCGTTATGGGCGAGATCAAAAAACTGTTTTATATGCGTTATCAGGGAAGATCTCCTTTCTACGAAGTAAATATTGTCGGTCTGGCGGAGCAGGTGTCGCTTTCCGGTGGTTTATATACGATCCGCTCGGATCGCAGGCTGGAAGATCTGGCAACGACCGAGTGATCGTTTTGCCTTTACTTTGCGGAAATTTCGAACTGGCGATTGCTGAAAGTAAGGCATTTACCGACTGGCTGTTGAAGCACTATCACCAAGGCACAGAGATCGTTTGCTTGTGTTCCGGCGCATTCACCGGCTTACTGAACGGCCGAAAGTGTTCGGTGCATTGGGCGGTCAAACAGGAATTTGCTGGCAGGTTTCCTGCGATAAATATCGTTGAAGTCACCTACAAGATCGAACGCACCGACGGCAAACCATTTTACATTGCCGGCCTTTGGGACATCTGGATCGATATCAAGACCAACGTGCTGTTCCCTACCTTTGTCATAATCACCATGCCCCCAAATTCGGCGATGAGCGAGATCCACGACCGTATGCCGGCCATACTCGAGCGCAATGACATTAAGAACTGGCTTGACGGCAACCAGACCGGCACTGCACGCGTTAACTATCTGCGCAGCTATCCCTGCCCGCCAGAGCATCTGAAGATCACCATTCATAAGAAAGGTTGATCCATAGAACAGCGCATAATGCAAACTTACTCGGCGATATGCGCTGTCGCTGCGCCCTGAACTTTTTTTGGCAGGCATAGCAGCAAAACACTCAGAATAACAAGGCAAAATATATGAGCCGTTAAGCCATAATGAAAAGCAAGCTGCACGTTTTTGGTATGATCGATGAGGTAATAGAACAGACCGCCTATCAGGCAAATACCGAGGGCTGATGATGTTTGCTGAACTGTTGAATAGATACCGGCCGCAGCCCCTGCAAATTGAGCCGGCAGGCTTCTGAGCGTAATATTCAGCAATGACGGCAGCACTAAACCGTTTCCTAAACCATAGAGGGCTTGAAGCGTAAATAGCATGAATACACTAGCCCCGGTTTTAAAATAAACGATCTGCAAAGCAAAGGTGACAACAATAATAACGATGCCAAGCTGCAATATGGGCGTTCCGTAACGAGGTATTAGACGAGATGCAATAACAGAAGATATGGTGAACAAAATGCCCGGCGCAACAAAATACAGGCCCGAAGTCATCGGGCTCAGGCCCAAACCATTTTGCAGAAATACTGCGCTTAATAGCAGATAAGAAGTGTGCATCATGAAATGAAAGAGCACAGCCACAAGACCGATATTCAAATCATGAAATTTAAATAAAGCGATATCGATCAGCGGCGCTTTACCCGAAATCTTTTTATGATGCTGGTCATAAACGAAATAAACAAAGATCACAACCGATAAGATCAGTAAAGCAAAACTCCACCAGGGCCAGCCTGCTTCACGACCCTGAATTAGCGGATAGATCAGACAAAAAAGTACAAGGGTCAGGACGGCTACGCCAGACATATCCATTTTAGTGCCCGTGTGTTTTTCGGTTTCCGGTAGATAAAAATGCGCGGCTATTAATGAAAGCACCCCAATAGGAAGATTGACCAGAAAAATTAACCGCCAGCCGGGAACAAAAAAATGCCCGCCGGCAAAATATCCGCCTAATACCTGCCCGATAACTGAAGCTAATCCCAAAGTAATACCGAACCAGCCTATTGCTTTTGAGCGCTCATGGGGATCTAAAAATAGTACCTGTATAAAAGCAATAGCCTGCGGAACCATAAAAGCGGCACTGACGCCTTGCAGAAAGCGCATCAAATTCAATTGATTGGGCGTTTGCGAAATACCGCATAAGCAGGAGAAAACCGTAAACCCGATCATACCCCAAAAAAACGTACGCTTACGACCATAATGGTCGCCTGATCTCCCACCTGTGATCAAAAAGGCAGCATAGCCCAACAGGTAGGCAGCAATAACGAGTTGCACCTGCGCATCCGAAGCGTGAACGCCGGCCTTGATGGAAGGTATGGCTACATTGATAATAAAAACGTCGATAACCGATAAAAGCGGTGCGGTTAGCACAATAATGAGTGCCAGCCACGGAGAAATTGTTTTAGTCACAATATTTATTTATGCTGTGTTACACACAGATGTCGTCAATAACTTTTTTGGCACTGTCCAGCAACCGGTTGACATACTTCATATCTTGCGTTGACCTGAAAAATAAAGACGCACCTTCAATAAAGGATATCATCTGAAGGGCGATATTTAAACCGTCCGTTCCAGCTTTAAATTCGTTTGCGTCTATACCTTGCTCAACAAGCTCAACCAAATGGTTAGTCCATGCCAGTAAAGCCGTAGCGGCTTTATTTCTTAACAGAGTATTGGTATCGTCAGATTCTGCCACCGTGTTTATGAGCGGACAGCCGCCAGGCGTAAACGCTGTTTTAGCCGAAGGGTGGTGCAGTAATATATGGGCAAGCAATTTGTTTTTGTAGGTGTTCTGCCTGTCAGCTCCTTCAAAAAGCAGCTCCCTTTTTCGTCCCCAGTTATAATCGAATACGGCAAGCGCCACGGCATCTTTGTTTGGGAAGTTGCCGTAAATACTTCCGCGTGTCATGCCTGTAGCCTTTTCCACGTCGCTGACCGATGTTCCTAAAGCGCCTTTTTTGTTAAAAAGTTCAGCTGTTAACTCTATGATCCGCTGGCGCGTATTTTCTGATCTTGGGACAAATTTCATGCTACAAATATAAATTCACATCTAACGCTTACATGCACTACCAGGACACTACCTTGCCGTCTTTAAAGAACTGTCCTGTTGGTCCATTCTTTGGTAATGTAGCTGCAAAAACAATGCTTTTTGCACCATCGCCTACCGGCCTTCCGCCAAACTCAGCAAACTTGTCATGCGTTGCCGTTAAGCCGGGCGTAGCTGCGTTAACCAAAATGCCATCTGGTTTTAAATCGGTAGCGGCTTTTAAGGTAAAGGCATTCAATGCAGCTTTGGAAATGCTATAAGCCGAAACGATATCCCTCCAGGGATTAACTAGATTGTAGCCTTCACCGCCGAAGGAGCCGGAGCCCGACGAAACGTTAACGATTCTCGGATGCTCGCTTTTCCTTAATAGCGGTGTGAAATGTTTAACAGTGCTCCAGGCGCCGATAACGTTAGTTTCAAAAACATCCCTGATGTCCTGGAGATCCGCACCGACGGTATCGTATTGATCAGGAAATAAAGTAGCATTGTTGATGATTACATCGAGTTTGCCGTATTGCTTCTTGATTTGATTTGCAACCGCCTCAACCGTATCTTCTTTAGTAACGTCTAAAGCCATGGCCACAGCGTCACGTCCCTCTGCGGTTAGTATATTAGCAAGCTGATCTGCTGCTTCCTGTTTTCTGGCGGTAATGATAACCCGATAATTCATATCAGCAAGTTGACGGGCTACCTCAAAGCCGATTCCTGTCTCTTTACCTACGCCGGTGATCAACACCAATTGCTTCGTTTCCATGATTTGTTTAGTTATGAGCTATTCCGAATATTTATTTAAAAAACACCTTGGTATTTCCATTGCTATAGGCTACAGGCACCCATTTATATTTACTGCCGTCAACTGCCACATGCCCAAAACCGGGAAATGATATATGCGCACCACCCACTAAATACTCCTGTTTAGCGGCTTCGGCAAATATGTTGACGCGCTGCATCTGGGCGGCTTTAGCGTCCGAATCAAACCGTATTGTCAAAGCCGGGTTAGCAAACTGTATTTCGGCAGCATGCACAATATCTCCCCAAAGCAGCAGTTTACCATTATTGCTTACGACCTGATAAAATGTATGGCCGGGTGTATGCCCAGGCGCCGGAATAGCCGTAATGCCTGGGAATAGTTCGGTTTGGCTATTGAAAGTTTTGATTTTGCCAGCGTTCTTGTATGGCATCATCACCGCAATTTCATTCGTAAAATATTCTCTGAAAGGTTTGCCTGAAGGGCTGAACAACAGATCGAAATCTGCCTGATGCATATAAACCTTTGCCTTAGGGAACGCCATTCTTCCGTTGATTATCAATCCGCCCACATGATCGGCATGGCAATGGGTCAATAAAATCGCATCTATCTGCTCCGGTTTATAACCGGCCGCATTCAGGTTGACCATCAGCTGACCGAGGCCGGCAGGCCGGAAAACATCGCCACCGCCGGCATCAACTAAAATCAATTTACTGCCGGTGTTGATTAGGTAGCAGTTCATCGAAGTTTCGGCCGGCAACGTTTCAAAATTGCTTTTAAATGCAGCAGCAACTTCGCCTGCTTTGGCACCCTGAAGTAACTGATCAACGGGCATGAGCATCGTGCCATCACTTAAAGCGGTTACCTCATAGGCTCCCACTTTAATACGGTAATAACCGGGAGCTTGAGGATGAGTATTATCTGCAGTTTGCGCTTTGACCGGGTTTGACCAGGCTGATAACACTGTTAAAAACAGTAATAGGATTTGGTTAAGCTTTCTCATTTTGTTGCTTTAATATAACGATCATTATATATATACTCACATGAATAATATTTTGACCAATTAATAATACAAAACTAGCAATTATATACCGAACGTTATATATATAAAATCCATTAGAATGTAAAATTCGATATTCTTCTAACTGCACCGACTTTTTGGGATAACAAGTAGTAGTCTGCTGCCATTTAACCACGGCTAATATTAGATTTGCATTACCTATGTTTGAAATTTTTGAAAAGCACCTCCGGACCAGCTCAGAATCTTTTCATTGATTAGCTATTCGGCTGAAGAAAAATACAAGTAGTTCCAGAAAACCTATCCAAATGTTTTCAACCGTGTGCCTTTACACATGGTCGCCTCTTACTTAGGCGTATCCCGAGAAACCCTGAGCCGGATCAGAAAAGAAGCCATCAAACAGTATTAAAACAAAAGCCGTTCGAAACCCGAACAGTTTTTGTTTTGAATACCCTTAATTGCGCATTGCTTTGGCACGCCTGGCGATTTATAGTTTTGGGCTAGCCTTGGTAAGGACCACCATGTACGCCCCAATCCGGCATCGTCATATTTTCGGGCTCGTTGATGTCTTCGTGTTGCGAATTGATGAACGCGATGTGGTATCCCATTAGAGGTAGGCGACAAAGGGGCTTTTCCGCTGGGCCCTATCGACATAGATACGGAGGCTGATATCAGCTTGCTGTAAGTATTCAGTTAAAACTTTTTCGTATCAGTTGATGTTCCTTTAATAATCAATCCGTGATCATCGTGGAAAAAAAAAATGAAACGCCTAAACGCGGGAGCACACGGCGGCAGTTCCTGGGACAACTGGGCCTGGCGGGCGTTGGCTTGCAACTGATCCCGGCACTTTCCAAAGCGGAAAGCATTGCGCACTTGAATGATGCCTTGCCGGCGGAACCGGTTACGCTAAATGTGACCATCAACGGTATCCGCCGGAGCCTGGCGCTGGATACGCGGGTGACCCTGCTGGATGCCCTGCGCGAAAAACTGGGACTGACGGGATCAAAAAAAGGCTGCGACCATGGGCAGTGCGGTGCCTGCACGGTGCTGGTGGAAGGCAAGCGGATCAATTCCTGCATGCACTTGGCAGTGATGTGCGAGGGCACGGAAGTCACTACGGTAGAGGGTTTGGCGAAGGGCGAGGAACTACACCCCATGCAGGCGGCCTTTTTAAAGCACGACGGTTTCCAGTGCGGTTACTGCACGCCGGGACAGATCTGTTCGGCGGTCGGCCTGGTCCAGGAAGGCCGGGCGCATACAGATGCCGAGATCCAAGAAATGATGAGCGGTAATATCTGCCGTTGCGGGGCTTATAACAATATCCTGGCAGCGATCAAAGAAGTTCAACACAGTTAGTCATGGAGCCATTCAGATACGTAAGGGTTAATGATTATTCGGCGGCCATTCGGGCGGCGGGTGTCAACGAAGCGAAATTTATCGCGGGGGGTACGAATATGCTTGACCTGATGAAACTGCATATTGAAACCCCGAAGCAGGTGGTGGATATCAATAAATTGCCGCTGTACCAGGTCGAGCAACTGTCGAACGGGGTGGTGCGCATCGGCGCGCTGGTGAAAAACAGCGACTTGGCTTATCATCCTCTCATCCAGGAAAAGTTTCCGGTGCTGTCAGAGGCGATCCTGTCGGGCGCTTCGCCGCAGTTGCGCAACATGGCCACGACGGGTGGCAATCTGATGCAGCGCACGCGTTGTCCTTATTTTTACAATACCGATTTTGTCTGTAATAAACGGGTGCCGGGGTCGGGTTGTTCGGCTATTACTGGTTATAACCGGATGAACGCGGTGTTGGGCACGAGCGATCATTGCATCGCCACGCATCCTTCGGATATGTGCGTGGCGCTGGCGGCTTTGGGCGCGACCATCCACGTGCAGGGGCCAAAAGGCATACGGGTAATTCCCTTTGCTGAATTTCATTTATTGCCGGGACAAACCCCGCAACTGGAGCATAATTTAAAGCAGGATGAACTCATTATGCATGTCGAAATACCATCCGTGCCCGGTCGCTCGCATTACCTGAAAGTGCGTGACCGGGCATCTTACGAGTTCGCGCTGACTTCGGCGGCAGTGGTGCTGGATATCCGGGAAGGGCGGATCAGGCAGGCGCAAATTGCTTTGGGCGGCGTGGGTACCAAACCCTGGCGGTCGACTTTAGCCGAAAAAGTTTTAAACAATGCATTGGCGACTGAACAAAACTACCGCACTGCGGCAGAAGCGGCGCTTAGCGAAGCTAAGGGCTATGGGGATAATAACTTTAAAATTGAGCTGGCCAAGCGTACACTGGTACGGGCTTTAAAAACCGTAGGAGGAATGTCATGAGCGAAACTATCGGAAAACCGGTCGACCGAGTGGACGGTCGTTTGAAAGTGACCGGCGGGGCGATTTATGCCGCCGAGTTCCCGCTGAAGAACGTGGCCTATGGGGTTTGCGTTTCAAGTACGATCACCAAGGGTCGCATTAAAAATATTGATATCGCGGCTGCTACGAAATTGCCTGGAGTGATCGGCGTGATGACCAGCGAGAACTGTATGCAGGTGCATTTCCCGGCGGGCTCTGACCCGGGAGCTGGAAAGTATGCGGAGAAAGATTTGCTGCCTTTGCAAAGCGACCGGGTTTTTTATGGAGGACAGCATATCGCGGTAGTGGTAGCTGAAACGCTGGAGCAGGCGGAATACGCAGCAGCCAGGGTTAAAGTGACTTATGACAGTCAGCCGGCAACGGTTGGCTTTGAAAAAAATAAAGCCGCAGCTTATAAACCGGCTTCGGGTTTGGGCGGTTCTGAAACACAGGTGAAACGGGGCGACGCGGAAATGGCTTTGCAGAGCGCGGCGGTAAAAACCGAGCAGACCTACACCACGCCGGTGTTCAGCCACAACGCGATGGAACCGCATGCGAGTTTAGCAGTTTGGAACGGTGAGGAGCTAACGGTCTATGATGCAACGCAATCAGTGATGGGGGTGAAAAGCCTGCTGTCATCTATGCTGGGTGTCCAGCCGGACAAGGTGCACGTGATCGCGCATTATATCGGCGGCGGCTTTGGCTCGAAGGGTTTTACCTGGGCGAACCCGTTTTTAGCTGCGATGGCGGCGAAGCAATTTAACCGGCCGGTGAAAATTTCGCTGGCCCGGCAGCAGGTATTTTCCGCGGCGGGCCGGCGGACACAAACCTTGCAAAAGATTGTCCTGGGTGCCGATAACGCCGGCAAGCTGTTAGGTGTCAGGCATGCAACAACCTCGGAAACCTCGTTTGTGGATGAGTTTGTGGAAACAGCGGGCGTACAGACGCCGATGCTTTATAGCACGCCGAACGTGGATGTCAGTCACGAGGTGGTACGGCTAAACCGGGGCACCCCCTGCCCGATGCGGGCGCCGGGCGAGTCGGTGGGCACCTACGCGCTGGAGGTGGCGATGGATGAGCTGGCGGAAAAGCTGAAGATCGATCCTTTGCAATTGCGGCTGATCAATTATGCGGAGCAGGAAGAGCAGAAGAAAAAGGAATTTTCCTCCAAGAATTTAAAGGATTGTTATACACGCGGCGCAGAAGCCATTGGCTGGAGTAAGCGTCCGGCGCAGCCGGGTGTGACCAAAGAGGGTAATTACTTAGTGGGCTATGGGATGGCGACGGCTACTTACCCGGCTAACCGCAGTGCTTCATCTGCAAAGGCCACGCTGTTTGCCGATGGACATGCGGAGATTTTGTGCGGCACGCAGGATATTGGTACGGGGACCTATACCATTGCAGCGCAGATCGCGGCGGATGCTTTAGGGTTGCCCGTGGAAAAAATTACAGTGAAACTGGGGGATAGTAAATATCCGAAAGGCGCGCAGTCGGGCGGTTCGCAGGTGACGGCGAGCGTGGGGCCGCCGATCTGGGCGGCAGCTTTAGGCACGGTGGCTAAACTTGCAGCGCTGGCAGCTGCTGATCCGGCTTCGCCGTTACATGGACGGAAACCAGAGGAAATCATTGCCGGCGAAGGCCGCCTATTTATCAAAGCGGAGCCGGCTAAAGGAGAGGATATGCTGGCGGTCCTACGCCGTAAAGGTATGGACAGCATCACGGCAAGCGCTAAGACCAACGTGTCTACCCGGCAGAGCCAGGAAGCCAATCCGGCCGCCAAAGGCACGCCTGAGGCGACCGCGGAAGAAGACAGTAAAATGAACCCGGCGGTCCAGGCGGATGAACACACGGATCGCAAGCCTTACGCCTTTCATTCATTCGGGGCGCAGTTCGCCAAAGTACTGGTCGACCCGGACCTGGGTACGATCAAGGTAGACAAGATCGTCGGGGTGATGGATATCGGCAAGGTGATGAATCTGAAAACAGCGATCAACCAGATCAAGGGCGGGATGATCTTCGGTTTGGGCATGGCGCTGATGGAAAATGTGCAGTATGACCCGAACAACGGCCGGATCGTGACACGCGACCTGGCGCAATACTTAGTGCCGGTGCATGCCGATATTCCGGAGATCGATGTACAGTTCATTGATCAGCCCGATCCTTATATCTCACCTTTGGGCGCACGCGGGATAGGTGAGATCGGTGTGACGGGAATGGCGGCGGCGATTGCCAATGCGATCTATAATGCAACAGGTAAGCGCGTGCGCGATCTGCCCATTACCCCCGACAAATTGTTATGAGGATACTCACGCCAGAAGAGCATGTGGTTTTCCCGTTACCGGCTTCAAAGCCAGTAGCGGGTTTCATCGCTAAACTCCAGGATCAACTGGCCGACCTGAGTGGCGAGCGGCTGCAAGGTATTGATCTGCAGGTGCTATCGGTTGTCGGGCCGGGTGCTGATTTGTTAAGTGGGGATGAAGCTGTTGCACTGGCGCAAGACTATAATAATGCGATAGCCTCCAGAATCAAGGGCGATGCACGCTTCCGGGCTTTTGCGCATTTACCGGTGGGTGAACCGGGACTGCCGCGGAACTGGAACGCGCGGTAAATGAGTTGGGGTCGTTGGCACACTGATCAACGGGATAACCCAGAATCTGTTTTTAGATGATGGTAAATTTGCGCCCCTGTTAGCCAAAGCAGAGGAACTGGATGTGCCTGTTTACTTGCAGCCGGGTATGTCGAGAAAGCGGTGAAACAAGTTTATTATAATAATTTGCCGGGTGATGCTGGGGAACGTCTATCCGTTGCCGGCTGGGGCTGGCATTCGGAAACGGCGATCCATATTTTACGGTTGATCTTATCCGAAAGGTGAATAAATGGCGAAATACAGTAGCAGGTTATCAAGATGTTCATCTCGTGTATGACTTGATAGTCATTGACTTGTGTGCTTTTTTGTGGCAGTTGTTTTCAAATAGTTAATGCCACGATTTGCCACGATTTTGCCATGATTTTTTGTGCATTTTTGGTGTTTTTTGAGCAGCGGATAGAAAAGAAAAAGCCCGTAAATGATATCATTTACGGGCTTTTTAATTTTGGTTGCGGAGAGAGGGACTTGAACCTTGAGTTCTGGATTGAATAAAAATCGTTAACATGTTCATTTTGTCGTGTTTTTGGGTGGCACCTTAACAAAAATTAAAACCTCAAAAACATAATGACAGTTCATGATGACAGTTGATGGCGCAATTGACTTTTAATCAGTTTTTTATAATTAAATACTTTTAAATAGTAACAGGATGGTGACAGCATACCAGTCTATGCAATTTACTTCTACATTAGTCTTTGAATTTTCCAATTATGCCCATGAGCTCTTATAAGAATCTTTGTTTATTGATTGCAGTGGTGTTTTTCTGCACGTCGCTTGCGCACGCGGCACCGATACCGCGTTCTAAATTTAACTTCAATTCGTCGTGGAAGCTGGCTATGGGAGATATTAAGGATGCCAGTCAGAAAGATTTTGATGATAGTGACTGGAGGCCAGTAACCTTACCCCGGGCTTTTAATGAAGACGATGCCTTTAAAAAAGAGATCCATGAATTGGGAACAGGTGTGGCTTGGTATCGCAAACATTTTAAACTGCCGGCTGGATGGCAAAATAAAAAAGTGATAATAGAATTTGAAGGAGCGCGCCAGGCGGCAGAAGTTTACCTGAATGGCCGTTACGTTGGTATGTGCGAAAATGGTGTTATGGCTTTTGGTTTTGATCTGTCCGATCAATTGCTGTTTGGCGGGGCCGATAACGTGATTGCGGTACGGGTGGATAATTCATGGAATTACAAAGAAAAAGCCACCGGAACAGCATTTCAATGGAACAACGCAAATTTTTACGCCAACTATGGCGGTATTAACAAAAACGTTTACCTGCATGTGTTTGATCGTCTTTATCAGACTTTGCCTCTTTATTCGAGCTTCAAAACAACAGGTGTTTACGTTTATGCTGATAACTTTGATATTAAAGGGCACAAGGCCAACATTACTGCTGAGGCCGAAGTAAAAAATGACTATGCCACTCCTCAGACTTTCGGCTATGAGGTGGATGTTAATGATGCCGGCGGCAAAAATGTAGCGCATTTTAACGGAGGGAATTATACACTTGCTGCTGGCAAGAAAAAAACAATAAAAGCTGGCGGTGTCATAAACAATCTGAATTTCTGGAGCTGGGGTTATGGCTATCTGTATACGGTGAAAACTACATTGAAAGTAAACGGTGTGGTGGCAGATCAGGTGCAAACGAAAACAGGTTTCCGCAAAACAGCATTTAAAAACGGTATGGTCTATCTGAATGATCGCGTGCTGCAAATGAAAGGTTATGCGCAACGCACCACTAACGAGTGGCCAGCTGTGGGATCTGCCGTGCCAGCCTGGATGAGCGATCTGAGCAATCGTATGATGGTAGAAAGCAGCGGTAATCTGGTCAGGTGGATGCACGTTACGCCGTGGAAACAGGATGTAGAATCATGCGATCGGGTAGGTTTGATTCAAAGTATGCCTGCTGGCGATGCCGAGGGTGATCCCAAAGGCCGCCAATGGGAACAGCGCCTGGAGTTGATGCGGGATGCAATGATTTATAACCGGAATAATCCCAGTATTATGTTTTATGAGTCTGGTAACCACGGGGTAAGCGAGGAGCATATGAAAGACATGAAAGCCTTGAGGGATGAGTTCGATCCGTTTGGTGGTCGCGCTTCGGGTTCCCGAGAGATGCTGGACAGTAAGATTGCCGAGTATGGTGGTGAGATGCTGTATATCAATAAGAGCGCACGTATTCCATTCTGGGCCATGGAATATTCACGCGATGAGGGATTGCGCACTTATTGGGATGAATATACGCCTCCTTTTCATAAGGAAGGAGCCGGCCCAAAACGCAAGGAAGAGCCAGGGGCCTATAATCACAATCAGGATGCCTTTGCCAAAGAAGATGTAGCCCGTTGGTATGATTACTGGCACGAACGCCCGGGTACCGGGAAACGCGTAAGTTCTGGCGGGGTAAACATTGTGTTCTCTGATTCAAATACTCATTTCCGGGGTGAAGAGAATTACCGGACCAGCGGTGAGGTTGACGCATTGCGTATTGCAAAAGACGGCTACTTTGCACACCAGGTAATGTGGGATGGCTGGGTAGATCCTAACGCTGCGCATATCTATATCATCGGTCATTGGAATTACACCAAGGGTGTCACGAAAGATATTTATGTAGTATCCGGCGGAGATAAAGTGGAGCTTTTTGTAAATGGAAAGTCTAAGGGCTATGGACATCAAAGCAGTCGTTTTCTTTACACTTTTAAAAATATTAGCTGGGAGCCAGGCATGATCAAAGCTATAAGCTATAACGCTAAAGGTGTAAAGCTAAGCGAGGCAATGAAACAAACAGCAGGCATACCTGCCGCTTTAAAACTTACAGTTCATACCGGCCCTGGTGGTTTAAAAGCTGACGGCGCAGATATGGCCCTTGTGGATGTTGAAGTGGTAGATTCAAAAGGTAATCGCTGCCCAACAGCAATGGACAGTGTTAGCTTTACGTTGGAAGGCCCGGCAGAGTGGAGAGGTGGCTTGGCTCATGGCCGTGCCGATAATTATATCTTGGCCAAAACGTTACCAGTAGCTTGTGGCATCAACCGCGTGATCCTACGTTCGTTACCGCAAAATGGCAGCATTGTGTTGAGGGCACAATCCGGTAAATTGAAATCTGCTTCTGCAACTATTATATCTCAGCCTTTTTTGGTGACCGATGGTCGGGCTAATTTCATTCCTGGTGAGGATTTAACTGCTAACCTACAACGTGGCCCTACGCCGGCAGGTCCGTCTTATAAGATGTCCCGAACATCGGTTGTTATTGCTAATGTTACAGCCGGCTCTAATCAAACTGACGCGCAGAATAGTTATGATGATAACGAGCGTACGAGTTGGACTAATGATGGAACCCTGGCCAATGGCTGGATCAAATACGATTTTGATAAACCGCACAAAATAAGCGAAGTTACCATGAAACTGAATGGCTGGCGGTCAAAGCGCTATCCAATCAGCATATTGGTTGACGGGAAAGAGGTTTATCGCGGTGTAACCCAGCAAAGTTTGGGTTATGTTACCATTCCGCTAAAAGCAACCGTTGGCAAATCATTAACAGTTAAATTGACAGGAGCGGACACCGATAAAGATGCTTTCGGGTTAGTTGAAGTTAGCGGTAAAAAAGAACCAGATAGCGTTGACGGTCAAAAAGGGAAAGCCGGAATTGGCATCAACGAAATGGAAATTTATGAATAAAATTAAAGAGACTATTGCATTAGAATCCTCCCTTGAACAAAGGGGGGATTTTTTTTATACATCGGTCTTTTAAAAAGAAAGAGCGGCTGAAACCTGCCGCTCATTTCCAATTACCAATTAAAGTAATTTAACCAATTTTAACCAATGAAGGCACCTGAGTTGGTGTTCGTGATTATTACACTAAGATAGGTTAAGGTATTTTTAATCCGCATCCTATAGTGTCCTGCTTTTTATTTGTAAATTATTGTTAATCAGTTTTTAACAGTTATGATCTGTCATGATTAACTGTCTTTGTTTTGCAAATAAAGACAAGACAATAAAAATATTTATATTGAATTTTATACACTAAGTTATTTTTTGTCAAATTTGGTAAATTGTAAAAAGGGCTATTGAACTTTAACCACGATTTTGCCTTAATAAATATTAATCGGGGAGAGATTATATAGTAGCTTAAGCAAATCAATGATTAGGAAGACGATTGAAATATGAAACTGAGAGTTTTACTCCTGCTGTTAATCTGTTATTCAGGGTATGCATCCGGCCAGTCATTCGCACCCCGTTTTGATCATATCACGTCGGAAAACGGTTTGCCGCAAAATACGGTTAACGGTATTATCAAAGATAAATATGGGTTCATGTGGTTTGGCACATTTTCCGGTCTTTGTCGTTACGATGGATATCGGTTCAAAATTTACCAGAGTAAACCCGGCAATTCAAGGAGCCTTATTAACAATCGTATTCATAATATTATAAAAGATGAACATCAGGACATTTGGATATTGACCTTTGACGATAAAATATTGTGCAAATACAATTACGTTACTGATGATTTTGAGAGAGTTCCAGCCAGTCATCTCTCTCCTGCATTTCTGCATAATATTAGCCGGAGGGCACACGTTGACGAGACCGTTATTGCTTTCCGAAATTACCGTTGGTCAATGGATCCGCGAGATAATTATCTTATCCAAAGGTATTTGCCAAACGGTAAACCAACAATTTTTCCATCTAACCCAATTAACCGCTGGGCGCTTAATGATTCTTATGTAACGGATATCTATCTTGATGACCAGGATATTTTTTGGGTAGGCACTAATAGTAATGGTGTCAATAAGGCAGATTTACATGCTAAGCCATTCTATTATTATTACCATGAACCTAAAGATCCTAATTCAATTGTAGATAACAATGTTCGCAGTATTTGTGAGGATAAAAAAGGTGGGCTGTGGGTTGGTACGCGAGATAAAGGAATATCGGTAATCAATAACCGAAATACGGTCACCAGGCTCCTTCAGCACAATTCGTCCAATAAAAATACTATTAATAGTGATAACATCAGAAAGCTGTTTTGTGATAGTCGTGGTGATATTTGGATAGCTACAAAAAAAGGCTTAGACCTCCTGAGGTCTGCAAATAAATCCATTACTCATTTTGAACAGTTGCAGCTTAAAAACACTTCTGTATTTGGGATCGCAGAGGATTTTGAAGGCAACATGTGGTTTGCATCCTGGAAAGGTATTTATAAATATGTAGTGAGTAAAGATAGTCTCATTCATTACGATCCAGAAAAGTACTTGAAAGACAAGCATGTGATGACCATTTATGAGGATCATGCACATCGCCTTTGGGTAGGTACAGAAGGAGGGGGAGTAAGCGTTATAGACCAAACAGCTGGAGATGGTATACGCGTACATAGCTATTTCGTCTACAGAGACATGGCTGATGTGGGTTTAAGTAATGACAGGATCTACGCCATATTTGAAGACAGGGATCATTTTATGTGGATAGGTACCGGTAGCGGGCTTGATCGCTATAATCCCCAAACAAACACTTTTAAACATTTTAATTCTTCGCCAAACGGGTTGGCCAACTCAACAATTGCTGGTATCACCCAGGATAGCAAAGGTTATCTATGGATCAGCCATAAACGTGGTATTTCAAAAATAGATCCGAAAGATTTTTCCATCAGAAACTATTCCACCCAAGATGGATTGCAGAGTTATGAATTTAATGACGGTGCTGTATACCGAAGCGTACTGAATGGCAGGCTCTATTTTGGAGGAAATAAGGGATTAAACGCTTTTTTTCCTGATAGCATTAAAGCAGATATGTCGCCACCAAGGGTTGTGCTTACCGAGCTACAGGTTTTAAATAAACCTGTAGGTGTTAATGAAAAGGTAAATGGCAGAATTATACTTAAAAAACCGCTTTATTTAAGTAATGGTATTACGCTTCATTATGATGATAAAAGCTTTGCTGTAGAGTTTGCAGGGCTACACTTCGCAAACCCTTCCGGCAACAGATATGCTTATATGTTGGATGGATTCGATAAAGACTGGATCTATACTGATGCTACAAGGCGTTTGGCCAGCTATTCCAATTTATCTCCAGGATCTTATACGCTTAAAGTAAAAGCTTCCAATAGCGATGGCGTTTGGGATGCTTCGCCTCAACTCCTAAAAATCGAGGTATTGCCGCCTTGGTGGAAAACCTTTTATGCCTACATTTCATACGTATTGCTGTTTGGTGCATTACTTTATGCTTTTTATACTTATTCAACCCGGTATGCACGTCTTAAAGCCAAGCTAAGTTATGAAGCCGTTATGCATGGAAAGGAACTGGAGATGCGCCAGCGGAAGATAGAGTTCTTTACTAATATATCACACGAAATCAAGACTCCGCTTACGTTGATCTTAAGCCCGGTAGACCGGTTAAGCTCACTCACAGTAGGTAATAAACAAGTTGTCAACGAAGTCAGGACTTTACGGTCTAACGCAGACCGGCTTTTAAAACTGGTAAATCAATTACTTGATTTCAGAAAGCTCGATACCGGAAACGAAGAACTACGGCTTCAGCCAGTGGATGTCCGTGCATTGATCAATAACGTTGTCGATTCATTTGAGAGCATGACTATCGAGCGTAATATCGAAGTGGTTGCAGAATTTCCATCCGAAAGTATTCGCTGGAAGTGTGATGTCGATAAGTTGGAGAACGTTATCTACAATTTACTATCTAATGCCTGTAAGTTCTCTTATGATCATGGTAAAGTAAATATCAGGGTACATATCTTAAATAATGTGTCTCCAAAATTACTGGTGATTGAAGTAGAAGATCACGGGGTTGGCATAGCAGTTAATAACTTGGCAGAGATATTCCAGCCATTTAAACAGGTAAATCCTCAAAAGGCAGGTGGTACAGGGCTCGGGCTGGCCTATTCTAAGGCGCTGATAGAAATGCATGGCGGAACTATTTCTGTAGCCAGCGAATTGCAGCAGCCGGGCGCTAATCATACCATATTTCGTATCACTTTACCGGAGTTGTTTATTGATAACGGTTTTGCTAATGAATTATCAGACTTAGGTGAGGTTAGCGAGATTTTTACCAATAGTGCTGATGGTGTCGGACAACCTCATGAGTTGCTACTTAACGCCGATGGAAAACTTCCTGTACTATTAATCGTGGAAGACAATCAGGAACTTCGCCGATACCTGCGTCAGAGTTTCGAAAAGAACTATCGGATAATAGAGGCTGCCAACGGGCGTGAGGGGTTGGCGGTCGCAAACCGAGAAAATCCGGATCTGATTTTGACAGATATGATGATGCCGGAAATGACGGGTTTAGAGTTATGTAAGAAAATCAAATCAGACATTGCAACCCGTCATATCCCTGTTGTGATACTTACTGCAAAAACATTGATAGAATATCAGATTGAAGGCGTAGAAATTGGTGCGGACGATTATATTCTAAAGCCCTTTAACCCAAGATTGCTCGCATTAAAGATCAGAAACCTGCTTATCACACGGATGGAAATGCGGGAACAGATGAAAAAGGAAATCATGCTGGCACCAACGGAGATCAACCTGGAGAGTCCGGATGAAAAATTACTAAAGAAAATCATTGATTGCATTGACGAAAAAATGAATGATTCAAGCCTTGGTCCAGATGATATAGGTGATATCGTAGGTATCAGCCGTTCATCCCTCCACCGCAAAGTGAAGTCGATCACAGGGATGAGTATAACTGAGTTGATTAAAAGTATTCGCTTACGTAAGGCCGAGCAATTGATACGTGAAAAAGGCTTTAATATCAATGAAGTCATGAATATTGTAGGATTCTCTTCGCCAAGTAATTTTAGACAGTCTTTTAAAGAACAATTCGGTGTTGCTCCATCAGAATATTCTAAGGGTGGGTAAATAGACAACGTCCTTCAAAAGTTATCATGATTTTGGTATATCACCAGCCCCATAAGAGTTATTACTTATGGGGTTTTCTTTTTTGTAAGAATTATAAAACGGTACACTAAAACCTAACCGCCCGAAACTCCCTTCTGCTCAAGCAAGCCCCAATAGGGCACTTGAAAGTCATTTTGAAGCTGATTTGACACCCAAACGGCGCTATTTGAGACGATTGAGGCGGTTGTTTTATTTCTCTGAAACTACATTTGCTATAAACCAATTACACCTGACATGTCTTTTCCGTCCGTCGGTTGCTTGTCTTGTGCGATAAACTTATAACGTCCTGTTTTAGGACTTTATCAACCAATTAATTAATTAGATTGCTTACCAACAAACCTACTAATGGAGAGAATTTTACTTCCTATCAATCCCGCTGAGCCAATAGAATAAGGTTCCCAGGCGACGGCGCTTTAGCCACATCTTGAATTTATTCTTCATTGTCTAATTGGAGCCCAAGGGGCTTCAAGATGGAATCTATTTGCCCAAATTTTAATGTTAAACGATTTACATTATGTATAAATTTTTAAAAAATTTATCCTGCCTTGTGTGTCTGCTGGCCTTATTCGGATCATGTCGAAAAAAGGCTTTCGACGACTACTACGGTCGACCGGCCAATCTGGCACCGCCGATTTATCAGGTACTGGAATCAAAAGGAAACTTTACGACTTTATTAAAGGTCATCGATCTTTCAGGTTATAAGGCTAACCTGAGTGCGGGAGGATACTGGACCTTTTTTGCCCCTAACGATGCTGCATTTACGAAGTATTTTGCAGCTACTAACAGCAGCCTTGCATCGATGAATGCTGATGCTGCGCGAAAAATTGTGGCTTATTGCTTAGTCTATAATGCATTCAAAACGGATCGTTTGGCCGACTATCAGTCAAATGCCGGCTGGGTGCCGGGTATTGCCTTTAAACGCAGAACTGCATATTACGACGGCTTTATGACCGGTGCTGGCCCTGATGGTGCTGCCACGGTTTATACATCCGAAAATCGCAACATAGGTACCTATGTGTTTGGTGATAATAACAATAAGTATATCCCTTACTTTTTTTCAACTTTTATGGATGGCGCAAAACTTACAGCGGCCGACTATAACTATTTCTTCCCAAACAGCACTTACACCGGGTTCAATGTTGTAAACGCGTCTGTGGTAAACAAAGACATTATTGCCGAGAATGGAGTAATCCATGAGATTGATCAGGTAGTTACTCCATTACCAAGCATTGAACAAAAGCTATCATCAAACGACCAGTATAGTGTTTTTAAAGGCCTGTATGATAAATATCTGGTCACCTTTACAAAAGATGATAACTATACCCGCCAGTACAACACCATAACAGGTAAAACCAATACCGCTTATGTTAAAGTTTACAACAGTACGCTGAATTATGCGATTGGCAATGAGAACTACATGAAGTTGGAAAACGATGACGGCCAGAAGGACGGTTATACCTTGTTTGCACCAAATAACACCGCGCTACAGCCTTATATCACCAATACTTTGCTGGAGTTCTACGGAACTTTGGATAAGCTGCCCGCAAACATATTGGCTGATTTTATGAACTCGCACATGTTCTCGAACATGGTATGGCCAACCAAGTTTGCAACAACAAAAAATAACACAAATGAGGAAGCTCGTTTTGATCCGGCAACTAACGTAATTGATAAACAATTCTGTAGTAACGGTATATTCTATGGCGTTAACAAGGTACAGCAGGCCAACGTGTTTTCAACCGTATATGCCAGGGCGTATCTGGACCCCGCTTATTCTATCATGACACGGATTCTGGACCTGACGATCAAGATCCCTGTAACTACTCCGGGTTTACGTTATGCTGTATTTATGATGCCTGATAATGTGCTGCGCACTATGGGGTTTGATTATGATCCAATCACGTCGTCATTTACGCAAACTGTTAGTGGTGTTAAAAGCTCAGGTGATGTGCCTAAAGCCGCGTTAACCAGATTACTCAACCTTTGTGTAGTACCGACGCCAAATAATGAGATGAATAATCTTGCCGGTGATGGTATTATAGAAACCAACGGCGGCGAATACATCAGATGGCATAACAATACGGTTTTTAATGCTGGTTTTTATGAACAGAGCAAAGCCGCTACCGTTATTGGATCCCGCGATTATGTAAACGGTAGAGTGTATTACCTTGATAATCAACTATTCCCTTTTCCAGCCAATACCATTTACACTGATATAGCCAACAATGCGGTTAAAACAACTGATCCATACTATGACTTTTTTCAATATTTAAGCAATTCAGCCTTAGCTGGTTCTACCAGTACCTCCACTCAGAAAGAAATTGTAGGTATTCAGTTAGGTGCGCCGTACACTATTTTTATTCCAACTCAGGCAGCTATGAAACAGGCAGTAGTAGACGGTTATCTGCCTGGAACAACTACAGGCACTGGTACAGCAAAGCAATTTGTGTCTTTCAACTATAAGCCGACCGATCCAAACGATATCGCCAAAGTATCCCAGTTTATTTACTATCATATCTTAAGCGGAATTACGATTGTGCCAGATGGAAAAAAGGGGCCAAATGGTAATGCATTCCCTACAATGCTAAAAACACAAACCGGCAACGCCCTCACTATCTCCTCGTTCAACCAGCCTAATAATTTGAGGCTGGAAGATATGACGGCAAGATTTGCCAATGTATTGCCTCCTAACAACAGTGGTTTTTTCCCGGCTACCAGCAATTACCTGGGGACCTATTGTGTGATCCACCAGATTGATAATTATTTAAGATTCAACCTCAACTAACAATTCCTGCACATGAGAAGAATATTTACGAGCATTTTATATGCATTTGTCTGCTTGTGTATGAGCACGGTTGCAATGGCACAAACCACAGATAAGATTTTAATTAAGGGGCGTGTAATTGATGCTAAAGACAAATTACCAGTTATAGGAGCCACTATTTCTGAGCAGGATGCAGACAAGCGTACTGTTAGTGCGATTGCAACTGATTTAGATGGCAATTTCGCACTGAAGATCAGCAATCCTGCGCACAGTCTTGTGATCTCAATTATCAGCTACAAAACTCAGACGCTACCCATAGGTACCCGCAGACAGTTCAACATTAGTCTGGCATCTACCACAAACGATCTGACGGAAGTTGTAATTAAGGCCCGCACACAAAGCGGTAATGGTACGGGCATGAATATAGACAAGCGAGATCTAACGGTGTCCAACTTTACATTAAACGCTGCCGATGTAGAGACACTCCAGGCAACTACTATTGATCAGGCGGTGCAAGGCCGTTTACCAGGTGTGGATATCGTATCTAACTCTGGTGATCCTGGTGCTGGTATGTCTATCAAAATCCGTGGTACCTCATCGCTCAATGCTTCGTCAAATCCGTTGATTGTTGTGGATGGTGTGCCTTTTAACACCAGCGTTCCAAGCGGGTTCAATTTTGCTACGGCTAATAATACAGAGTACGCAGATCTGTTGGCTATTGCACCTTCTGATATCAAAGATATCTCGGTATTGAAAGATGCGGCAGCCACTGCTGTTTGGGGGTCAAAGGCGGCTAACGGTGTCTTGATCATTAATACCAAGCGTGGTGCTGTTGGACCTCCAACCATCAGCTATACTTTTAAAGGTTCGGCTACACAGCAGCCTGGTTTTATACCCATGTTAACCGGTGATCAATACACCACTTTTATACCGGAGATGGTGATGAACGTAACAGGTGCACCTATCAATACTTTTAGCTTTAAAGAGTTTGAGAATGATCCTTATGATGTTTATTACTATAAAAACTATAGTCAGAACACGGATTGGATAAAAGCTATTTCGCGTACCGGCAACAACTTTGATAATAACATTTCAGTTTCTGGTGGCGGTGAAAAAGCGCGTTACTTTGCTTCGGTTGGCTATGATAGCCAATTAGGTACCACCATAGGCACTGGTTTAAACAGGCTGAATACCCGTTTGAATCTGGATTATGTAGTATCTGAAAAGATCAGGTTTTCAGCGTCAGTAGCTTATACGCACAGTAACACCCTGTTTGATTACTCAAGTAAAAATGATGGTAGTGGTAGTGATAATGTTAGATCTATTGCTGCTATTAAAATGCCGAATGCCAGTATTTACGAATACAACGAATTCGGTCTGCTCACCAACGCCTATTTGTCGCCCGCTCAGGGTGCCCAGGGCCAATACCCAGCCGTATTCAACCCGGTAGCTATGGCAAATGCTGCGCAAAACAGCAAACTGGGTGATAGGATTACTCCGCACTTTAATATCAATTATACCATTTCACCATCGTTTGTAGCCACTACAGACATTCAATTTGATATCAACAACAGTAAGCAAACCCGTTTCCTTCCACAAATTGCTACTGGCCGTCCGTTTACTGAAACAACAGTAAACAATGGCGCAATTGCCGATGCGGATACTTATTCAGTAACAACCAAAACCAATCTGATCTTCAATCCTAATTTAGGCGAAAAGCACAGTTTGCAAACTTTGTTATCCCTGCAATCTGAGGATGACAAGAGCTTAACAGTAGGTCAGTCTGTAACCAATACAGCTTCCAGTAGCCTTACCGATCCTTCGGCTCCTGGTCGTACGCTAAGCGGTAACCTCACTTCAGATATTGGCCAATCAAGAGATGTAGCAGCTGTGTTTACTGCCCAATACAAATACCTTGACCGTTATATTATTGCAGTGGCGGCCCGTGAAGAAGGTAGCTCTGTTTTTGGCTCCAACTATCGATATGGTTTGTTCCCATCTATCTCGGGTCGTTACCGTTTGTCGGCAGAACCATTCATGCACAAGTTAAGCGGCTGGCTGGATGATTTGAGTTTGCGCGGCAGCTATGGTGTTTCGGGTTCAACTCCCGATGATCAGTATTTGTATTACAGTATTTATAATGCTACCGGTACATATCTGGGCATCAATGGTCTGCAACCATCAAATATTCAGTTGAATAATTTGCGCTGGGAGCGTGTGCATGGACTGGGTGCAGGTATCAGCACGGTGATGTTTAAAGGGCGTTTGAGTCTCGATCTCGATTACTATCATAATCGCACAGTCGACCTGTTGAACAAAAACCTGGATATAGCTGGTTATAACGGTTTCGTGACATTGCTTAACAACAACGTGGGCACGTTGCAGAACACCGGGTTTGAGTTGAACATCTTCTCAACACCATATAAATCCAAAGACCTGAATATTGATTTCAACTTTAACATCGCCAATAACATCAACAAGTTGTTGTCAATTTCTCCTTACTACAAAACCACAGATGGCGATGTAACACAAAACGGCAAATACCTGCACGTACTGCAATTAGGAAACCCACTGGGATCTATTTATGGATACAAATTTAAAGGTGTTTACAAAGATGCTAATGCAACAATTGCCCGCGATGCCGGTGGCAAACAGATTTTAGCGCCAGATGGTACGCCGCTGTACATGCGCTTTAATTATCCGCAAAACTCCTACGTCTTCCAGCCGGGCGATGCGATGTATGAAGACATCAATCATGACGGTAACATCAACGCCCAGGATGTAGTGTATCTGGGTAATGGCAACCCGAAATTTACCGGTGGTTTTGGTCCTACGTTTACCTATAAAGGCAAGTTCGTATTGTCTATGTTCCTGAACTATCGTATCGGCGGTGATGCTATCAACATGACTAAGATGAACACCACCAACGAGTCAACTTTCAACAACCAAAGCACTGCGGTTTTACGCCGTTGGCGCAATTCTGGCGACATTACGGATATACCACGTGCACTATATAAAACCGGCTATAACTGGTTGGGTTCAGACCGTTATGTGGAAGATGCTACCTATCTGCGCTTACGCTCGGTAACTGCCAGATATAATTTTCCTAAACAGATGGCGGCCAAGCTACATGCTAAAAGCATGAACGCTTATATCACCGTAGAGAACCTGTTAACCTTTACCCATTACACCGGTCAGGATCCAGAAGTGGGCCAGACATCGGGCATTTTCGGACAGGTTGAAGACAACTCGGTTACCCCGCCATTGAAACAATACACTTTGGGCTTATCAATTACCTTTTAATTCCAGGCTATGTTTAAGAAATCAATTTATCAAATATCGTTGCTGGCTCTGCTGATGGTTTCAGCCAGTTCCTGCAACAAATACCTTGAGCTGAAGCCGCAAAACGGTATTATCAAAGAGAACTTCTGGCAAACTAAAGAGCAACTGCAATCCGCCGTTATAGGATGCTACTATTCGCTGGAGGTAAATAATACATCTGGTAGTAGCAAATCCCCAGCGGAGTTATTCTACTTGTGGGGCGAACTTAGGGCTGATTTTATTGCCGCAGGTCCTGGTATTGCATCGGGTGAACAAGATATCATGAATACCAACATCCTGCCATCCAATGCGATTGTTAACTGGCAGCCAATATACCGTACCATCAACTATTGCAACTTTGTGATTGACTTTGGTCCGGATGTGATCAACAAGGATAAGACCTTAACTCAGGCACAGTTAAACGCTTATTTAGGTGAAGCGCTTGCGTTACGTGCGCTGATGTATTTTTACCTGGTACGTTCTTACGGTGATGTTCCTTTAAAATTACATTCGACATCTACCGACGAAGGACTACAGCAATTAGCTAAATCGACACAGGCCGATGTATTGAAACAAATTGTTGCCGACCTGAAAACAGCCGAAGGCTATTGTGTGCCGTCATATCCAACTGTTGCCGCAGATAAAGGCCGCATCAATAAGTTCACTGTTGATGCTATACTTGCCGACGTTGATCTGTGGATGGATAATTACGCTGATGCTATTACTGCCTGTGATAAAGTGATCAATTCTGGCAAATATGCGTTGGTACCAGGTGATATCAACAGCTGGTTTACTACGCTTTACGCTAACGGCAATTCTAACGAGGGTATTTTTGAGCTTCAGTTTGATGGCGGTACGCCAAACCCGTACTTCAATATGTTCAGTCCGACGGTTTCAAAATATCGTTTCAAATCGGATCCGAACATTATTGATAATTTCTATACCTCAGATCTGATAAACGTCAATAATGTCGATATCAGGGGATTTGATGTGGCCATACATGCTGCTGATCAATCCATCTATAAGTATGTGGCTTACGGCCCGAACTCACTTCGTACAGCAGATGTATCTTATGCACATTGGATTTTCTACCGTTATGCGGATGTCCTGCTAATGAAAGCAGAGGCCTGCGCCTACAGTAATCGAGGTACAGAAACCTTAGATATTATTAATCAGATTCGCACCCGTGCACATGCGTTGCCAACATCCGCATCAAGTCCCGACGCGAACGATCAGAATGGTCTGGCTGATTATATCCTGGCAGAGCGTGCCCGCGAGTTTGCAGACGAAGGCAAGCGCTGGTATGACTTGTTACGCATTGCCAAACGCAACAATTTCGCTAAGCAGCAAGTGCTAATAACTGCCGCCGCAGAGAGCGTGCAACCCCTCTATCAGCAATCGGCTTTTTCAAAGTTACAGGATCATAATTTCCTGTATTTCCCTGTTCCATTAAATGATATCCAACTGGATCCGAACCTGGTTCAGAATCCATTTTATAAATAACTATCCACTTAAAAAATAAAAGATATGAAAACGTTCATAAGCAAAGTGCGATACTTAATGTTGCTGACAATAGCAGCAGCAACACTTTTAATTTACGGAAGTGCGTGTAAACAGGATCACCTGGTATTAGAAACCAGTAACGTGGTTAACCTGTATACATACCTTGATCAAAACCCCACCCAGTTCTCGCTATTTAAGCAAATCGTAGACAAAGCTGGTTACGCCGGTTTTTTTAACGCCTACGGAACTTATACCTTTTTTGTGCCTAATAATGATGGTGTAAATGCTTATCTGAAAGCTACAGGCAAAGCAAGTGTAGACGCTATTGATGCTGCTACCGCTAAGAATCTGATTGGTATTTCGGTAATCTCAGACACCATTAGTACTCAGAATTTCAGTGATGGCAAACTGCGTACACCAACCAGCATCGGACAGTATCTGATTACCGGAAGTAAAATTGTTGGTGGTGTGACTAATACTGTGATTAATAAACAGGCTAACCTGGTTAAATCCAATATCAGGGTAGGTAATGGTATTGTGCATGTTATTGACAATGTGTTAACACCCGCTCCGCTTACACTGGCACAGACTATAGAGCAAAATCCAAAATATAAAATATTTAGTGATGCATTGAAAGCTACCGGGTTTTATGATACGCTGAACATCGCAGCTGTAACCAACCCGAATGTCAACAGGAAATACCTAACAGTAATAGCTGAAAGTGATAGTGTATTAAATGCCGCAGGCTTTACCAGCTTAGATCAGTTAAAGACACGTTACTCGACGAAAGGTGATCCTAAAAATCATGCCGACAGCTTGTGGTTGTTTATGGCCTATCACATCTGGCCAGAGCTTTCTTATGTATCTGATATCGCTTCGTCACTCTCTCACCCAACATTGGCACCATTAGAAATTACTACCAGCCAATTGGTTCAGCCAAACGTCCTGCTTAACAATGATACGTTTAACGGCGTGTTAGAGCCTGGGCAAGTTATTAATCGTTCTGCGAGTGATGTTTCGGCTAATAATGGTGTGATGCACAGTGTAAATGGTAATTACAATATCAAAGTGCGTTTCCCGGCCCCTGTATACTTTGATGTTGCCGCACAACCAGAAATCATGAAAGCGCCCGGCGTGTATAAAGGAGGTAAGAACCCTGGTCCTCCTTTTGTTTTAGGGTCACTTTCTCAAGTTTATATGGAAGGCCAGGGCGGTGCAGGCAATGGGGTGCTTTACAACAGCGAGACTCCATCTACTGCGGCTGCAAATAATGATTATTACTTTAACGGAGATTGGTTAACTCCGAACTCACGTTTCCGTGTCGCTGGCAATGGTTTACATGTCATCGAATTTACTACTCCGGTAATTGTAAAAGGTACTTATAAGATTTGGTTTGATTATAAAGCGTTTGCCTCGAACGGAAGGGTAGTATTAACCTATTTTGACGGTGTTGCATTGCCAAATCTGCTCAACAATAAAGATCAGCTCAATTTTACAGAAACAGAACCACAGGCCGAAGCACGTGGCTTCAAAAGCTATTCTGATGCGCCAGCTAACAATACCAAGAATCCGTACTTCGATCACGTAGGCAGGCTTTTAGGTGTGGTTGTAATTAAAACGACAGACCATCATAAAATTCGTTTTGAAACTACAACAGATTCAGGTACGGACTCAAAAATGACCTGGGATGTTGTTGAGTTCCGGCCAATTGATATGGATCAGCTCCATCCTAAACTGGGACGCGACGGCACTCTGAAGTGATCACTAACCATTTTGTAAACCAACGATCATAGAAACACAATGATTCAACATAAAATAAAATTTGTACTCTCCTTGTTTTTTGCAGCGGCCCTACTGGGCGCCTGCAAAAAGCAGTGGGACCAGCGCGACTCGATTGCTGACCAACGCCTGGATGTTAACCTGATGCAACAGATCCAGGCTAATAGCAGTTTAACTACATTTGCAGGTTACCTGACCAAGATAGGCTATGATAAAGTTCTTGCTGCATCTAAAACATATACCGTTTGGGCGCCCACAAATGCAGCTTTGCAAAATATTGATCCGGCTGTTGTGGCAGATACAGCTCGTTTGCGGGTCTTTGTAGCCAACCATATTGCCAATCAAACTTATTTGGCCTCAAACATTCAAGGCGGGCAATTACGCGTACGCACGTTAAATGGCAAGTACGTAACGTTCACGCCAACAACAGTAGAAGACGCTAACATTACTGTTAAAGATCAATATGTTAAAAATGGATCATTAAACATTATTGACAAACCCCTTACCCCAAAAATGAATATATCTGAGTTTGTGAGAAGCCTTACAACCGTAGGCGGCTTACAAAGAGATTATGTGAACGGGCAGGATACTTCTTATACCGATACCTCCAAGGCTACAGTATCTGGGCTTGATCCTAAAACCGGCAAGCCAATCCTGGTAGCGGGTACAGGCCAGGTAAAGTTTAATAAATATTTCTCAAGAGTAGCCAGTCTGGATAATGAGGATAGTACCTACACCTACATCGTGCTTACGGATGCGGCTTTTCAGGCAGAGCGTTCAAAAGTGAGTAAATATTTCACAACCGTCACCGGCTCTGTAGATACCACCAACGCGCTGGCTGGATTCAATGTGTTGAAAGATGTTGCTATCCGTGGCCTGGTTAAAATTAACGACTTGCCCGCCAGCTTGCTTTCCGTTAATGGAGTACCGGTGCCAATTGATAAAAGCGCTATTGTACAAACGTATAACGCCAGTAACGGCATTGTGTATGTGATGAGCAGCGTAAATTTCAAGCTTGCTGATAAAATAACTCCTATTACCATTCAGGGAGAAAAGCCATCATTCTTTGAACGTCCGGACAGAGGGGCTAATATCATCAATCGCCTGCGCACAGATAACGCTGGCATACAATACCGTGATTTGCTTGTTCAGTTTACCTCAAGCTCTAACTCAGAGAAAGCATTCTTTGCTGCCTACAAATTAAGTAATCTCTACACCTGTCAATACAAAGTGTATTTGCGCGCGGTAAATGATACGGCCTATAGCCATATTCCGGCGCCTGGTAATATTTCACAAAGGATCATTTTTGGTGCGATTAATGGTACTACGACCGATCCCACTACCAACGTAATAACAGTTACTACAGCTGTAAACTATCCTTACCAAAATACGCCTCCTTATAACTATGCAGAGATGGAACAGACAAACGCTGCTGCCGGTACCATTGCACCTAACGCTACAATTAATGTAGTAGGGGGCAGGCTTAATGTGACGGCACGCCGCTCCATTAACATGTACTTGCAGGGAGCAAATACTGCGACTCTTAATCAGAATAACGTTTTGGTAGACTATATCAGACTGGAACCCATATTACAATAAACCATTAACCGTATGCAAAAATTTACTAAAACAATTGGATTGTTCCTGTTACTATGCCTTTTGGGCAGCATAAAGGTAATGGCACAAAAGCCAGATAGCACGTCGGCTCATATGGCGGACAGTTTAGCACGTTATCGCCAGGATTCATTAATTAAGGCTAAGTCTCCGAAAGTAACCGGTACAGTTAAAGATGCGGCCACCGGTAAAGCTATATCCGGTGTTAGTATTAGCATTGAGGGATTTTCGGCCGCATTAACAGATGATCAGGGTCATTTCCAGATTGCGGCACCAAGCCTTGATGCCGTGCTCATGGTATCATATCAAGGCAGCCAACGCAAATTTGTGGCATTAAGGGGCCTTACTAAGGTTCCAGATATTCTTTTATTTGAGGATACTTACACCTCTATTTATGATGAAGCAAAACTGCCGTTTGGTGCGGTGCCTGCATCTCGTTTAGGTAATGCTGTTTCAAGTGTCAATACTTATGGCGCGTGGGAACCATCAAAACTGGAAACTGCCGACAGTTATTTGCAAGGTAAAGTTGCCGGTTTGAATGTAATTCGCAGATCAGGGACACCTAATATTGGCGCCAATCTGATCCTGCGTGGTTTTAATTCGCTGTATGCGACCAATGCACCCCTGATCGTATTGGACGGGATGATCTTCGATACTCAGCATTATGGCAATTCCATTATTGGAGGTCATGTAAGTAATCCTTTTGGTAATCTTGATCTGCACGACATTGATAATTTCACCGTGTTGAAAGATGCACAGGCCGGTATGTATGGCACCAAGGGTAGCAACGGTGTGATTTTGATCACGACCAACAGCAATCCTGACTTGGCAACCAGAATTGATCTGGGTCTGTATTCCAGCTATAATTATTTCCCGCAGAGTTCACTGTTACCTATCATGAAGGCCGGCGATTTCCGTACCTATCTGTCAGATCTGCTGGGAACCACTGCACTTACATCAACACAGATCGCATCTCTGCCTTTTATGAATGATGCGCCATCTAATCCAGATTACTTTACTTATCACAATGATACCAACTGGCAACGCCAGGCGTTTGCAAATGGTTACAATAAGAATATAGACCTGCGTGTATCTGGTGGTGATAACATCGCCCGCTATGTACTCTCTATGGGATACGGTGGTAATAAAGGTATTACACCTAATACAGATCTGACCAAATACAATACCCGTTTTAACGGTAACCTGAATGTGAGCAAGAATTTTACGATCAACACCACGCTGTCTTTTGCTTACAGCTCGCAAAATCTGCGTGATCAGGGCCTTTCACGTAAAACGAATCCTATGTTTGCCAGCTTGATCAAGGCACCTATCCTGCGTCAGCAAGATGTTAATTCACAGGGTGTAGAGTCTCCTAATCAGGCAGACGTAGATATCTTTGGCTACAGTAATCCATCTGTACTTTTGAGTAAATCCCAGCAGTACAGTCAGAGCTATCGCTTCTTCGGTAATTTCAATTTCAAATATCAGATTAACAGATACCTGGCTGCGCAATCTCTGATTGGTGTAACGGCTGACAAAGTGCGCGAGAATATCTTCGTACCACGTACAGGTGTGACAGACGATACCTTGGCTAACGGCTCTGTAGTAGACAGTCGTCTGGGTAGCCAGGTGCAGCGTTTATTTAACCTGTATAATGATACTTACCTGTCTTATAACCGCAGTTTTAATAATATTCACCAATTAAGTGCTTATCTGGGATCAAGATATACGCAATCTGATACTTATAGCAACGTTGGTTTGGGTTATAACTCAGCTATTGATCAGTTAGTCAGCGTAACCTATTCAGTCCCAACTCTGCGCGTTGCTGGTGGCGATTTGGGTAGCTACCGTTGGTTTAATCATTATTTCAACGCAAACTATTCGCTATACAACAAGTACATCTTTGGATTTAATGTAACAGCAGATGCTTCATCTCGTTTTGGTAATGATGTACCGGGCGCATTGCATGTCGGGGGTATTAGCTACGCGGTATTGCCTTCGGGCTCTGCTGCATGGATAATCTCGTCCGAGCGCTTTATGTCTGGATTGAAGTTTATTGAACTGTTAAAATTACGTGCCAGCTACGGTTTGACTGGTAATGATGATATCGGCAACTACACTGCTCGTCAATACTATGTTTCTCAAGCGCTTTTAGGACAGCAGGGCTTAGTGCGCGCCAATTTTGGTAATCCGGCGTTACAATGGGAGCAAGGCAAAAAGCTTGACCTGGGCATCGATGCATCTTTTATGCAAGATCGCTTAACTATACAGGCTGATTACTATAATAATCAAACCACTAAGATGCTTACGCAAACGCCAACCGCGTCTTCATCAGGCATTGTGTATGCTATTACAAACGGCGGTGGCATGAAAACCAATGGCGTTGAGTTGAACGTTAATGGTCGTATCTTAAATAAACCTAATCTAAAGTGGGATCTTGGGTTTAACATTGCCAGCTACCATAATAAAATCACTTCACTTCCGGTCAATAATCTAATTAGTAGCTATGCTGGGGCAAACATTCTTACTTCAATCGGTCACCCGCTTGGTGTATTCTATGGTTATAAAACCAATGGGGTATATGCATCAAATGCCGAAGCTGCCGCAGCCGGCGTGAGCGTAAGAAATGCCAGCGGTAATTTGGTGGCACAGCGTGGAGGTGATATGCGCTTTGTCGATGTAAATAATGACAAGGTGATTGATAGCAAGGATATGCAGATCATTGGCAACCCGAATCCTGATTTTTCAGGGGGTATCAGCACTACATTGTCTTACAAAAAGTTCACATTCAGCGCGTTAATATCTTATGTAAAAGGTAATAAGGTGTATAACTACACCCGTCGTATGCTGGAGTCTGAAAGCAACTTCTATAACCAGTCGCTGGCTGTTAACAACAGATGGAGAGGTGATGGGCAAGTGACTTCAACTCCGAGAGCATCTTATGGAGACCCAAGCGGCAATGCCGCATTTTCAGATCGTTGGATAGAGGATGGTTCTTATATCCGTCTGCGTAGTGCTACTGCCAGCTATGATATTCCGCTGAAAAATAAATACTTCAAATATGTAAAAGTATATGTGACAGGTTATAACCTGCTCACCTTCACCAAATACCTGGGTTATGATCCTGAGTTTGCTGTGAATGAAAATGTGCTGTTACAGGGCATTGACAACACACTGGAGCCGCAGGTAAGAAATGTTCAACTGGGCATCAGAGTAGGTATCTAATTTAAACAGTGACAATCATGAAAAGAAATACAAAATTAATAATCGGCGCATTGGTAATCGGCTGCCTGCTCTTTAACGTTTCCTGCAAAAAAATGCTGGATATGAAACCTAAAGATCAGGTGGATGTGACTAACGCTTACCAGAATGTTTATGACGCCAACGCCGCTGTTATCGGTATTTACGGACAGTTTATGGGTTTGGCAGACCGTTACATCGTGTTGAATGAATTGCGTGCCGATCTGATGAGCCCGACGGCGAACGCCGACACCTATTTAAAACAACTGAACGAGCACTCGGAGACTACAGACAATCCTTGGGCTGATCCAAAGCCATGGTACCAGGTGATCCTGAATATCAATGATGCCATGGCGCACTTTGATCAGATGCTCAAAGAAGGTAAACTGAAGCAGACGGAATATCAGCAACGCTATTCAGATATCGGGACACTACGTTGCTTTCTGTATTTGCAATTGGGTACGCAGTATGGAACAATACCCTATGTAACTGACCCGCTGGCAAATCTGAGTGATTTGAACGACGTTAATAAATTTCCAAGGTTGGCTTTGCCAGACCTGGTAAAGAAACTGGCCGCATTTATGAATGATCCAGCGCGTTATCTGGAGATTTATACAGGTGCTGATCCTATCACAGGATCTACAAATGCATCGTTGATCACCAATATTGACGGAAATGCAACAAACCTCTTCTTTATTAATAAATACGCCTTTAAAGGCGACATCAATTTGTGGGCGGGTAACTTTACGGAAGCTTCCAAAGCCTACAAATATCTGATGGAATATGGTTTCGAGCGCAGCACATTCACAGATGCTGACGTTAAGAAATATGAACAGTTTAAAGTTGTAAGCACATTTGGTATAGCATATACCAATGGTAGCGAAGATCAGTTGGTTGATTCTCCAAGTAGTGGTTACCGCTGGATGTTTTCAAATGTTACTGGTTCAGATATCCCGACTGAACATTTGTGGCGTTTGCCTTTTAGCACAACATTTGGTCCAACAGATCCATTTATCAACCTGTTTTCTAATCAGGGTGGTAATTATTTGCTAACTGCATCAAAATCGATCATCAATAACTGGAACTCTCAGGTTCAGGCTAACGGATTTCCTTATGATGCCCGCGGCAAAATAGCTGTACGTACACTTAACGGCCAGCCGGTGATTATGAAGCAGCTCTATTTTTATCTGAACTCTACTACGTTCACCCCAATAAATCCTTTACAGAAGCTGGGTTACTGGTTATTGTACCGTACATCGGCGCTGCAACAACATTTTGCAGAAGCAGCATTAAATGACGGCCAAAACCGGATTGCTTATTCGCTGCTCAATGTGGGTATCAAAAACATGTATACGCCTTATGCACCAAATACGCCGCCATCAAGTTTTGACCCTACCAATTCTGAGCAGACTAATCTGGCCTTCCCTTACAACTTTGACGGACGTGGTGGTGGTCCACAAAATTATCACAAGAGCTGGTACAAGGAAATTGGTACTCGTACCCGCGCTAACTTAAAGATGCTGGATACGACTATTATTAACAGGAAAATAGACCTGGAAAATGAAATTATCGATGATAGTGCGCGAGAGTTATGCTTTGAAGGCTACCGTTGGGGAGATTTGGTTCGTATAGCCCTGCGTCGTAATGATCCGGCTTTCTTAGCAAATAAAGTGGCTGATAAACTCGCGTTAGAAAACAATCCTAATGCAGAGGTGGTTCGCAAAAAACTAATGGACCCCAAAAACTGGTACATGCCATTCAAATTCTAATACAATAAATAAATCAAAAGAGTGCAGGCCGGGAAATAATTCTGGCCTGCATCTCCCGGATTTAACACATTGCTGATTGGTGGCTTTATAATTAATGCGAGAGAGAGCTTATGGATTGTTGCAAATTGAATATGAGATTGAAGATTATTTTTTTTATTAGCTTGATAGCATTACTATCAATATGTTTGGGCCATGCACAGGTAAGACAGGCAGGTCGTCAATTTTATGTCTCGCCTTCGGGTGACGACCATAATGCGGGCACGCAAGCCGCACCATTTAAAACCATTAGCCAGGCGCAAATGGCTATCAGAGCTTTGCAGCCCTTAAAACAACCGGTTACCGTTTGGGTAAAAGGCGGCATTTACTATTTGAAAAGCCCATTGGTGTTCGCTCCGCAGGATAATGGATCTTCATCCGCTCCTATTACCTACAAATCATTTCCTAATGAGTCAGTAACCATCAGTGG
>Ga0153918_1000216_pt1 | contig 34885 bp, 31 predicted proteins | sample TSFL002MetaG_FD_104687 | JGI IMG/M metagenome (GOLD analysis project Ga0153918, IMG submission 104687) | Attine ant fungus gardens microbial communities from Florida, USA - TSFL002 MetaG | ecosystem: Host-associated > Fungi > Mycelium > Unclassified | place: USA: Florida, Paynes Creek Historic... | reverse complement strand
GATTTACAGTGCTAACATTATTCCTTCGCGAGGAACTTGATTAGAATTTGAAACTGAAAATAAACGTAATGCCAATGGTGATTTAGAAGAAGTTTTGTATGTTAAAATCGACAAATCTCGTAAAACTACAGCTACTAGTTTAATTACTGCCTTGGGAATTAAACCCGCTCAAGCTTTAGAACTATTTGACAGTTCTAATTTGATTAATAATACTTACCAACAAGATGGATTAACTGGAGATGGGGAAACTGATTGAGAAAACGCAGTTCAAGACATCTATAAAAAGATTCGTCAAGGAGAAACTGCTACTGCTGATGGTGCTTCAAAGTATTTAAATGGATTATTATTTGACCGTCGTAAATATGATTTAACTAAAGCGGGTCGTTTTAAATTAAACCAAAAATTAGCGATTAAAAACCGTCTTTTAGGAACCAGATTAGCTGAAGACGTTCTTGATGCACAAGGTAAAGTTTTAATTCCCAAAGACACATTAGTTAACAAAGAAAACTACGAAGAAGTTCGTGAGATTTTTAGTCGTGATGTGATGAACACTACTCTTGATTTCCTAAATGATATCAACAGTCCTAAAGCTATTCAAAAGGTAAAAGTTTACCGTGATAATGATTTGAAAACTAAAACAATCACTTTATTAGGAATTACTGGTCACTCAAATGATGAATTCTTAAACATTGCTGATGTTTTAGCAACAATTTCTTATGCAGAAAACTTGCATTATAACATTGGTCAAATTGATGATATTGATCATTTAGGAAATCGCCGTGTAAGAACAGTGGGAGAATTGTTGCAAAACCAATTACGTATCGGAATGATTCGAATTGAAAAGAACGTACGAGAAAAACTTTCAACCGCTCAATTATTTAAGGTTAAGCCTTCAACAATTATTAACAACAAACCTTTAACTGCTGTGATTGGAGAATTCTTTAATCTATCCCAACTTTCTCAATTCATGGATCAAATTAACCCGTTATCAGAATTGACTAATAAACGTCGGTTGACTGCATTAGGACCAGGAGGATTGTCTCGTGATCGTGCTGGCTTAGAAGTACGGGATGTTCACGATTCTCATTATGGAAGAATTTGTCCAATTGAAACTCCTGAAGGACCAAATATTGGGTTGATTAACAACTTAGCAACCTATGCAAAAGTTAATGAGTATGGATTTATTACCACTCCTTATCGAAGAGTTAAAAACGGTGTTATTAATAACGATGATATTCGTTATTTAACTGCTGATGAAGAAAATAATTATGTAATCGCGCAAGCAAACGTTAAACAAGATGATAGCGGAAAAATTTTAGAAGAAACTGTCATTTCGCGTTATAAGGGTGATGACATCATTGCCAACGTTCAAGATGTTGATTATATTGATGTTTCTCCAAAACAAATTTTCTCAATTGCCACTAGTTGTATTCCGTTCTTAGAAAACGATGATGCTAACCGGGCATTGATGGGAGCAAATATGCAACGTCAAGCTGTACCACTATTAAGACCTGAAGCACCATTGGTAGGAACTGGGGTTGAATTTGAAGCTGCCAGAGACTCTGGAAGTGCAATTGTTGCTAAAGAAGGCGGAATTGTTCGTTATGTTGATGCCAAAGTGATTACTGTGGAAACTAGTCAAGGAACTACTACTTACCCATTAGCTGATTTTGAACGTTCAAATAACGGAACTGCAATTGCGCAAAACCCAATTGTTAACCTTGGTGATACAGTTGAAAAAGGTGAGATTATTGCTGATGGTCCTTCAATGGATGAAGGAGAATTGGCGATTGGTCAAAACGTTGTGGTTGCCTTTACAACTTATAATGGTTACAACTATGAAGATGCGATTGTAATGAGTGAACGTGTGGTTATGGAAGACCGTTTTACTTCAATTCACATTGATGAGTACACTATTGAACGTAGAAATACTAAACAAGGTGAAGAAGAAATTACTCGTGAAATTCCTAACATCTCTGAAAATTCAAAGAAATATTTAGATAGTGATGGAATTGTTGCGATCGGAACTGAAGTTAAGCATGGTGATATTTTAGTAGGAAAAGTAACTCCCAAAGGACAAGTACAACTTTCTCCAGAAGATAAGTTATTAAACGCAATTTTTGGGGAAAAATCACGTAACGTTAAAGATAATTCTTTAAAAGTACCAAATGGTGGGGATGGAATTGTTCAAACTGTTAAACGTTTCACACGTGAAGATTATGACTTAGCACCTGATGTTTTAGAAATTGTTAAGATTTATGTCGTTCAAAAACGAAAAATCCAAGAAGGGGACAAAATGTCTGGACGTCACGGGAACAAAGGGGTTATTTCACGAATCCTTCCTGTAGAAGACATGCCTCACTTAGAAGATGGAACCCCAGTTGATATTATGTTAAACCCTCAAGGGGTGCCTTCACGGATGAATATTGGACAAATCTTAGAAATTCATTTAGGAATGGCTGCTAAAAAACTTGGTATCAAGGTTGCAACTCCTGTTTTTGAAGGTTTAAATGAACAAGAGTTAGATGAGATTATGCAAGAAGCTGGAATGACTAACTTTGGAAAAGTGAAGTTAATTGATGGAGCAACTGGAGAGGTTATGGATAAACCAATTGCAGTTGGAGTTATGTACATGCTAAAACTTTCTCACATGGTTGATGATAAATTACATGCAAGAAATGTTGGTCCTTACTCTTTAATTACCCAACAACCATTGGGTGGAAAAGCCCAAAATGGGGGACAAAGATTTGGAGAAATGGAAGTTTGAGCGTTAGAAGCTTATGGAGCTGCCCATACTTTAAGAGAAATTCTTACGATTAAATCTGATGACATTAAAGGTCGGGTAAAAACTTATGAAGCAATTGTGCGTTCAAAGAAAATTCCTGAACCAGGAATTCCTGAGTCATTTAATGTGTTAACTAAAGAAATTATGGGTCTAGGATTTGACATGTTTATGATTGATGAACAAGGCAACAAATCAGCAATTAGTGCTTATGATCGCGCTGATAGTGATGTCGAAGAAGACTTGTATGCTTCAAATCAAGGTGATTATCACTCTCCAAGTGATGAAGAAATTATTGCATCAAATATTGAGCCAGAAGTCTTAGTAAATATGACTAGTGGTGAAGAAAGTAATGATTAAGAAAGGGCGTAACTAAATGGAAAATAAGAAGAATAAAAAATCAATTAAGATTGAATTATCAAGTCCAGAAGCGATTCGTTCTTGATCTCATGGTGAAGTTAAAAAACCAGAAACTATTAATTATAAAACTTTAAAAGCAGAAAAAGATGGTTTATTTGATGAACGAATCTTTGGACCGATTAAAAGTTTTGAATGTGCTTGTGGAAAGTACAAAAAAGCTAACCCGATGAACAAAGGAAAAGTTTGTGAAAAATGTGGGGTTGAATTAACTGAATCAATCGTACGAAGAGAAAGAATGGGGCACATTGAGTTAGAAGAACCAGTTGCGCACATTTGAATGCTAAAAGTGGCACCAAGTCGGATTGCAGCAGTTTTAGATTTGAAAACTAAAGAATTAGAAGAAGTTGTTTACTTTGTTTCTTATATTGTTTTAGAAACCGGGGATTCACAGTATCTAACTGCTAAACAAGTGCTTGATTTAGAAAATTCAAAGTCAAGTTCAAAAACTCGTGAAGCATTGTTAAATACAATTCGTGAGGAAGTTTTGGCTAAAATTGAAGATCTTGAATCACGCGATGCCAGAAAAGCTCAGAGAATGATTTTAGAGTTAGAAGACCCAATGATTCCGTTTTCAATTGATGAAGCATCTGGTTTAATTGCAAAATATACCAAAGCTAAGTTTGGTATTGGGGCTGCAGCAATTGAATACTTATTGCAAAAAATCAATGTTGATGATGAAATCAAAACTTTGAAAGCAAATCTAAAGACAAACCATTCTGCAACTGATCAAACTAAAATGATGAAACGTTTAGAAGTCTTAGATGCTTTTAAGAGATCTAATGCTAAACCAGAATGAATGATTATGCACGTTTTGCCAGTTATTCCCCCAGATATTCGTCCAATTATTCAATTGGATGGAGGAAGATTTACCACTTCTGAGATTAATGACTTGTATCGTCGAATCATTATTCGGAACGAACGTTTAAGAAAAGTGAAGTCAATGAGCGCGCCTTCAATTATTGTTAACAATGAAAAAAGAATGTTACAAGAAGCAGTTGACGCCTTGATGGATAACGACCGTAAGGCCCGTCCAGTGGTAGGAAAAGATAAACGTCCATTAAAATCATTAACTTCAACTTTAAAGGGAAAACAAGGGCGTTTCCGTCAAAACTTACTGGGAAAACGAGTAGATTATTCTGGTCGTTCAGTAATTGCAATTGGTCCAGATTTAAAAATGTACCAAGCAGGAATTCCTCGTGAAATGGCAATTACCTTGTTCAAACCATTTATTATTCAATGATTACAAGAACATGATTATGCTGATAATGTTAAATCAGCAGAACGAATGATTAATGGAAACGATCCTCACGTTTGAGAAGCGATTGAACAAGTGATTAAGGATCGTCCTGTTTTGTTAAACCGGGCACCAACTCTTCACCGTCTGGGAATTCAAGCTTTTGAACCAAAAATTGTTAAGGGAAAAGCGATCCGTTTGCACCCACTAGTAACTACTGCATTTAATGCCGACTTTGATGGAGACCAAATGGCGGTTCACTTACCAATTACTCCTGAAGCAATCGGTGAGGCGAGAGCTTTAATGTTGGGATCAAATGCAATTTTGGGACCAAAAGATGGAAAACCTATTGTAACTCCAACTCAAGATATGATTCTTGGTAACTATTATGTCACTTTAGAAGAGAAGGGTGTTGAGGGAGAAGGTATGGTATTTGCTTCTTCTTTAGAAGCAAAAACAGCTTATGAACAAGGAGTGGTTAACCTAAATGCGTTAGTAGCGATTCCTGTTGATAGTTTAAAAAAATATCATTTTGACCAAAAGGATAAGAATAGTTATTTAATGACTACAGTAGGAAAAATTTTGTTTAACGAAATTTTTGTTGAACCATTTCCTTGAATTAATACTCCTGATATTATGAATGCTGAAGTTATGGTGCAAGATTATTTAATTGATCCAAACCAGACTACAGTAACAGAATGAATTAATAATCATGAAATTATGCAACCAATTAAGAAAAAGGAACTTTCAAAGATTATTGAACGTTACTTTAATGCTTATGGATCAAGAGCAACAGCACAAATGTTAGATAACATGAAAGATTTGGGTTACTATTATTCAACTAAATCTGGAACGACAATTAGTGCTGGAGACGTTGTTGCTTATACTGAAAAATATGATGAGTTTAAAGTTGCTGATAAAAAAGTTGATCAAATTAATGAATTCTACAACGAAGGATTATTAACTGAAGGTGAAAAGAAACAACGTGTCATCAAGGTTTGATCTGATGTTAAAGATAACATTCAAAAAGAATTAGAAGTGATTTTAAAAGAAGATCCAAAAAACCCGGTGTTTGTGATGTCAGATTCAGGAGCACGGGGAAATGTTTCAAACTTTACCCAACTTGTAGGAATGCGGGGATTGATGAACGATACTAAGGGAGATATTAAAGAAATCCCGATTAAGTCTTCATTTAGAGAAGGATTAACTGTTTCAGAATACTTTATCTCAACTCACGGAGCGAGAAAAGGAATGGCTGATATTGCTTTAAAAACTGCAGACTCTGGATATCTAACCCGTCGTTTAGTTGATGTATCGCAAGAAATGGTTGTTTTAGCAGAAGATTGTCATCCTGCTAAAGGATTTATGGTTTCAGCGATTATTGATACTAAACATCAAAACGTGATTGTACCATTAAAAGATCGTTTACTTGGTCGTCATTCTTTTGATGATGTTGAAGATGACCAAGGTAATGTCTTGGTGCATAAAGACGAATTGTTTACTCCTGACTTGGCGCAAAAAGTAATTGATGCCGGAATTACAACCATCAACATTCGTTCAGTATTAACTTGTGACAATGATCACGGAGTTTGTCAAAAATGTTATGGAATTAACTTGGCAACTGGTAGTGAAGTTAAGTATGGAGAACCAGTTGGAGTAATTGCTGCACAATCAATTGGAGAACCAGGAACTCAGCTTACGATGCGGAACTTCCATACTGGTGGGGTTGCTGGAGATGCTGATATTACCCAAGGATTACCAAGAATTAAAGAATTGCTTGACGTGACTACGCCAAAAGGTTCAATTGCGGTAATTTCAAAAGTAGCAGGAGCAGTTAAAAGTATTCAAAACAACGACGGAATTTCTGAAATTGTCATTGAAAGTTTAAGTGGCGAAGATGAAAAGTACCACACTGTTTATAATGCAATTGTTCGGGTTGAAGTTGGTCAAAAAGTTGAACCTGGTGAAAAATTAACTGAAGGTTCAATTGATATTAAAGAATTGTTAGATGTAGCGTCTGTTGAGGCAGTTCAAAACTACATCTTAAAAGAAGTCCAACAAGTTTATCGTTTACAAGGAATTGAAATTGCTGACAAGTACATTGAAATTATTATTAAACAAATGTTAGGAAAAGTAAAAATTACTGAAGCTGGAGAAACTGATTTATTACCAGGAGAAGTTGTAACTCAAAAACGTTTCCGTAATGCTGTTCAACAAGCGTTCTTGAACAACCAACAACCACCATTAGCAAAACCAGTGATTTTTGGAATTAAAAAAGCACCATTGGAGTCAGAATCATGATTATCATCAGCTTCATTCCAAGATACAGCACGAGTTTTAACTAAAGCAGTTGTCCGTGGTCAAGAAGACCACTTGGATGGTTTGAAAGAAAACATTATGTTAGGAAACCTAATTCCTGCAGGAACTGGTTTAACTGGTACACAAGAAGTTATGAAGATTGGTGAAGAATATCACAAGTCTGAATACTAAGAAATTTAAAAGCAGTTGTTAACAACTGCTTTTTTTCTGTGCTGTAAACAAAAGCTTAATTTTGTATAATTAAAACAAGAAAAAGAAAGAAGGTTTTGTTGATGAAACCAAGAATTTATATTAGTAATGACCATACTGGGGTAGAAATGAAACAGGCAATTGTCAAATATTTAACCAGTCTTGATTATCAAGTAACTGATTTAGGAAATGTTGATGGAAAATCTTGCAGTTATGCTAGCAAAGGTTTGGAATTGGGAGAAAAGATTGCTGGTGATAAAGACTGTTTAGGAGTTGCTTTGTGTGGTACGGGAATTGGCATTTCAATTGCGGCAAACAAAGTTAAAGGAGTTAGAGCAGGATTAGTTTCTGAATTAGAGACTGCCCAGTTGATTCGTGAGCACAACGATTGTAATGTGATTGCGATGGGGGCAAGAATGATCGCTGTTGATAAGGCTTTAAAACTAGTTGACGCCTTTTTAAAGAGTGAATTTGCTCATGGTCATCACGAAGAAAGGGTAAAAACAATTAATGAATACCATGGATAAGCGCATCCAGAGAGCTTTAAACAAAGAATTAAATCGTCAACAAACTCACATTGAATTAATTGCTTCAGAAAACTATGTTTCAGAGGCAGTCTTAACTGCCAATGGTTCGATTTTTACCAATAAGTATGCTGAAGGATATCCTCATAAACGTTATTATGGGGGTTGTGCCTATATTGATGAAGTTGAAAGTTTAGGTATTGAATTAGCAAAAGAAATTTTTGGTTGTGATCACGCCAACCTTCAACCCCACTCAGGATCACAAGCAAACCAAGCGGTTTATCAAGCTTTATTAAATCCTGGTGATAAAGTGCTAGCAATGGATTTGAATGCTGGAGGGCATTTAACTCATGGTTCTAAAGTCAACTTTTCTGGAAAAACCTATCACTTTGCTTTTTATGGTGTTGATCAAAAAACTGAAATGTTAGATTATGATTTAATTGCTAGACAAGCTCGAGAATTTCAACCAAAATTGATTGTTACTGGAGCTAGTGCTTATTCTCGTAAAATTGATTTTGCTAAATTTAAAGAAATTGCTGATGAGGTTGGTGCGAAATTGATGGTGGATATGGCTCACATTGCTGGATTGGTGGCTACAGGAATGCATCAAAATCCAGTACCTTATGCTGATGTAGTTACAACCACAACCCACAAAACGCTTCGTGGAGCTAGGGGGGGGATGATTTTGTGTAAACAAGAGTATGCTAAAAAGATTGATTCTGCAGTTTTTCCTGGAACTCAAGGTGGCCCTTTAGAAAACTTAATTGCAGGAAAAGTTCAAGCATTATGCGAAGTTCAAACTCCAGAGTTCAAACTTTATGGCCAACAAATTGTTAAAAATGCTCAAGCACTTGCTCAAGCACTTGAGCAAAACGGAATTAAGTTATTAACTAACGGAACAGATAATCACTTGATTAATTTTGATGTTAAAAAAACCTTTAATTTAACTGGAAGAGAAGCTGAAAAGATTTTAGAAAGTATTGGCATTGTCACGAATAAAGAATTACTTCCCTTTGACAAAGAAACTCCTTATAATACTTCAGGATTAAGAATCGGAACTCCAGCAATGACTACTCGCGGTTTTAAAGAACCAGAGTTTATTGCCGTGGGAGAAATCATTGCTCAGGCTTTGAAGAATCCTGATTCTGCTAATTTAACTACCTTACATCAACAAGTAGAAGCGCTTTGTGCTCAGTTCTTGATTTATCCCAATTTAAAATATTAGAAAGAAGAAATTATTTATGTCTGTCTTTGAACTAAAACATCCTTTGATTATTGACAAGTTGACCAGAATGCGTCGCAAAGAAACTACGAGTAAAGATTTTCGTGAAAATCTCAATGAGATTGCTGGATTAATGGTTTATGAAGTGTTTCGTGATTTACCTTTAAGTGAACAAACCATTCAAACTCCCTTGGTTGAGACAACTGGTTATGTAATTAAAACTCCTGTGGTACTAGTCCCAATTATTCGAGCTGGATTAGGAATGGTCGAAGGAATTCAACAATTAGTACCCACAAGCCGGGTAGCACATATTGGTTTGTATCGTGATGAGGTTACTAAACAACCAGTGCAATACTATGCTAAACCTACTCCTGATGTTAATCGATCATATGTTTTGGTGGTTGACCCGATGTTAGCAACTGGTGGTTCTGCTAATAAAGCACTAATGATTGCTAAAGAGTGAGGAGCAAAAACGATTAAGTTTATTTGTTTGGTAGCAGCTCCTCAAGGGATTGAGTCGTTGCAAACTGCTCATCCTGATGTTGATATTTATGTAGCAAGTATTGATCAAAGTTTAAACGATGAGGGTTATATTATTCCTGGATTAGGGGATGCTGGTGACCGAATTTTTGGTACTAAGTAGTTTTTGTTAATAAAATCAAGCCTGTAATTTTCAAAAACAGTTTAGATAAGCATTTGAAAGAAGGAAAAAACCTGTTGGAAGCAACTGCTTTTTAGCAGGTTTTTTTAGTTTTAGTCGCGCAATAAAATTTAGTTTGTATTAAAATAAAGGAGATGGATATTATATTTAAGATTGAGGTATAGGGATGGGCCAATCTTTTCTTGCCCAGAAGTGAAGACAAACAAATAAATGATTTGTGCTTGGATTGATTTCTTTGATGATAACTACTTTTTTGGTTTTAATCATTTTAGTGACAACCAAGACAACCAAAGTTGACTGAAGTTGAATAATTGGTTATGTGGTGGCCTTTTTTTGTAGTACCACAGCTCTTTTTTTAATCTATTACGCTTATAAAGTTTTAATTAGAACAGAAAATTATTACACTTATCTTTTCTTATTTATCTCAAGATTTGGTCTATATTTTATTCCATTCATACTTGCTGTTTTTGTTCCTGGAGATAAAGTTTCGGTGTTTGGGGTGCTGATTGGTTTTGCCCCAATTGTTCTGTTGCCACTTTTTCAAGGAGGTTATCAGATTCTGACCACTAAACAAACAACAAGTACGAGTAAATTAAAGAGTCTGGAAGGGGGGCTTAATGTTGGGGCCACAACTTAGTTCAATTGGGGATTATTTTTCTGATAATTGACACCATTGACAACCACAATTACTATCAATCGTTTTTACCGCTTTAATTATTAGTGCGATTTGTTTGGTTTATAACATCAAGATTCGCAATCACCAAGAAGAAGAACGGATGAGTGGTTTTCTGGTTTTGATGGAAATGTTCATTCTTTTTTGTGAAGATTTAGTCGTGCAGGCAATGGGCAAGAAACACAGGAAATTAACTCCTTATGCAATGTATCTAATTATGTACATTTTTGTGGGTAGTTTGATTTCATTAATCGGAATTGAATCCTTAGCAACTTCTTATACTATTGCTTTTAGTCTTGGTTTAATTAGCTTCTTGTCAGTTTACTACTTTGGGTTTAAATACCAAAAGTGAGCTTATTTTAAACGTTATAAGAATCCGATTGAAATCTTTACCCAATTTACCCCATTAATTTCAATTTCTTTCCGTTTATTTGGGAATTTGTTGGGTGGATCAATCATTTTGGGATTGGTTTATGCGTTGTTTATCAACGTTCAATCAAGTTTTGATGGTACAGGTAACCATGTGGGAAGAATTTATGGAACAGTTGGAGGATTTGAAGATAATTGAAACTACCAGTATATTTACTTTTGGTCTGGTTTTAATATCTTTACTACTGCTTTTGCGCCGTGATTACACATGTATTTTGACCTTTTTGATGGAGGAGTACAAGCGTTGGTCTTTACGATGCTAACCTTCTCTTATTGATCAGAAGCGATGGGAGAAACTGATGACAGTACCAGTGTAAAAACTGTCCAAAAAGGGAAGGGTTCGATTTTGCATCGTCATCATGGACGAGCAGAGAAAACCACTTCACCAAATGAAGATCTTGCAATTCAAATTGCTTTATAAAAAATAATTTAAGGAGAAAATCAAATGTTATTTGCTGATTTAATGACTAATGTCTATTTAAACTTTTTTAGTGCTTTTGCCACTGTTTTACCAAACTTACTTGCTACTGGAGCTACTACTGGAGATGGATTGAAATTCCTTGGTGCTGGAGTTGCTGGTATTGGGGTACTTGGAGCTGGAATCGGTCAAGGGATTGCTGCTCAAGGAGCATGTATGGCGATTGGAAGAAACCCAGAAATGGCTTCAAAAATCCAATCAGCAATGATTATTGGTGCTGGAATCGCTGAATCTGGAGCGATTTACTCACTAGTTATTGCCATTTTGTTAGTCTTTGTTGCTTAGTTAAAAGTATTTATGAATAGAAAGAAGGGTTAAAGAATGTTTTTATTAGAAGGAACAGCAGGGGTTCCTGAAGTTGTTGCCCAGTTATTTCCTAACCTACCAAACTTTATTGCCCATGTTTTAGCAACAATTATTATTTTGGTTTTACTAACCAAATGAGTTTATAAGCCGTTTCGGAATTCAGTTGATAACCGTCGGGCAAAAATTAACGAATTATTAGATGAAGCGGTTGATAAACAAACTAAGGCAAACAAAGATCGCCATCAAGCAGCATCATTGTTAAATGATGCTAAGAGTCAATCTTCATTAATTTTGAAAAATGCCCGTGCTGATGCTGATGTTCAACGTTTGAAGATTCTTGATGAAGCCACTAAACAAGCAACAACACTGCAATCACAAGCAAAAAATTCAATTTTAAAAGAACGTTTAGATGCTCAGAGTGAGATTAAACAAACAATTATTGATGTTGCCTTTCAAGCTGCTCAAGAAATTTTAAAAGAAGATATTAACTCAAAGAAAAATCAAGCGTTGATTGAAGATTTTTTAGAACAACTTGATAAAGTTAAAGGTTCAAAATAATGGCGTTATTAGACCAAAGGGTGATTGATAATTGAGCAATAGCGTTAAGTAATATTGCCTTAGAGCAAAATCAAGCCAAAGCCTATGTTGAACAAGCTAGTGTTCTGGTAGAAGTTTTAAAAGATCAAGACAAATTTGTAGCGATGCTAAGTGCAAAGAACATCAGTGATGAAAGTGGGGAAATGAAAGCCAAGATAGTTGATGAAACCTTTGCATCATTTAGCTTCGTTCCTGAAATTTTAAACATGATGAAAATGCTTTCACAATTAGGTGAATTTGTTTATGCTCGCGATATTTTTAAAAAAACCCGGAAGATTTTAACCCAGGCAGCGGGATTGGCCTACGGAGTAGCGTGATCGACGCAATCACTTGATGCAAAGACTTTAACAGCTTTAGAAAAGAAAATTGGTACAATCTTGAACCACAAAGTTAAATTAGTAAACAAGCTTGACTTAGATTTAATTGGTGGGGTGCAAGTGGTAATTGAAAACCGAATTTTTGATGGATCAATTAAAGGTAAGTTGGATAAGATTCGTTATGAAATAATGGAAAATACAAAGAATTCAGAAGGGGTGGAGTAGATTTATGGCTTTTAATATTAAAGAAATCTCAACAGTGATTGAGAGCCAGATTAAGCGTTATGGACAAGAAGTTGTTCAGAGCGAAGAAGGAACAATCATCACTGTAGGAGATGGTGTGGCTATGATTTATGGTTTAGACAATGCCTTAATGGGTGAATTGTTGTTGTTTCCTCATGATGTTTATGGAATGGTTTTAAACCTGGAAGAAGGTCTGGTTGGAGCAGTTATTTTAGGTAATGACACTTTGATTAAAGAGGGTGATAAGGTTCGTCGCACTGCAAAAGTAGTTGAAGCACCAGTCGGAGATGCCCTTTTGGGAAGAGTAGTTAATGCTTTGGGTCAACCAATTGATGGTGGAGGAGAAATTAAAGTTACCAAACATGCTCCAGTAGAAAAGATTGCTACAGGAGTTATGGCCAGAAAATCTGTTGATCAACCCCTAGAAACTGGAATTCTTTCTCTTGATGCGATTATTCCGGTTGGTAAAGGTCAACGGGAATTGATTATTGGTGATCGTCAAACTGGGAAAACTGCGATTGCAATTGATGCCATCTTGAACCAAAAAGGAAAAAAGGTAAAGTGTGTTTATGTTGCGATTGGCCAAAAGGACTCCACAATTGCCCAAATTAGTGAAAAGTTAAGAAAATTTGGAGCAATGGATTATACAGTGATTGTTAATGCAGGTGCTTCTGAAGCCGCACCAATGCAATATCTTGCTCCTTATACAGGGGTCACGATGGCTGAAGAATGAATGAGTCAAGGTGAAGATGTCTTAATTGTTTATGATGATTTGTCTAAACATGCAGTTGCTTATCGAGAAATGTCGTTGCTATTGAGAAGACCACCAGGAAGAGAGGCTTATCCTGGAGACGTGTTCTATTTACATTCTCGTTTATTAGAACGAGCAGCTAGGGTGACAAAGGAATATGGTGGAGGATCAATTACAGCTCTACCAGTGATTGAAACCCAAGCAGGTGACATTTCTGCCTATATTCCCACCAATGTGATTTCAATTACTGATGGACAAATTTTCTTACAAGCAGATTTATTTAATGCTGGAATTCGTCCTGCTATTGATACGGGATTATCTGTATCGCGGGTAGGGTCTTCAGCGCAAATCAAAGCAGTAAAACAAGTTTCAGGAACTTTAAAATTAGATTTAGCTCAATACTTTGAATTACAATCTTTTGCTAAGTTTGGTTCTGATCTTGATGATTCGACTAAAGCGATTTTGGATAATGGGACGAAGATTATGGAAATGCTGAAACAAAAACAATACCATCCGATTAATCAAATCGATGAAGCATTTGTTTTATTAGCGATTAAAGAACGTTTAATTAAGTGACTACCTCTTGATGAAATGAAAAACTTTAAGGATGCAATTATTGATTTCTTCCACCAGGATGCTGATGCTAAAAAACTTTATACTAAAGTTGCTAAAGCAAAAGCTTTTGATGATGCTAGTTTAGCAGAGGGTAAAAAATACTTAGGAACAGTGGTTAAAACTTTGACTAATAATCTTGCTAACTACCAAGTTGGTAATTATGGTAATCAAGCTGATTTTGACCACTTAGGTAAATAAGATGCCAAATTTAAGTGGATTAAAAGCAGAAATTATTTCGGTTGGTGAAATTACTAATATCACTGATGCGATGCAATTGGTAGCTTCAGCCAAGTTGCGGAGAGCAGGAAAAAAAATTACTGAAACCCAACAATATGTTTCAGAAGTTTATAGTGTCTTTAATGAAATTATTCAACAAACTGATGATTCGCCTTTTTTAAAACCAGATGAAACTACCTTTAAAAAAACTCTCTGAGTAGTTGTTAATTCTAATCTTGGATTATGTGGTGGTTATAACACGAATATTAACAAAGAAGTCATGCACCAAATTAAACCAGATGATGAAATCTATGCTTTGGGTTCTAAAGCAGTTGCATTTTATAGTGCAAGAAAGATTAAAATTATTAAAAGCAGAGTTGATATTGATGTGAATTTTTCTAGCTCAATTGCTGGTGAAATTGGACAAGAATTAATGGGGTATTACACTTCCCACCAGTTTGATGAAATCAAACTTGCTTATACAAAGTTTATTAATAACGTGACTTTTACTCCCACCGCCTTACGATTGTTTCCGATTGTTAAAAATAAAGTCGTTGATAAAGCGATTAATGCTACGAATTTACAAGTAGAGTTTGAACCAGATGCCCAAACAATTTTAGAAAAAACTATTAACCTTTATCTCAACACGGTATTGTACGGAACAATTGCTGAATCACAGGTTTCTGAACAAGCTTCTCGAAGAACAGCTATGGATGCTGCGACAAAAAACGGTAAAGAAATGGTTGAAAAACTTAACATTAAATATAACCGTGAACGACAAGCAGCAATTACCCAAGAAATTTCTGAAATTGTGGGTGGAGCAAACGCTTTAGCAGAAAATTAAAGGAGGTCAAAAGAAGAATGGCTACAAAAGTAAAACAAAAAACTACTCTTAAAACTGATGAAAAGGTTATGGGAAAAATTATTCAAATTTTAGGTCCTGTAGTGGATGTAAAGTTTGATGAAGACAATATGCCAAACTTATTGGATGCTTTACAAGTTAAGAACCAAGATCAGGTTTTGACTTTGGAAGTAGAACAACACGTGGGTGATGATGTTGCTCGCACTATTGCGATGGGTTCAACTGATGGTCTAATGCGGGGACAAATGGTAATTAACACCAAAAGTCCAATTACAGTTCCAGTGGGTGAACAAACTTTAGGAAGAATGTTTAATGTGTTGGGAGAAGCAATTGATGAAAAACCTCAACCTGATGGAGAACGAAACCCAATTCATCGTGCCGCACCTTCTTATGATGAGCTTGTTACTAGTGCAGAAATCCTTGAAACTGGGATTAAAGTTATTGATTTAATGGTTCCTTTTGCTCGAGGAGGGAAGGTTGGATTATTTGGAGGAGCAGGAGTTGGAAAGACTGTGCTAATTCAAGAATTAATCAACAACATTGCCAATGCTCATAGTGGGGTGTCGGTTTTTGCAGGAGTTGGGGAACGAACTCGTGAAGGAAACGACCTTTACTTTGAAATGGTTGAAGCAGGAGTTATTGATAAGACTTCGTTGGTGTTTGGTCAAATGAATGAACCACCAGGAGCAAGAATGCGAGTGGCGTTAACTGGATTAACAATTGCAGAATATTTCCGTGATCAAAAAAATATGGATGTGCTTTTATTCATTGACAACATTTTTAGATTTACCCAAGCAGGATCAGAAGTTTCAGCACTTTTAGGAAGAATGCCATCAGCTGTTGGGTATCAACCAACCCTTTCTACAGAAATGGGGGCCTTGCAAGAACGAATTACTTCGACAAGTAAAGGTTCAATTACTTCTGTTCAAGCGGTTTATGTTCCTGCTGATGACTTAACTGACCCTGCTCCAGCAACAACTTTTACCCACCTTGATGCTCGAATTGTCTTAGACCGTTCGATTGCTTCATTAGGAATTTATCCAGCAATTGACCCGCTAGAATCTTCTTCAAGAATGTTAGATCCTGATGTGGTTGGTGAAGAACACTACCAAACTGCTCTGGATGTACAAATTACGTTACAAAAATATAAAGAATTACAATCAATTATTAATATCTTGGGATTAGATGAATTATCAGAAGAAGATAAACTGGTAGTCTCTCGTGCCAGAAAGATTCGAAACTTCCTTTCTCAATCTTTCTTTGTGGGGGAAAAGTTCACCGGAAGACCAGGAAAATATGTCAAAGCCAGCGATACGGTACGTTCATTTAGAGAAATTCTTGATGGTAAGGTTGATGAAATTCCTGAAGCTTTATTTATGTATGCTGGGGACATTGAGGATGTAAAACAAGCCCATACCAACCAAGCAAAAAAGGTTCAACAATAGGGTTTAGTGATGGGAATTAAACTTAGAGTTGTTACTCCTGATGGAATTTTTATCAATGATAAAGAAGTTGATATTGTTAATGTTCAAACAATTGATGGTGACATGGGTATTATGAAAAATATGACTCCAATTGTTTCTGCTTTAAAAATCGGGACAATGAGTTTCCGCATTAATAATAGTGTGACTTATGTTCACCTACACCGTGGGATTTTAAAAGTTAGCCCTCAGGAGTGTAGAATCATTACTGAAAGACTTTATTTGGTGAATCAAAGTGGTCAGAAAATTGATACACCAAATAGACTTAATTAAATCTAAAAAAACGCTAGTAAGCGTTTTTTTAGATTTTGTATTGATATAATTGGAAAGTACTTTTAGTACAAAAAATCCTTCTTTTGTTACAAAGAAAAGGAGGTGGTAATATGGAGATTTCTTTTTTAAAAGAGAGTCTTGAAATTGTTTTTCTTGTTTTAGAAATTTATCAAATTTATGATAAAAACGAGACAAAAAAATCTTCCCACAAGAGGAAGACTTGAAAACGAATACTTATACTACTTATCATTTTCATAATTATAATATCATATTTAACTTAAAATATAAAGTTTTAGGTTAAGGTAAAAAGAAGGATTTTTGAACGATGCCATTAGCATCGTTTTTTTAATGTTTATTTGGTGTTTTAATTTCATAATCACTCATTTTAAAAACAAATTCATCAGCTGGAGAGTTACAACTTAAGGGCATTGTTTTGCTATTGTTAAATTTAACTCCTTTTGGTTTTTTGCTTTTCTTGGGAATAGCTTTTAAACTTTGATCGAGTCTTTCTTCAGCATAAGGAAGGTAAGCTCACATCTTATTTTTCTTCAAAAAGTTAATATAACCACGTCAATTAACTCTCAAAGGACGAAAATCGATACGTCCTAAATCTAAATTTTTACCAATGGTGGTAATTTTTTTGTTCATTAAAATTTGTTCTTGAGCATTTTTAATTTTGAAATGAACATTTTTAGGCAAGTCATTAACATGAGCAACGATGTTTTCTGCGGTGTCATATTCTGCTAATAGTCGGAGTGCAGTTTGATAATTAAGGTATCTTACTCCTTTAATGTTGTCAGAACTATCACCCATTAATGCTTTAATGTCAGCAACTTGTGATGGTGAACAACCCATTTTATCTTCGACAACGTTTTCATCAATAAAACTGCTTGGCGTATTTCTGGTTGATTTCACAACAACTTTAACGTTAGGATTAATTAATTGGTAGCAATCCTTATCGTTAGAAAGAATGTGGACATTATATCCTTTCTTGACTGCGATTCGGGCAATAGTTCCCATTACATCATCACCTTCAAAATTTTCTTTTTCATATCAAGGAATATGGGCTTGAGAGAGAAAAGTGCGAATAATTTGCATTTGAGGAATTAAATCAGCAGGAGTTTCTTTTCGGTTTGCTTTATATAAAGGGTAAAGATCACGTCTTCAACACCCTTGACCGACATCAAAGGTCACAATCACGGTGTGATAAATGTTAAGATCAATGATTTCGTTAATCTTCGAGATGAAAGTGTAAATGGCATTAATTTTTACCCCATCCCGGTTAGTAGCAACCTTTTTTCGTTTCAAAGAACCATAATAACCCTTATGAAGAAGGTGATAACCATCAATGAGTAGAATGGTTTGCTTGTTTTTTGTTTTGTCATCCATATTTTACCTAATTTCTGTTTTTTTAATACCTTGACTGGAAGTTGATCGGAGTTTAGAGCATGAAGAGTAATCTCATAACTAATTTTGTGATAGAAAACTTTATTCACAATTTTAATGTTATTTTGTGAGTAAAATCAGTCAAATAGCTTAATAAAACTGATAGTTAAATTCCAATAAGTAGTGATAAATAGCTACTGTGGGTTGCGCAATAGTCCTAGCATTTTGACGATAAGCCCGAACTAAACACCCACTTCTAAACTTAATTCTTCCATAATAACAGACGATTAGAATACAAAGGTTAATTAAATCAAACTGTTCAACCATCAAAAAGATTGCTCAACTATAGCAGTCTTTTCGACTAATCATCCCACTAAACTGCTTTGTTAATGAGTTCATAAATATAACAATTGTTGGTCGTTCTAATATCTTGATAGGTGTTTAAAAAATCAGTAACTTCATTTTTTTGTAGTTGTCTTTTGGATATAGACTTTAAAAAAATGATTTTTTTATAGTAAGAGTGGTGTGATACTCGTGTTGATTAACAAGAACATTCATGCATTCTTACCCTTTAATTATAACAATCTTTTGCCTAGGACTTATTTTTTAAATAAACTATTTATTTTATAATTATATAAATGTGGCCTAATGATTGCTACTATTATCTATAAGTAAGGAAGTAGAAGAGGTAAAAATGGCTAGTGATAAACAATTAGTGCGGAAGTATGGAAGGATTGCTGACCAAATTATTGCTTTAGAACCCAAAATGCGGGCTTTAAAAGATGAAGACTTCCCAAAGAAAACCAAAGAGTTTAAAGAATACCTATCTCAGTCTAATCGTGATGTTGATACTTTATTAATTGAAGCTTATGCCTTAGCTCGAGAAGCGGCGCGGAGAATTTTGGGATTAAATGCTTTTAAGGTGCAGTTAATTGGAGCGATTGTTTTAAATAGTGGTGATATTGCCCAAATGCGTACTGGGGAAGGAAAAACTTTGACTGGACTATTTCCTACCTACTTAAATGCTTTAACTGGTAAAGGCGTTCATATTGTTACTGTTAATGAATACTTGTCACAACGGGATTCAGAAATTAATGGTCAGGTGTTTGATTTTCTAGGGGTTAGTTATGGTTTGAATTCTGCTAATGCTTCGAAATCTGAAAAGCGCGAAGCTTATGCTCAAGACATTACTTATACAACAAACTCAGAAATTGGGTTTGATTATCTCCGTGACAATATGGTTAGCAACTTTGATCAAAAAGTTCAAAGAGGTTTGAATTTTGCCATTATTGATGAGGCAGATTCAATTTTAATTGACGAATCAAGAACACCGTTGATTATTTCTGGAGGGTCAACAATTGTTGCTAACATGTACCAGGCTGCTTATCAGTTTGCTAAAACCTTAAAAACAGGTAGTGAGAATGATGTGGAAGTTGATTTGGAAACTAAACAAGTTTATTTAACTGAAAAAGGGATGCAAAAAGCTAAGGATTATTTCAGTGTTAATGATTTGTTTAGTATTGAAAATACCGAATTATTCCACTTGATTTTAAATGCTTTGAAAGCTGAATTTACTTTCAAAGAAGGAGTAGAGTATACAGTTCAAAACGGAGAAATTCTTTTGATTGACCAGTTTACTGGTCGAATTATGCACGGAAGATCTTATTCTGATGGACTTCAACAAGCGCTACAAGCAAAAGAAAATGTTGAAATTGAAGAAGAAACAGCAACTTTGGCAACCATTACTTATCAAAACTTCTATCGTTTATATGCGAAGTTATCAGGGATGACAGGAACTGCTAAAACTGAAGAAGAAGAGTTTATTAAGATTTATAATACCCGCGTAATTGTGATTCCTACTAATAAACCAATTGTACGAAAAGATGCTGAGGACTATACGTTTGGAACTAAGCATGCCAGTTTGAAACACTTAGTCCAAGAAGTGAAAGAATTTCATGCCAAAGGAAATCCGATTTTAATCGGAACTACAAGTGTGGAATCTTCAGAACAAATTTCGCGTTATTTAACCAAAGCGGGATTGAAGTATGAAATGATTAATGCCAAGAATCATGGACGAGAAGCTGACATTATTGCTCGTGCTGGGCAAAAGGGAGCAATTACTTTGGCTACTAACATGGCAGGAAGAGGAACTGATATTAAACTTGGAGAAGGAGTTGCTGAGTTAGGTGGTTTAGTTGTTTTTGGCGTCGAACACAATGAAGCACGTAGAATTGATGATCAGTTAAGAGGAAGAAGTGGTCGTCAAGGTGATCCTGGTTTTTCTCGGTTTTATATTTCAATGGAAGACGAACTGATGATTCGGTTTACTTCGCCTAAAATTCGGAAGAATTTTTTACGGTTGGGTGATGATTATATTAAGAGTCGAATCTTTAACCGTGCGGTAAATAATGCGCAAAAAAAACTGGAGGGGATGAACTTTGACCAGCGAAAAAACGTCCTTGATTATGACAATATTGTTGCTCAACAACGTGAAACGATGTACTCTCAACGTGATGACATTCTCACCACTCCTGATATTGAATTAGTGATTCGAAGAATGTTTTATACCACTGCTTATGAATTGGTCTTGAAGTATTCTAGAATTGTTCAAGGGGAACGAACTCTTGAGGTTAATAATTTACTTTCAAGCATTGATGGAAAGTTAATTCCTAAGGGAGAATTTAAAGCTCAAGACTTTGAGGGGTTAGAAAATAATCAAATTGCTGAATTAATTACTAAAGCAATGATGAAGTTTTATCATGGTAAAACTGAAGGAATTGGTTCTGAGGTGGTGCAAAAAATGGCTCGAGGAATTATTCTTGAAGCTTTTGATCGCCATTGGACTACGCACCTTAACGTGGTTTCAAAGTTAAAATCAGGAATTTATCTCCAACAATATGCTCAAAATAACCCTTTAAGTGAATATGTTGAACAAGCAACCAGACTTTATAACAAAATGAAAGTGGAAATTGCTGAAGATGTTAGTGACAAGTTGAGTAAAGTAATTTTACGAGACGTCGAAACCACAAACCAACCTCAACAAATTGAAATTACTGATAAGGACATTGATGCAATTTTTGCTGAAACTGGAATTACTAGAGAAGATTTAAACCCTGAGATTTTGCGCGAAAAGTTTGTCCAATTAAAGGCAAAAGTTGATGCTCAAGACGAAACAAAATTAAAACGTTTAAAGGTTCAAGAAGATATTTTGCAAGGATTAGTGATTGAATTAGCTAAACGGGGAATGCCTGTGGTTAATAATGAAATTAACTTAAACCAAAGTGATGTTAATCAAATGATTAAAACCTTTGGGTTTGAAAATCAAGAGTTTACTCGTGAACAAGTAGAAGCAAAATTTAAAGAACTTGCTGAGGGTAAGACTGTTAATGAACTCTTTTCTTTGAATGTTGCTTTACAGGTGTTAGGCTCAATTGCTGATGAAATGAAAAAAATCAATGATAATAATAACCAAGATGACCCTAAACCAGGAGAAAAAGTTGGTGAAAAACGCTCGAAAATAGGTTAGTTAAAAAGGGTGTATAATTATAGATATATTAAAGGAGTTAACCTAAGTTTGCTCCTTTTTTGTCTTTGTTGATAAGAGAGGGAAGAAAATGTCAATTAAAAAACAATTTAAACAGTTTGAGTTAAAAGCTCCTTATCTTCCTAGTGGCGATCAACCCAAAGCAATTGAACAGTTATTAACTGGGATAAAACAAGGAAAAAAGGACCAAGTGTTATTAGGAGCTACGGGAACTGGAAAGACTTTTACCATGGCTAATATCATTGATAAGTTAAACAAACCAACCCTAGTTCTTGCTCATAATAAAACTTTAGCGATGCAACTTTATTATGAATTAAAAGAGTTTTTTCCTAACAACCGGGTGGAATATTTTGTTTCAAACTTTGATTTTTACCAACCCGAAGCCTATGTTCCTGCTAAAGACTTGTATATTGATAAAGATGCGCGCCAAAATATGGAATTAGACATGATGCGTTTAAGTGCGATGAATGCGTTAATGACTAGAAGTGATACGATTGTGGTTGCAAGTGTGGCTGCAATTTATGCTGAGCAAGACCCTAGGGAATATTCAAAACTCTTTTTTGAAGTGAATGTTGGTCAAAAAATCTCTAAACGGGATTTATTAACTTTTTTGGTTCGTACTGGTTATGTTCGTAACGAAATTGAAAATGCTCCTGGAACCTTTAGTGCTAAGGGAGATGTGATTAAAATTGTTCCTGGATGAATGAGTAGTGAAATGTTTCGAATTTCACTTTTTGGTGATGAAATTGAAGAAATTTCGGTTATGAATAGTACTACTGGTGGGGTTTCTGGTCATAGCAGAACAGTAACAATTTTTCCTGCTCAAGATTATATAACTAGCGAAGAACGGTTGAAGGGGGCTGTGGAAAATATTGCTAAAGAGTTAGAAGAACGTTTAAAGTATTTCCGCGATAAAGGTTTGTTATTAGAAGCACAACGCTTAGAACAACGGACTAAATATGATTTAGAAGCTTTATCAGAATTTGGTTTTTGTAGTGGGATTGAAAACTATTCTGCTCAACTTGATTTTCGTGCTCCTGGGGTTGCTCCTTATAGTCTAATTGATTATTTTGGTGATGATTTTTTAACAATCATTGACGAGTCTCACATGATGATTCCACAAATTAGAGGAATGTTTAATACCGATCGCTCTCGTAAAACTACTTTAATTGATTATGGTTTTCGTCTTCCTTCAGCTTTAGATAACCGTCCGTTGAACTTTGAAGAATTCACCAGTGCTTTACAAACAACAATTTATACTTCTGCTACTCCTGGAGACTATGAATTAAGTTTAACTAATAATGAAACTGTTCAACAAATTATTCGTCCTACAGGATTATTAGATCCTGTGATTGAAGTTCGACCAAGTAATGGTCAAATTGATGATTTAATTGAGGAAATTCGCCTTCGTGCTCAGAAAAAAGAACGGGTATTAATTACCACTTTAACAATTCGGATGAGTGAAGATTTGACCACTTATTTACAAGAGAAAGCAGTCAAGGTTGCCTACCTTCACTCAGAGTTAAAAACCTTAGAACGTAGTGAAATTATCAATGACTTAAGAAAAGGTGTTTATGATTGTGTGGTTGGAGTTAACCTGTTAAGAGAAGGTTTAGATATTCCTGAAGTTTCGTTAGTAGCAATTTTGGATGCAGATAAACAAGGATTTTTGCGGAACACGAGAAGTTTAATTCAAACAGTAGGAAGAGCCGCTAGAAACGCTGAGGGGAAAGTAATTTTTTATGCTGATACAATGTCACCAGCAATGCAAGAATGTATCAATGAAACTGCTCGGAGAAGAACGATTCAAGAGGAGTATAACCGCGTTCATAACATCATCCCAACTACGGTTTATAAAAAGGTTATTGAAAGTCAATTAACCCAACGTACCCGTAAAGAAATTGAGAAGGTTAATAAAGCTAAAAGTAGCAAAGAAAAACGCAGTGCATTGGAACGTTTATTAGCAGATTTACGTCAAGAAATGCTTGCTGCTGCCAAAGAGTTGGACTTTGAACGCGCTGCTGATTTACGCGATACAATTATTGAACTAGAAGGTCAAAAAGAATAAGAGGAATTGATAAATGAAGAACCAAATTATTATTAAAGGTGCTCGAGAAAATAACTTAAAGAACTTGGATTTGACCCTTCCAAAAGACCGATTAATTGTTTTTACTGGTCTATCTGGATCAGGGAAATCATCATTGGCATTTAACACGATTTATGCTGAAGGACGAAGACGTTATATTGAATCATTAAGTGCCTATGCACGGCAATTTTTAGGTGGCAATGAAAAACCTGATGTTGATTCAATTGAAGGATTGTCGCCCTCAATTTCAATTGATCAAAAAACCACTTCGCATAACCCCCGTTCAACAGTAGGAACGGTGACTGAAATTTATGATTATTTACGGTTGTTATATGCTCGGGTAGGAACACCTTATTGTATTAATGGTCATGGGAAAATTCATGCGTTATCAATTAAAGAAATTGTTGATTCGATTATGAATGAAATTGTTGATGATGATCAAGTTTATATTCTTAGTCCTGTAATCAGAGAGAAAAAAGGAACTTTTGTTGACTTGTTTGCTCGTTTGGAAAAAGAAGGTTTTATTCGGGTAATTGTTGATAGCACCACTTATCAACTTGGTGAAGTAATTGAGTTAGAGAAGAATAAAAAACACTCGATTGATATTATTGTTGATCGTTTGATTTTTAAGAACAACGAAGAAATGCGTTCAAGAATTTATGGAGCAATTGAAACTGGATTAAAATATGCTGATGGATTAATTAAAGTTAGTTTTCCTCAAAATGACAATAAATCTGACCAATTGTTTTCTACTTCTTATTCATGTAAAGTTTGTGGATTTGCTATTCCTGAACTAGAACCCCGTTTATTCTCTTTCAATGCGCCTTTGGGTGCTTGTGAAGAGTGTGATGGACTTGGAGTTAGTTTAGAAGCTGATGAAAGTTTAATCATGCCTGATAAACAACTTTCAATTAATCAGGGTGGAGTACTTTATTTTAAAAATTTAGTTGGTACTGATAATTTGGAATGACAACGTTTCCGTACCCTTTGTGATTATTATTTTATTGATTTGAATCAACCTTTATATACCCTGTCAAAAAAACAAATGGAAATGATTTTATGAGGAAGTGATCAACCAATTGAATATAAGTTAATTTCTACGGGAGGAAGAAAGGTTGAAAACCTAGACTTCATTGAAGGGGTTGCCTCAATGATTCAAAGACGTTATTTTGATACTAAAAGTGAAGAAATGCGTCGTTATTTAAACCGTTATATGGTAGCAAAACCATGTAAGACTTGTCTTGGAGCAAGATTAAATAAGGTTGCCTTGGCTGTTAAAATTAATGAAAAATCAATTTATGATTACACCCGCATGTCAATCAGTGATGAATTAGCATTTATCTTTAACTTAAAGTTAACCCCAAACCAAGCTAAAATTGCTGATTTAGTGGTAAAAGAAATTATTTCGCGTACCCATTTTTTAGATGAGGTTGGTTTGGGTTATCTTAACTTAGCTCGTAGTGCAACTACCTTGTCGGGAGGAGAAGCGCAACGAATTAGGTTGGCAAAACAAATCGGTTCCCAATTAACTGGGATTTTGTATGTTTTAGATGAACCTTCAATTGGTTTGCACCAACGTGATAACGACCGTTTAATTCGGACTTTGAAAGAGTTACGTGATCTTGGTAACACTTTAATTGTGGTCGAACATGATGAAGACACGATGAAGGCAGCGGACTGGATTGTTGATATTGGTCCTGGTGCTGGAGAGCATGGTGGGGAAATAATTTATAGTGGTACTTATGATGATATGGTTGCTCAAAACCAAACTCTAACTGCACAATATCTAACAGGAAAGCAAAAAATCAGCGTGCCAAAAACTCGTCGTGGTGGTAATGGGAAAGTTTTAGAAATTAAAAAAGCTGCAGAAAACAACTTGAAAAAAATTAATGTTAAAGTTCCTTTGGGTAAATTTGTAGCGATTACTGGGGTGAGTGGGAGCGGAAAATCAACTTTATTAGAAGATATTATTTATAAAGGGATTAAAGCCAACCTTTCTAAAGAAGTGATTATTCCTGGAAAATTTGAGGAAATCAAAGGTTTAGAAAATGTCGATAAGGTAATTTACATTTCTCAAGATCCGATTGGTAAAACGCCAAGGTCTAATCCTGCAACCTACACAGGTGTTTTTGATGATATTCGGGATTTATTTACCGAACTTCCTGAAGCTAAAATTCGAGGGTACAAAAAGGGGCGTTTTAGTTTTAATGTTCCTGGAGGTCGATGTGAAAATTGTCAAGGGGATGGAGTAATTACGATTTCAATGCAGTTTATGCCTAGTGTGGAGATTGTGTGTGAAGTCTGTGAAGGAAAACGTTATAACGAAGAAACTTTACAAGTCCGTTATAAGGAGAAAAACATTTCTGATGTATTAAACATGACTGTTGAAGAAGCGTTGAGTTTCTTTGCTAACATTCCTCAAATTAAAGAAAAACTTGAAACAATTAACCAAGTGGGCTTAAATTATATTCGTTTAGGTCAATCAGCTACCACTCTTTCAGGAGGAGAAGCGCAACGAATCAAACTTTCAACCTACTTGTTAAAAAAGGCCACTGGGAAAACTTTATTCTTACTTGATGAGCCAACAACTGGATTACACATTGATGATGTGAAACGTTTGTTAATGGTTTTAGATCAATTAGTGGATATGGGAAATACGGTTGTGGCAATTGAACATAACCTCGATTTTATTAAAACCGTCGATTATATTATTGATATGGGACCAGAAGGTGGTGAATTTGGAGGAATGGTTGTAGCTAGTGGTACTCCTGAACAAGTTGTGGAGGTTAAAGATAGTTATACTGGTCAATACTTGAAGAACTATCTAGTTTAATGATTTATGATTAGTGTTGATGAAAGTTTTCTCCCGATTAAAAAACGTTTTAACAAAAAATATCATTTGAAAGAAGTGCTTGCTCACCTTGGTAATCCTCAAACAGCAATTAAAACGATTAATGTTGTCGGAACCAACGGAAAAGGATCAGTCACTCGCTTTCTTGCTTTGGGTTTAGCTCAAAGATATCCTAAGGTAGGTGTCTTTAGCTCGCCAGCGTTTTTCTATCAAAACGAACGGATTGCAATTAATCAAACTTTAATTAGTGATCAAGATTTAAGACAATACTTAGCAATGGTTCAGCCTTGAATCGAACAATACCAGTTAACCTTTTTTGAAATTTGAACTTTAATTGCGATTCTTTATTTTTGTGACCAGAAAGTTGATTTAGCAATCGTGGAGGCTGGAATTGGAGGAGTCAAGGATGTGACTTATCTTTTTTCAAACCAAATTGCAACCTTGTTAACGATGGTTGGTTTTGATCATGAAGAAGTATTAGGAACTGATATTGAAACAATTTTAACCAATAAAGTTTTAATGGCTAAACCTAAAACTAAACTTTATGTTAGTGGTGATAATACCAAGTACTTGACTTCAATTGACAAAATTCTCAAAGATCAACAAGTAGAAATTGTCCTTGGTGAAATTATTGATGATCAAGTTTTATACCAACAAGCAAATAAGGGTTTGGTAAAAACCTTTCTTTCTCAAGAGTTTCAAATTAATGATTTTGATTTTTTAAAAGCACCACCACTTCTGGGGCGCTTTCAAGTTTTACAAACTGAACCTTTATTAATTGTTGATGGTGCTCATAATCCTGCTGGAATTGAAGCTTTAATTAAAAGTTTTATAAACAAGTATCCTAGCAAAGATCCAGTAGTAATTGTGGGGTGCAGTGCTCATAAGGATTATCAAACCAATCTTAAAGTGTTAAGTAATCACTTTTCAAAACTTTATGTAACTGCTTTTGATCACTTTCAAAGCTGAAATCTTGATCAGGTTATAATTGGAGAAAAAATTGGTGATTGGAAAACTTTCCTCCAAACTCAATTAGCTAATAATTGCGATGTTTTGGTTTGTGGTAGTCTTTATTTTATCCCCCTGGTTGAACAATGATATTATAATTATCACTAAAGTTTAAAAGGAGAAAATTACCAACTATTAATCACAACTTGTATTTATTGACTACGTTGATTTTTTTAGGAACATTTCTTGGTTTATTAGCAGGATGTTATCTACTTCAACGTTGAGATTTAAGAAAAACTTATCAGACTAAAAACATTACCTTAATGGCTTTTTTAATTGCTTTAAGTGTTTTGTTAACCAATTTGTTGAGTTATTCTTTCTTAGTGGTTGGAACAACGATTCGGTTAGCTTTGGGTAACTTCCTTTTATTTACTACGGGAATGATTTTTGGCCCGTTCACGGGAATGATTTCAGGGTTATTAAGTGACACTTTAGGAACGTTAATTAATAATGGTGGAGTTTATCATTTTGGCTTTGCTTTTGCTAAATCTTTGTTTGGTTTAAGCGGAGGACTTGTGTTTCTTTACAAAAATAATAAGTGGTTATTTTTGAAAATCATTAGTTATTTTAGTCTAAATTTCCTGATTTATAGTTTTGTAATTTCCCCATTAAGTGTTGCTAGTTTATATAATAGTTACTCATTTGCAATCTTAATGGGAGTTGGAAAGTTACTTCGTTTTCCGATTGAAATTGGTATCTATCTTCCTCTGGTTTTTCTTTCTTTTAATCTGTTAAGTTTTTTATTATGAAGAGTTCGAGGAAAACAAAAGAAAAACAAATTATGGTGCTTTAGGAACGGAAGGGTTATCTTGAAAAAAACCTCAAAGTTACCTAAACAAAAAAATCTGGTGCTTTAAAGAGGGTAAAAAAAGAAGAATTAGACAAAAATGCAGCAGAAGAAGTGATTTAAATTATAATTAAACTATGAAGGTGATTGGAGTTAAGTATGCCTGAAAAATTAACGTTAAAAAAGATTTGTGATCAATTTGGAATGGAAGTTTTAGCAGGTGATGATAAACTTGAAACCAAAACTGTTAATGTTTATGGGTTAAATCGCGCTGGGTTAGAATTAACAGGATTTTTTGTTCCTGTTCCTAATAGTAATAACGCGCGCAGAATGCTCCTCCTTTCGTCTAAAGAGGCAGCTTATATTCAACAATTAGATGAAGCAACGCGCGCAGAACGTTATGAAAAGTTGATGCTTGATAGTGTTCCAGGGATTATTGTGACCCAAAAGTTTAGCGATTTAGTCACAATTACCAGGGTTGCTAAAGCTAAAAACTTTCCGTTATTGAAGGTAGAAACTGAATCTACTTCTGAATTGACCCAAAAAGTTCTTGATTACTTTGATAATTTTTTTGCTCCTCAACTTGAAGAACACGGTTCGTTAGTTAATATTTATGGTCAAGGAGTATTGATTATTGGGAAGTCAGGAATTGGGAAGTCAGAAATGGTGATTGAATTAATTAAAAATAACCATTTGTTTGTTGGTGATGACCGAATTATTATTACTAATAAATCTTCAGTGTTGTATGGGCGTTCTCATCCTATTTTAAAGAACTTAATCGAAGTTCGTGGAATCGGAATTATGGATATGTCTAAAACTAATGGTTATCAGGCAATTATGGATACCACTACAATTGATTTGGTTGTAGAGCTCTTTTCTTTTGAACAAAATAAACTTGATGATTCTGAACGTTTGGATGCTCATTATCAAACCAAAGATATCTTGGGTGTAGAGGTTCCTTTTATTAGGATTCCAGTTTCTTCAGGACGAAATATTTCAACAATTGTTGAAGCAGCAGTTGGTCAGTTAAAACTAGTTAAGTCAGGAAATGCTGAAGATATTGTCCAAGTAATGGATGACCGAATTAACCAAGAGCAGGGAAATGAAGGTCGTGAAAATAACTAGTAGTTTTTTTAGTCAAAGTCAGGATTTAATTAATTGAATTAGTCTTCATGGTGATCCAAGTAATGTCAGAAACTTAAATGGAGTGATACCAGCCTATCCTATTTTTATGTTCATTGGAATTATCCTAGTAATCGTGGCTTCGATTATTAAAATGAAAACAAAACGCATTCCGTTAAGAGAGTTAGAATTGGCGATTGTGATTACTGTTCCTTTGGGAATTTTGGGAGCAACGATTTTTGGTAAGGCTTTTATTCCTGGATTAGTGTGGTATCACGTGTTTTTCTTTTGAGAACCAGGAATGAGTTTATTTGGTGCGTTAGGATTAGGAGTTGCTGCTGGTTTTGTCTGGTTTTATCGTCGGTCAAAAGTGACGATGATTTCAGTATGAGTATATGCTGATTGTATTTTACCAAATATCCTTTTAGGTCAAATTATTGGTCGGTGAGGAAACATGTATAACCACGAAATTTTAGGACAAGTAGTTAGTTATGAATCGTTATGATGACTGATAGGTTCAATTCGAGACCAGTTATTTTACTTTCCTAGTGAATTAGCAACTTTGGCTTTGCCTAACGGGTGAGGTGAAATTGTAGCTACTCATGGTTCTAATCTTGATGAAGCTATTCAAGCATTGATTGATGCAGGACTCCCTTCTGATCAAGGTGAAACAATGAAAAATCTTTTAACCCAACCCTTGCAATATCGTGAACCATTATTTTTGTATGAATCATTAAGTAATAGTTGCTTATGATTAATTCTTACTTTTATTGTTCCTAACCTTTCGCGCTGGTTTCAACCCCCCCTTAAGTATCCTTGAGATGTTGAACCAAAAGCATATCCAGGATGATATAACAAAAAATATAAACATTTGCCTGAAAGCGAAATTAGTAGCATGAACAGTCAAAAACCGATAAAATATCAGCGAGTACTGGTTGGTGACGATCAAACACCAGAACTCAAACTTTCGTTCTTTAATGCTTGAAACAAAGCTTATTATTGGTATGAGAGCGATGAGGCAGAAACCGAAAAACTCCTTGCTTCTCAAGAGCAGCGCAGTGAGAAAATTCAACAAGTTTATCAACGAATTGAAGGTTTAAGTCAGCAAAAAACTAAACGTCAAAATCAAGCAAAACAGAGGTTTTTAAATCAGTCTCATCAATATGATAAAGGGAGTGCGCAATTTAAAAAAGCCAAAACTACTTATCATCAAGAATTAAGAACTAATCGAGTTGAATATCAGAAGGCTAAACAAACCCAATTGGCATCACTTGGTGGTTTTAAGCGTCATTTTGCTGCCAATCCTGATGCAAAGTACTTAGAACAAGTAAATAATCCAAATCACTTCTGAATTTTACGAAGTGGGGTTATTAGTGGTGGTTATCTCTTTGGTTATTTATTAATTCGGATTATTTTAGAAACTCATCGCCAAGCAAGTGAGTTGTTTATTCAAAATACTCCAATTGCTGATTATTTAGTTTTAAGTTTAATTCTTTTTCTAGGAATTGTGTTAATCGTTTTTGCTCAAGGGATTTCCCCTTATAAATGAAGAATGGTAGGTTGATTATATGAAAAATCTTACTAATGAAAATCAAGAAAAAATTTATGATGTAGTTATTGTTGGGGGTGGTCCTGCTGGTTTAACTGCGGCAATCTATGCTGCTAGAGCAGGATTAAAGGTTATTATTTTAGAAAAAGAAGTTCCTGGAGGAAAAATGGTTAAAACTGCTGAAGTTGAAAACTACCCAGGTTTTAATTCAATCCTTGGTCCTGATTTAGCGATGCGGATGTATGAACAGGCCACTAGTTTAGGAGCTGAATTTGAGTATGATGGTGTGCTTCATTTTACTAAACGTGATGATAACTTGTTTGAAGTCCACACTGTTCAACCAAACACTTTTTATACTAAAACCTTAATTATTGCTACAGGAACCTTAGAAAACAAGTTAGGCATTCCTGGTGAAGACCGCTTATATGGTAAAGGTGTCAGTTATTGTGCGGTGTGTGATGGTGCTTTTCACAAAGGTGGCGATGTTGCCGTGGTTGGTGGAGGTTACTCTGCTTTAAGTGAGGGAACTTATTTAACTGCTTTTGTCAAAAACTTGTATGTCTTTGTGCGCAAGGATCATTTTAAAGCTGATGAATTTCAAGTTAGTTTATTAAAAGAAAAACCAGGGGTCCACTTTATTATGAATACGGTGGTAGAAGAAATCATTGGTACTGATAAAGTCGAAGCAATAAAAACAAAAAATTTAATCACTGGTGAGGTAAAGGAAGTTAAAGTTCAAGCAGTTTTCCCTTATATTGGTTCAAAACCAATTACTGATTTTATCCATTCTGAACTTAACTTAAAAGATGACCAAGGTTATTTAAAAGTTAATGCGGATATGTCAACAATTATTCCGGGGTTATTTGGTGCTGGAGATGTGCGCGAAGTACCCTTACGCCAGATTGCCATCGCTTCTGGAGACGGAGCGTTAGCGGGGCAAATGGCTGTGGAGTACATTCAAAACTTGGGATAAAAAACTAATCTTAGTAAATAAAATTAAACCAAACTAAGTATTTTTAACTTAGTTTGGTTTTTTTTACGTTTTTCGTCAGTTTTAATTGCAAAAGATAAGTTCTTTTTATAAATTTATAGATATAACTAATTATAATAAATCTAAAGGAGGAATGAATAATGTTTACAAAAGAAGAAATCGAACATTTGAAAAACTTAAAAGAAAAAGCTAAAAGAGAAGCTGCCGAAGCAGTTAAAATGGGATTGGAAGCAAAGAAAGCTTGAGAAAATGCTGAGTCTGTGAAGTCTGAAGCAGAATCAGTGAAAGCTGAGTTCGATGCTTTATTAGAAAAAACTGAATTTTCTAACCAATGAAAGAAAAAAGCTGCTTCTGTCGAAACTCACGCAAATGAGATTAAAAAAGTAGTTGAGAAAGATTTTTCAAATCAATTCTCAGAACCAAAAACTGCAAAAACTAAATAAACTAAAAAAAAGGAAGATTTTATCTTCCTTTTTTCTTTTGATGATTTCTAAATAACTAACTAATCATTATTGCTTCAATTGTTTGATGAGGGTTCTGATAACATCAATCAGGTTGTTATGATACATCCTTGGTTATGTTTATGTAAGTGCTTTTATTAATATTTTATGTCGTGATGAAATAACAAAAAACCTTATCATTGTTCAAAGATAAGGTTTTTTTAATATTTTTTAATGCTTAAACTTGAAAATTGTTTGCAGCTTCATCCATTCTGGTGTTAGTAGCATCACTGATTTTTGCTCGTTCATATTGATCAACCTTACCATTAGCAACGATTAATAGAACTCCAGAAATGATACTTAAAAAGAATAAAGCACAAACTCCTAATGTTAAACATTCACTTGGCTCAGCAGCTAAACGTTTTTTATTGATGCTTTTTGTCATTGGAATTGTTCATAACATCGGAAGCAATAACGCTGCTGTAAGCACGGTGCTAAGAATTGCAAATGCATAAGCTATTCCTAATAATGACTGGTAGGCACTAAGATATTTTTCTCGATTTTGGTACATAATAATTCTCCTTTATTTATACTGATTAATATTCTAATTGATTATAACAATACTTTCTAACCAGAGAATCGGTATAATCAACAATAGAAAATAAGGAGTACTAAAGGTGATTGATTGAACTCAAGGTGATAACTGACAAGATCCAGGAACCTGAACAATTAGTTCTGATTATGGGGGATGGTTTCATGTCTATGCGTTTACGATGACTCTGGGAATGATTCTTGCAGTTGGTTATAGTGCGTTTAAGTTTTGAAAAAAAGGTATTCCTGTCACCCAATTGGCATGAGGAGTGATTGCGATTATTCCTATGTCGCTATTTGGAGCTTCAATTTTTGGAAAGCTAAACGCTGATGGTCCTGGAGTTAATGCTAATGGAGTTGGGTTTTGAGGATTATTTGCCTTTTGACACGCAGGGATGGCTATTCATGGTGGGGTTTATGTTGGAACTTTAACTGGTTTAATTGTTTATGGAATTATGGGTCGTTACACTAAAGTTTCTTTATGAACTTATATGGACTGTATCATTCCCAACATTTTGTTAGGGCAAGGTATTGGGCGGTGAGGAAACTTCTTTAACCACGAAGTGATGGGTCCCCCTGTCGGGTTGGCTTCTAGCCATCCACTTTCTTGATTACCTCATTATATTCAAGTGAATACTCAGTGACAATATACTGGATTTTCTGGGCATACGATTGATGGTATACCTTTTGATTTACAAAATGGTCAAATTTATCAAATGGCACCAATCTTCTTATATGAATCAATTGCTTTATTTATTGCTTGAGGTTTAATTACTTTTGTTTTGCCAAATATTGGGAAATGAATTGGTCCTAAACCTTGAAAAAAACTTCCTAAAGAATATCAATTTAATGCTGGGCAAGGATGATTAAACTTTATTATGCCTTGAAAATACTCTGCTAAACAATTGGTTAAACACCCAGAACGAAACCAAAGTTATTTTGTAATTTGAAACCAAGCTTTTTATAAAAAACTTGAAACTGATCAAAAACCAACCTATGAGAAAGAGATTGCTAAAATTAATCATAAGGGCGCTAGTTTAACTTCGCGTCGTTATCATAGTGGAAGAGCTTTAATTAAAGCAAATAATCCGCAAAAGTACTGGATTACTAAGGTTGGAGCAGAGGCTGGAGGGTACTTCTTAGCTTGAAATATCACCAGATTTGCTTTAGAGTTGCAACGACCTTACGACCACTTGTTTATCATGTATGAAAAGACATTATCGTTAGTAATTATTATGCTGACAGCAGGACTGGGACTATTAATGATGATTCTTAGTCAAAATGTGATTGCTTGATTCTTCCGTCAACCAAATAAGTTGTATGAAAAAGAATACTTTGAAGCACCTCATCTTGATAAAGCGTACTTTTATTATTTGAGAAAATGATTAAACTTGAACAAAACTTCACAACCAAAGTCAAAAAAGAAGCCAACTAATTCAAGTAAACAAGAACAAATCAAACAGAGAAAAAAACTTTCTAAAGAAGATAAGGCAGCGCAAAAACTTGCTAAAATGCAAAAAAAAGAAAACTAATGATTAGGATGTGAATTGATGTCATTTGCTTTAGAAGTTAAAGAAGAAATTGTTTCTCATACTTTCAGTGACGCTCAAGAACAAGCTTTTTTGTGTGGTTTTATTAAATACAACGGTGAGTTAATTTATTCTGATAACTTATTAAAGCTCCACATTAGCACGATTAGTAATAAGATTGCGCGAACTTTATTAACTTTTGTCAAAAAACACTATCAAGGTGAGGTTTTAATTTCAATTACTCAATCTCAAACTTTAAAGAAACAAAAAGTTTATCACTTAACTTTAAATGGTGAAGTGAAAAACTTTTTAATCCAATTAAACATCATTGATACTAGACAAAGTAAGGTTATTGTCCTTGATCAAGAAATTCTTAGTCATTCTGATTTATTGCGTTCATATGTGGCGG